>ERZ1740070.327-NODE-327-length-33059-cov-4.489244_pt1 | contig 33059 bp, 21 predicted proteins | sample MGYA00581734_ERZ1740070 | MGnify/ENA primary metagenome ERZ1740070 (study PRJEB43018, sample SAMN04849744) | marine metagenome | isolation source: floating plastic debris | place: Pacific Ocean | collected 2008-09-01 | study: EMG produced TPA metagenomics assembly...
AGATCAATCCGGCGGTCAGCATAATCGCCCAAGAGATAGAAACGCCCGCCGTATTCGACGTAATACTGGTACCGCTGGCGCTGGGCCTCGTCGGGGTCCCAGGTCGGGTCGAAGGTGATCGCGCGGTCCCAGGGGTTGGTGACCTGGAACGCGAGGACCTGCATCGCGAGGTCGCCGTTGGTCGCGGGCGTGCCGTCGGCGCCGTTGATGGTGATGCGGGCGACCGTGGGGCCCGGGCTCCAGGTGGCCCCGTTTTCCCAGTAGACGCCCGAGCCAAAGTCGGACGTTTCGCCGTCGATCTCGGCCTGGGCGTTTTCGAAGATCCGGTCGGAATCGTCGTCACCGCCGGCGGCGGTATGCGCATCGGTGTAGACGATCAGCGAGGCCGCCTCGGTGATCAGGGGCATCGGCTCGAAGCCGTAGATGTTTACAAGCTGACGCCGCTCGGCACTGTTGAAGGTGTCGGTGCCCGTGAACCCCGGTGTGCTCTCGGCCCCCGCGAGGCGGAAGAAGCCCAGGTCGAGCACCGAGCCGTTGTTCGCGGGCCAGTACGTCGAGACACGCTCGTCGAGACCCGCGTTGGCGACATCCAGGTCACGCAGCGTCTTCAGCTCGCTCGCATCGACCGCGAGCGTCGAGACGCTCGGCGTGGTGTCGGTGTCGGCCAGGTCGGCGGTGTTCAGGGCGAGGTGGGCCGCGATGCGGATCGCCAGCTCCGGGCCTCGGTGCCCGTAGAACAGCGTGTCGTAGCCGGGCTCGTAGTCGCCGGCGCTGGTGCGGGTGACGTAGTTGGCGAGCGTGCCGCTCCACGCGGGCTTGGTCGAGCCCGAGGCGCCAATGCCCGAGTCGGGCAGCAGCCCCTCGGCGTAGATGTTGAACAGCGTGTTGACGTTGCCGCCGTTGGCGAACGCGCTCTCGAGGCTGAAGGCCGCGTCGGCGCCGGTGATCGCGCCGACCGATCCGCTGCGGGGCAGCAGCGTCGTCGCGGCGTTGTAGGTCGTGATGAACTGGCGGGGCGAGACCTCGAACAGCGCCATCGCCGTGACGTCGATCAGCCCGTCGACGGTCCGGCGCTGGCGGTTGCCGTTGAGCCCGTATTCGACGCGCGGGTAGGCCGACCCGTCGGCGTGTCCGAAGCGATCGAGCTCGAGCCCGCGGTTGGCGAGCAGCGGGCTGATGCGACGCGCATCGAAACGCGGGATCAGATCGTTGCGGCTCAGCAGGCCCGCATCGGCGAGTTCGAGCCGGTTGTCCCAACGCCCGCTGACCACGGCCTCGAGGCGCGAGGTCGTGCCGGGGTCGTTGATGCCGCGGTAGGTCAGCAGTTCGGCGAGATCGCCCAGCCCGAACAGCGACGCGCCGCCCACATCATCGCCCAGCATGTCCGCCGAGGTCGACGAGAGGGAGACGCTGTCGAAAGGATCGCGCGTCGCGACCATATCGAAGTAGTCCACGCGGCGCCGCCCGGCCTCGCGCTCGAGCGCCTCGGTGTCGGTCGCCAGCGGCTGGCTCGGGTCGGGGCGCCGGAAGCGGCTGTCGGTCTGGAGACGGATCTCGCTGTCGGCGTAGTCGGCGTCGTCCTCGCCGCGATAGACCGCGCGCCCGAAGCCGATGGTGCCCGCCGCGGGCGAGCGCACGCCGTCGAGCGCCAGGCCCGAATCGATCGCGACGCGCAGCGCGTCGTACGACACCTGCCCGATGATCTCCGCGGGGTGGCGCGCGGGGATGCCGAAGTCGGGGTCGTCACTCAACGGGTCGGCGTTGCGGTCGGGGCCGACACCCAGGAAACCGGTCGCGCCGGTGATGCTCGTGGGGCTGTCGTCGCGCAGGTAGGGCTGGTACAGCGCGACGGGGTCCTGGCGGTCTTTGTCGGTCTCGATCGAGGCGATCGAGAGCCCGTACTCGTGCGAGGCGTCCTGACTCGTCAGCAGGCGGCGCAGGTCGATCTCGCTGGGCACCAGGCCCCAGGGCGCGTCGGTCGTCGGGGCCGCGACCTGATCGGTCGCGACGTTGACGTTGACCAGGGCCGAGAGGTCCATCACCCGAACGGCCGCGAAGACGCGCTCGCGGGCCAGGCCCGCCTCTGGGATCAGCGAGGTGATCGCGTCGAGGTTGGCCCCGTCGACGACCTCGAAGAAGCGGCTGTCGAACATACCGTCGCCGTCGGCATCGGCGTACTGGTAGTCGGGGAAGTCCGGGCTGCCCCAGTCGGCGATCTCGCCGTCGCGGTCGTAGATGAAAAAGCCCTGGCGCGCGGGCATGAACATGTACCGCTGGTTCATCGTCCAGACGGCGGGCACGTTGTAGAGATCCTCGCCGGTGATCGTGCCGCCCAGATCATCGATCAAGGGCGTCGGCGTGTTGTTGCCGCGGAACCAGACGCCGTCGGTCGTCGGGTCGAACGCCCGGAGCGCCCCGTCGCCCCGCAGGTCGAGCAGTGAGAGGTTGTTGCTCATCGCCGAGCGTCCGTCGACCGCCTCAAACCCCGAGGGCGCGTCGAACCCGCCGGCCTCGGGGCGGAGGTTGTGCAGGTTGACCGGACGCCCGTCGGGCGCGACGTTGGTGATCTGCGCCCAGTCGCGGTTGTCGAGCCAGAACCACTGCTCCTGCGGGCGGGTCGGCGTGGTGATCCGGGTCGCGTAGTCCAGCGAAAAGAAACGCGAACCGGGCTGCGTCGGAGCCGGGTTGCCCAGGTACGTGGGCGTGGTCGCCGCGAGCCACGGGTCGCTGGCAACGCGCGGGTCGAGCACCGGATTGCCGGTGAACTCGACGCCGTTGCCGCCCGCGGCCGAGAATGCACGCCACTCCTGCCCGCTCGCCGGCGTCGAGCGGCGCGTGTAATCGGTGTACGGGAAGTCGGTCACTTCACGCGTCGCGAGCTGCGTGGTGATCGAGCCGCCGTTGATCACACCCGGCTCGAGCACGCTGTCGAAGCGATCGTCGGCGATGACCGATGCGACGTAGTCGGCCAGGCGTTCCTGGTAGTCGCGTTTGATCTGCACGTCTTCGATCGCGGCCGCGGCCCGGGTGTCACCCTGGCCCACGGTGATGTAGATCGCGGCGAAGACCGAGAGCAGCGCCAAGATGCCGAGCACGATGATCAGGGCCGAGCCCTTGCGCGCCGGGGCGGTTGGCCGGTGCCGCACGCTGTGGGCGGTGCCGCCGGTGGCCTCGCGCATGGGGCGTGCGGCTCGCGTGGCGATCGCTCGGATCCGGTTCATGGCTCACTCCTTCGCCGCGGGCGCCGCGGGACCATCCCGCGTGCGCTCGCCGGTGGAGGGCGTACGGCACGGCACACCCTCTTGGTTCTGCCCGCGCCGCGTTCGGCGGCAGCGGGCGATCGATCAGTCCTGAGGCACCTGGAAGATCATCTCGTAGCTCGTCTCGCCCTCGCTCAGATCCGCGGGGTTGCGCGGGAAGAACAGGGTGATGCGCACCAGCGTGGGCCAGGGCCACAAGCCCTGCCGCTCGTCCTCGCTCGGGAGCCCGGCCTTGGGCAGCGGGTCGCGATAACCGAACACGCTCTCGTAAGGCGCACGCCGGATGCCATCGCTCCCGGCGTCGTAGTTGTCGCCGTCGGGCGGGCCGGCGAAGCCGATCAGCAGCTCCTGCGGCCTCACGTTGCCGGCATCAAGCGTCGCCGGGCGGTAGGTGTGCGCGACCCGGTCGGCGGGGTTGCCCGCGTTGCCGTCGCCGTTGACATCGAGCGGATTGCCCTGCGCGTCGAGCGCGAAGCGGTCTCGCCCGTACCAGATGAGCTGCCCGTAGCGGGCGTCGCCCGGGCTGGCCTGAAAGATGCCGAGCTTGTCTTCGTTGTACACCTCGCCGAACGCGTACTCGACGATGAACTCGGTGCACCCGGGCAGGAACTCCCAGCGCGTCAGCACCTCGCCGTCGGCGGCGGTGTACGCCGCGTCGAGCGCGTCCCCGGTGACCGCCGCCTCGCCGAGCAGCCCGGCCGGCACGCGGTCGAACCGCGGACGCGGGCTCGAGCGCCCGTCGAGCGTCCACAGCGGGAACGTGGGCAGCAGGTCGATCAGCCAGTGACGCGCTTTGGTGCGTGATGGGGTGCCGTCTTCGCTCAGCGCCGAGTTCGGGAACGGCGCGAGGTTGGCGCCCTCGTCCGTAGCGATATCGATCGCGAGCTGGTCGGCAAAGCCGCCGGCATCGACGAAAAGCCCGCCGCGGACGTCGAAGTCGGCCGCCGTGGCGATCGAGCGGATCTCGTCGAGCGAGGTCGTCGCGATATCGACGAGCCCCGACGTCGCGCGTGCCTGGAGGATGTCGCGGGCGACGAAGCCGCTCGGCGGCGCGTCGTCGTACACCCGGTTGTACAGCAGCTTCTGGTCGAGCAGGGGCTCGGTGCCCAGGCTGACACTGTTGACCAGATCCGCACCACCCGAGGTAAAGGTCTGCACGCTCCAGAACGCCGACGACATCGCCGGCTGGAGCTGCACCTGGAACGGCGCATCGGTCACGATCGCCCGCTGCTCGGGGATATCTCGGTTGACCTGCACGCCCAGCAGGCGATCGTCCGGGAACTCGGGCAGACGCTGGAGCTCGGTCGGCGTCGGCGGGATAAGAACCGTCTGGTGACGCAGCAACGACCAGTCGCCCGCGAACTCGTTGGGGTTCTCGACGCCGGGGCCGGGGTCGAAGCCGAGACGGGCGTTCTCATCGATATTGGTGTCGGAAAGGTTCGGGAACAGCTCGTCGACGAACGCGTCGGCGTAGGGGATCGTGTCGCCGGCACCGGGTCGGACGAGCTGCCCGTGCCCGTACCAGATCCGCGCCTCGGTGCCGCTGGCGATCATCGTCGGCTCGACGGCGCGGCGCAGCGTTGAGAAGCGCCTGCCCGGATCGGCCTCGACAAAGAACATCACCTGATCGATCCGGCGCGGGCGGGGCGAAGGATCGTCCTCGCTCAGCGGGACATCGGTCGGGCCGCTGTCCTCGCGGATCGCGTACTCGTGGCGGATCACCATCGACCCACGCCGAGACAGCCGCCGGAAGTCCTCGCGCAATGTCTGCTCGAGCTGCGAGACGCGCCGCCCGCGTTCGCTGAGCTCCTGCCCCGCGGTCACGGTGTCGCCGACGGATCCGAAGATCGTCGCGACGCCGATGATGATCAGCGAGAGGATGCCGATGGTGATGATCAGCTCGACGACGCTGAACGCCCGTCGCGCGGTGTTGAACCAGGTCCGTTTCATCGCGCCGGCACCCCCACGACGGACACACGCACGGGCGCGGTCGGTGCAAAGACGATGTCGTAGAAGGTCTCGCCCCCGTCCCCGCGCGGGAACGCCGGGCTGACGCGGACGAAGACCTCGTCGTCGATGATCTCGGTGCCCACGACCTCGCGCACCACGCCGGTGCTGTCGAGCAGCAACTGCCCGGGGGCCGAAGCCATCTGTTCAATCTCCTCGGTCGTGCCGTTGGCAAACCGGAAGAACTGGAGCGCGTCCTCGGCGTTGCTCGCGTCCGGGTCGACACGCACCCTCGCGGGCAGCAGGAGCGCGTAGCTTCCCGTGCCGGCGCGCGAGGGAAGCAGCGTCTCATTGCTCAGGCCCGCCGGCAGGCGGAGCGATCCCGCGTCGGTCAGCCCGGCGCCGGTCAGCACGCCCGACAGCGACGCGTCAGCGGGCACCGAGATCCCCGGGTCGAGCGGCCTCAGAAAGACCGCGATCTCGACGCGCTCGATCGTGACTTCACGGTTGAGCGCGTCTTCGAGCGCCCGGTCTCGGCTCACGCCACGCACCGCAAGATCAAACACAAACAGTGGGCGCGAGCCGCTGAACGGCTGCGGGCGGATGCGCGCGGTCACCGGGACGATGCGGTCGGCATCCAGCGAGCCGTTGCCGTCGCTGTCGTACCGGTAGCCGTAGCGCCCCTCTTGAACGAACAGGGGACCGGCCCGGGCGGCGAGCAGCTCGGTGGAGAGGAACCGCCCCTCGGTCTCCCGCTTGGCGGTCGCCCCGAGGTTATCGAAGTACTCGGCGTAGACCTCAGCCAGTTCGGTCGCCGAAAGCCCCTCGGAGCCGCTCAGCAGTTGGAGGCGCACGCCGTCGATAGCCGCGGGCGCTTGCAGTCGTGCCTGCGCGTCACGCTGCTGGCTGATGACGACCGGAAAGATCGAAGCCAGGCCCAGCAGCCCGAGCGCCAGCACCGTGATCGCGATCAGCACCTCGACCAGAGAGAACGCGCGGCGGATCCGGGATGGGTTGCTCACCGATCGCCTCATCGTTCGATCTCCACCAGCTCGCCCGTGTAGGGCTGCACCGTGCACACGCGCGACGACGGACGGTCGATCAGCGTCTCGTCGCCCCCGGCCTCGTCCTCGTTGAAGATCAGCTCGCCGTCGCCCAGCAGATCGCTCGGCCCGTCCTGCGCCGGCGCGACGTCACCGGCAACCCAGCGGTTGATGTTGCGGCGCAGCACCGCCTCGTCGTAATCGCTGAACAGGGTCTGATCGAATTCGAGCCGCTCGTTGCGTGCGAATGGGGCGTAGAGCGAGTTGGTCTGGCGGTTGAGCCCGCTGGCGCGCAACCCCGCGGCGAGCTCTCGATCGTCGTACAGCGCGAGCTGCTGCACCGCCTTGACCAGCACCGTGTCGTGGCTCACCGCGCCGAGCAGCACCGCACGCTCGAACAGGTCGCCGGTCGCGCTCTGGATCAGGGCGCCGGCGCCGATCACGTTCTCTTCGTAGGGCGTGCCGTTGCCGTCGGGGTCCGGGTTCGCGAGCACGCCCAGCGCCCACCGCCCGAGATCGTCGGCCAGATCGATGCGCTTCCAGCTCTCATCCTCGGTCGGGTCATCGGGATACGGACGATCGCTCGAGGGGCGCGGGTCGAGAAAGACCGCTGGGGTCGGATCGAACGAGAGCCGGCCCGTGCCCGCCTCGAAGCGGACCATGAACGAGTGCCGCGGGTTGGGCACGTTCGCCGGCCCGTCGCCAGCGGGCGTTTGCAGATCGACGTCGTACTGCGCGGTCTCAGGGAAGACCCAGTTGCCGTCGAACTTGGGGTTGTTGTCGGGCGAGCCGCCCTGGGCACGAGGGTTGTCGCCGCCGTACACGCTGGTGTCGTACCACTCGGCCAGCAGGTCGTTCTCGACCGACCGATCGACCATCAGCCCCGGCGGGGCATAGCCCCGGACCGACCAGAACCGCGGCATCTCCGCCGGCTCGACGTTGGGCAGCGGCACGAACACGTCACGCTCCACCACCGTCAACCCCAGGCCCGCGGCGCCCGTCGCCGACGCCACGGGGTACGCCAGGTCGCGAAAACTCCCGACCTGCACGGCGGGCACGATCAGCAGCCGCCCGTCGGGCTCCACGACAAAGACCGCGGCGCCGTCGCCGCCCAGCCCGGGGCGCAACGCGAGATCACGCGCCGCCTGCAGCGTGGCCTGCAGCTTGTTCGCGGCGAGCGCACGGTCAGAGGAGTACACCATCGCGCTGAAGCTCGGCACCGCGAGCGCCAGCACGATGCCGATGATCGCCACGACGATGATCAGCTCAACGATCGTGAACGCCAAGCGGACAGACACCCGAACGGCATGGACTCGGTTCGTCTTCAACGCCCCACCCCCACCGCGTTGTCGGCACGCGCGAGGGCACGCAGCTCGGCCTCGGCGGTCGTCGGGCGACCCAAGCGAGTGCGCAGCACGTCGATGGTTTCGGTGCCGAAGAGACCGTCGGGCCCGCAGCCCACGATCGCCCAGCGGGCACCCTGGAGCTGGGCGTCGCCGCCGGTCGCGTCGATGTTGCGGTCGTTGTCCTCGAAACGCTGCTGCACCAGCAGCGGATCGAGCAGCACGGCAGGAATATTCAGGTCCGAGGCATCTTCGATGACGCCCAGCTCCGCGGCCGAGGCCGAGTCGACGCTGTTGCGACCCTGCTCCCAGCGGTAGTAGCGGAACGCGCGCCCGCTGCGCTGATCGACGAGTGCGTTGGCGAAGACCCGGTCGGACATCGTTGAGGGCGTGCCCGCGCCGTGCTCGGCGAACTCATCCTCGTTCTGATACCGGCGCACCAGACCGATCGAACCGCCCGGCTCGATCCACGGGTCGTACCGCGTGCGCCCGCCGCCGCCGGCACCGGCGAACGAGCCGTCGCGCTTCGGCTCGGTCATGCCCGCGCCGTCAACGCCGTCGAGATCGCCGTCGAGAACACCCGTCAGATAGACCGCGGGCGAGAGCTTGCTGTACCGCGCGTCGGTGTACGGCAGATCGCTGGACTCGCCCGCGAAGCTCTGATCGCGGACGGCGGGGTTCGCGTCGTAATCCTCACCGCCCCGCAGGAAATCGAGATCCTGCGCCCCGCCGTAAGCCGCGAGGAAACGCGGGGCCGGGGTGACGCCGGTGTTCTCGTACGCCGGGATGTTGTCGTCGTTGCCGTCGAGCGCCTGGATGCCCGCCCGCCCCGTGACCGCGGGGCCGGCGACATCGAAAGGTTCACCGTCGTAGAGCAGCGGCATGACAAACCCGAACTCTCGCTCGAACTGCTCGGCCGCGACCGTCATCGCGCGGACGCTCTGCTCGTTCGCCGCGGTGCGAGCGAGCCCCAGCCCGCGAGCCAGGCCAACCGCCAGCACACCGAGCAGCAGCGCGATCACCGAGATGACCACCAGCAGCTCGATGAGACTGAACGCCCGGCGCGCCGGGGCAGCGCGCGAAGCGCGACCGATCGAGTTGGAACCGGGCAGACGCGCCACGCTCAGATCCCCCCGCCCTGCAGGCTCTCGATCATCGAGACCATCGGCATAAACATCGCGACCACGATCGTCCCGACCATGCCGCCCAGCACGACGACCATCAGCGGCTCCAGCAGGCTCACCAGCGAGGCCACCGCGACGTCGACTTCCTCGTCGTAGTTGTCGGCGATCTTCAGCAGCATCGCGTCCATCTCGCCCGTCTCTTCGCCCACGTCGATCATGTTCACCACGATCGCGTCGCAGGTCTTGCTCTCGCGCAGCGGGCCGGCGAAGCTCTCGCCCTCGCGGATCGAGTCGTGCACCTTGCCCATCGCCTTCTCATAGACGTAGTTCCCGCTCGTCTCACCCGTGATGGTCACGGCCTCGAGAATCGGCACGCCCGCGCTGATCAGCGTGCCCAGTGTCCGCGTGAAACGTGCGATCGTCGTCTTGCGGATCAGGTTGCCGAAGATCGGTGTCCAGAGGATCAGGATGTCGGTCAGCGCCCGCCCCGGCCCGGCGGCGCGGATGAGTTTCCAGATGATCGGCGCCGCCACCGCGCCGCCGATGATGAACCACGCCCCCGCGAGCTTCTGCCCGGGGATGCCGCCGCCGACCCAGCGCGATGTGTTGATGAGCCACTGCGTGATGCCGGGCAGCTGCACACCGAAGTCGGTGAAGATCTCCTCAAACTTCGGGATGATGAACAGCATGATCGCGGTCAGGATCGTCAGCGCGAGCACAACGACGACGATGGGGTAGACCATCGCGCCCTTGATCTTCCGCTTCAGGCGCTCGCTCTTTTCCATGAACTCGGCGAGGCGCTGCAGGATGATGTCCAGCACGCCGCCGATCTCCCCGGCGTTGACCATCTTGACGTAGAGCTTGTCGAACGCCTTGGGAAACTTCGCCATCGCCTCACTCAGCGACGCGCCGCCCTCGACCTCCTCACACACGCCCGACAGGATGTTCTTCATCAGCCCGGGCTTCTGCTGGCTCTCGAGGATCTGAAGGCTGCGGAGCAGCGGCAGCCCCGCGTCCTGGAGCGTGCTGAGCTGGCGGGTGAACAGCGTGAGGTGCTTCTTCTTGACGCCGCCGATCGCGATCGTGCCCCCGCCGCCCTTCTTCTTTTTCTTCTTGGTCGCGTCGCCCCCGCCCGTGGCGGCGTCCTTCTTCGCGCCCTTGGCAGCGCGGATGGACGTGGGAAAATAGCCCTGGGCTTTCAGGCGCTGCGCGGCCTCGTCACTGCTCTGCGCATCGACGGTGCCCTTCTGGCTCTTGCCCGCCGTGTTGAGTGCTTCGTACTGAAAAGTCGGCATGATCCGCGTCTCCGGCCGAGCCCGGCGCCGTGCGCTCCGGGCGGGTCAGTTTGGCCCTATGGATTCTCTCGCCGCCTGCAACATCGACTTGGCCCGATATGGACCAGGCGTCGCGGCGCGGCCCCCGCTCATTCCTCGCCGATGGTCTCACGCACGACCTCGTCGATGCTCGTGAGGCCCTCGTAAATCCCCAGCAGCCCGCACTCGCGCAGGCTGCGCATCCCGCGTTTGCGGGCGAACTCGCGCAGCACGGTCGTGCTCGCCTCTTTCATCACCAGCTCGCGCATCTCGTCGTTCATCCCCATGAGCTCAAAGAGTGCCATCCGCCCCTTGTACCCCCCGCCCACGCCCTTGGCCTGGGGCCCGGGACGGAAGAACGTGCGCCCGGCCACGTCGGCCGGGGTCAGCCCCAGCTCGAGCAGTTCTTCTTCGTCTGGCTGGTACTCCTCGCGCGTCGCGACGTCGAGCTTGCGCACCAGACGCTGCGCGATCACGCCCTCGATCGTCGCGGTGAGCAGGAAGGGCTCGAGCCCGAGGTCCACCAGGCGGATGATCGAACTCGGCGCGTCGTTGGTATGCAGCGTGCTCAGCACCAGGTGACCCGTCAGCGAGGCCTGCACCGCGATCTGCGCCGTCTCGAGGTCGCGGATCTCGCCGACGAGGATCACGTCGGGGTCCTGACGCAGGAAGCTGCGCAGCGCCTTGGCGAACGTCAGCCCCATCTCGGTGTTGACCTGCACCTGGCAAAGCCCGTCGATGTCGTACTCGACCGGATCCTCGGCGGTCAGGATCTTGGTCTTGATGTCATTCAACTCGGCGAGCGCCGCGTACAGCGTCGTCGTCTTGCCGCTCCCCGTTGGGCCGGTGACGACAACGATGCCGTTGGGCTTGCGGATCATGCCGCGGAAGTTCTCGAGGTCGTCCTCGCGGAAACCGACGCGGTCGAGGCTCAGCTCGACATTGCCCCGGTCGAGCACACGCATCACGCACGACTCTCCGTAAATCGTCGGCAAGATCGCCACGCGGAGGTCGACAGGGTTGCCCGCGACCGTCAGCTCGATACGCCCGTCCTGCGGCAGACGACGCTCGGCGATGTCGAGGTTTGCCATGACCTTGACGCGGCTGGTGATCGCCGGCCCCAGGTGCTTGGGCGGGGGCACCATCTCGTACAGCACGCCGTCGATGCGGTACCGCATCTTGAACTCGTGCTCGAACGGCTCGAAGTGAATGTCGCTCGCGCGATCGCGGATCGCCTGGAGCAGCACGAGGTTGAGCAGCTTGACGACCTGATTGTCGTCGGCCGCCTCGAGCACCGCGTCCAGATCGATCGACGCGTCGGACGCCCCCATCAGCGACGCGAACTTCTCGTCAGAGTCCAGCCCGGACATCACGTCGCTCAGCGACTCGGACTTGGAATAGTGCGCCTGGATGAGGCGATCGATCTCGGCCGTGCTCGCAACCACCGCCTCGACGTTGAAGTTCATCAGCAGACGGAGGTCGTCGACCGCCTGGAAATTATCCGGACTCTTGATCGCGACCTTCAGCTTCCGCGACCCGGGGTCGAACTCGACCGGCACCGCCTGATACGCCTGAACGTTCTCGGCCGGCACCGCTCCGATCGTTTCTTCATCGGGATCAAACCCCGCGAGATCGACGTACGCCATCCCGGCCTGGCCCGCGAGGGCCTGATCGATGTCGCCCTGCGAGCACATGCCCAGCTCGACCATGATCTTGCCGATCTGCACCCGCTGCGATCGGCCCTTCTGCACACCGAGTGCCTCGTGCACCTGCTCACGCGTCACGACACCCAGCTTGGTCAGCACGCGGCCGAGCTTGCGGCCCTTGAGCTCCGAAGGATCGAGCTTGGTGAGATTCTTCAGTGCCATGGGTCAGCCACTCCGCATCGAAGACCCGCCGCTTCATCGCCAGCGGGCCCGGGCGCTCGCAAACGCGCCGCACGGTGTGCGACGCTGACGAGCCCCTGCTCTTAGATTCGCACCGGTGAGCATCGGGTTCGACGTCGCCGGCTTGCATTTCTGGTTTTCAAGCGTTTGGACACGCGTCCAAACCTTCTTTGGCATGGCTTTTCAGGGCGGTACACGCCCGATCCCACGCCCGATCAGTCGACTGGCTCTTTGTCAGCGTCCGGGTCATCGAGCTCCGGACGACCGATCGTGCCGCCCGCCTGATGGACCCGGTTTCGGAGATCGTTTGGGTTCTTGCACTTGTCGATCATCTCTTCGGCCCCGATCTTGCCGGAGCTGTAGAGCGACCACAGGTGGTCGTCGAGCAGCTGCATCCCGTACTTCTTCCCGGTCTGGATGGCCGAGTCGATGCGGAAGCTCTTGTTGTCACGGATGAGGTTCGCGATCGCCGGCGTGACAACAAGGAACTCATACCCCGCGACCATGCCCTTGGTGTCGACCCGCGTCATCAGGACCTGGCTGAGCACCCCGATCAGGGCCGTCGAGAGCTGCACCCGGATCTGGTTCTGCTGGCTCACGGGGAAGGCGTCGACGAGGCGGTCGATCGTCTTCGCGGCGCCGGTGGTGTGCAGTGTCCCGAACACAAGGTGACCGGTCTCGGCGGCCCGAACGGCGGCCTCGATCGTTTCCAGGTCACGCATCTCGCCCACGAGGATGACGTCCGGGTCCTGCCGCAACGCCCGGCGGAGGGCCTCAGCAAAGCTGGGCACATCGTTGCCCACCTCACGCTGGTTGACGATGGATTTCTTGTGCTCGTGGTAGTATTCGATCGGGTCTTCCATCGTCACGATGTGGCGGTCGTAGTTCTGGTTGACGTAATCGATCATCGTCGCAAGCGACGTGGTCTTGCCCGACCCGGTCGGGCCGGTGACGAGGAAGAGCCCGCGAGGACGCCGGATGAGGTCGAGGCACATCTCGGGCAGACCGATCTGCTCGAAGGTGAGCAGACGGTTTGGGATCTGGCGGAGGACGATCGCGAGGTCGCCGCGCTGGCGAAAGACCGAGACGCGGAAGCGAGCCGCATCGCCGTAGGCGAAGCCGAAGTCGGTCCCGCCCTCTTCCTGGAGTTCCTGCTGGTTGCGTTCGGGGGTGATCGACTTCATCAGGGCGACCATGTCGTCCGAGTCGATCGTTTTGGTCTGGAGGTTGCGCAGCCCGCCGTGCAAGCGGACGGTCGGCTGGCGCCCGACGGTCAGGTGGAGGTCGCTGGCGCCGCTCTTGACAACGGTATCCAGCAGGCGGTCGATCTGCATCGAAGACATGGCGTGCGTTCCCCTCTCTGGCCCCGGCCCTCTGCGCGGAGCCGAGCCGGGCGATGTGCCCGGGCTTGCTCGGTCGGAATGGTCAGTGCCCGGCGCTCTCGCTGACCTGGCTGACGCGGGCGATCTCTTCTGGCGTCGTGACACCGTTGAGCACCTTGATCCGCCCATCGCCCACCAGCGGGCGCATGCCACCGGCCAGCGCAGCCTTGCGCAGCTCGGCGACCGGCGCCATCCGGAAGGCCATGTCGCGGATCTCGGCGTTCATCTGCATCATCTCGTAGATGCCCTTGCGCCCCTTGTACCCGCCCGGGGCCGCGTCGCAGGGCACCGCCTTGTAGACCCGCCCCAGCGCTTCGCGCTTCTCGAGCCCGATCAAGTGGAGGTACTTCTCGTCGAGCTCGTGCTCCTCGGCGAGTTCCTTCGAAGGGTCGTGGAGCACACGGATGAGCCGCTGCGCCATGATCGCCTGGATCGAGCTCGCCACGAGGAAGGGCTTGATGCCCATGTCGACGAGACGCGTGATGGCGCTGGGCGCGTCGTTGGTGTGCAGGGTGCTGAAGACGAGGTGCCCGGTCAACGCCGCCTGGATCGCGATCTCACCCACTTCGCGGTCGCGGATCTCACCGACCAGGATGATGTTGGGCGCCTGACGCAGCATCGATCGGAGCACCTTGGGGAAGGTGAAGTCGATGTCTTCGCGGATCTGGCACTGGTTGATGCCGTCGAAGTTGTACTCGACCGGGTCCTCGGCGGTGATGATCTTGCGGTCGGGCCTGTTGAGGACATCGAGCGCCGAGTACAGCGTCGTCGTCTTGCCCGAACCCGTGGGCCCGGTGACCAGGAAGATGCCGTTGGGTCGGCGGATGATCTTGTTGAAGATCTCGAGGTTGTCCGGCTCAAACCCCAGGTTGACCAGACCGATGCGCACGGCGTCGGGCCTGAGAATACGGAGCACCACGCTCTCGCCGTGGTACGCCGGGCAGGCAGACACGCGGAAGTCGATCATCGTGCCTTCGACGTCCAGCTTGATGCGCCCGTCTTGAGGCACGCGTTTCTCGGCGATGTTCATCCCGGCCATCAGCTTGAAGCGGCTGAGCATCGCGTTCTGCATGCGCTTGGGCAGGTTGTCACGCTCGATGCAGACGCCGTCGATGCGATACCGCAGTCGCACGCGATCCGCCATCGGCTCGATATGCACGTCGCTCGTGCGCAGTTTCACGGCCTCGATCAGCATCCGGTTGCAGAGCTTGACGACAGGCGAATCCTCGCTCGCGACGTCGATCGAGCGATCCATCGAGCGGTCAACCGACCGGTCGATCGAGCGATCGATCGAATCGGTGACCAGGCTCTCGCTCGAGTCGGGGTCTTCGCCGGTGAGCGACGGGCGTGCGTTCTCGGCGCTGCCCTCGAGGAACGCGCGGATCTGCGAGCGGCTCGCCAGGCGCGGCTCGATGTCGGCGTTGAGCCGGAAGCGCAGGTTGTCGAGCATCTCCAGGTCCATCGGATCGTGCATCGCGAGCTGGACCTTGCCCCCCTGCTTGCCCATGGGCAGCACGTGGTACTTGCGCACGATCCCCGCATCGAGCAGCGTCAGGTCGATCTGATCGGCGACGCCCGCGGCCTGCAGGTCGACGTACTCCATGCCAAACTGCTCGGCCAGGGCCTTGGCGACCTGCTCCTCGGTCGCGAACCCGAGCTCCACAAGGGCCTCTCCCGTGCGTTTGCCGGCCTTTTTGGCTTCCTTGGCGGCTTTGTCGGCCTGGGCGGCGTTGATCACGCCCCAGCCCACAAGGATCTGCCCGATCTTCTTCTTCGCTCGTGCCATGGCTGGGCCGGTGCTCCCGATCGTCTCTGGCGATCCGCCCGGACGGACGCCCGCGCGGCTCATTGCCACGCTCCGGCGCCTCCATCCACCCGCGCGGGGTGGCGATCATAGGGCAACAACCGGAGAACCGCGCCCGCTCCTTGGTCGCCTGCGCCCATACGATGACCGCTCGGGCGCGGTTGCCGCACCGATTTGCCTCACCCCCACGATCGAGCCTCGTGCACCTCCAGACCTCCAAAGCCGATGACGCCAGGCCCACCCTGCTGCTGACCAGCGGCCCGACGCGCGAGCCGATCGATGCCGTGCGTTACCTGGGCAACCGCTCGAGCGGGCGCATGGGCGCCGCGATCGCCGACGCCGCGGCCGAGCAGGGCTGGCACGTGATCGCGTTGGTTGGTGAACAGGCGGTCCTGCCGGAGCACCCGGGTGTCGAGGTGCACCGATTCGAGTCCACAGCCGACTTGGAAGCAGCGCTCGCGGAGCACCTCGCCCGCGCCGACACGCTGGTCATGGCGGCCGCGGTGGCCGACTATCGCCCCGCGCCGGCGAGCACCGATCTGAACGGCAAGATGCGTCGGCGCAAGGGCTTTGCGATCGATCTGGAGCCGACACCCGACCTGCTCGAGGGGTGCTCGCGTTCGCCGGACCGCCCGAGGCTGCTGGTCGGCTTCGCGCTCGAACCGGCGGAGGCCTTGCTCGCGTCGGCTTCGAACAAGCTGGTGCGCAAGGGGCTCGATCTGATCGTCGCCAACCCGTTGGAAACGATGGACTCGCCCGACGTCGATGCCACGCTGCTGGGCACGGCGGCGACGGCGCACCCAGATCCCGGGACGAGCCCCGGCATCATGTCCAAGCGGGCCTTCGCGAGCTGGCTGATCGAGCAGCTCACGGGCGAACTCGCGTCCGGGGCCGGCGCGACGGTGCCCGGTGTTCGGAGCGGCACCGTTTCACAGAGCGCAGGTGAGCAGGAGACCCGCGATGCGTGACGGACCACCCCGCTACCCCCGCCGCGACGCTTATGACGACGGCGGGCGTGGCCCTCAACGAGGCCCCCAACGTGGTGGCCCGCGACGGGGGCCTCCGCCTGGTCGCCCCGGCGGGAGGCCGGGCGGCTACGGCCCGCCGCGCCGGCCAACACTGCCCGCGGGCTTTGAGCTCGTCTACGGGCGCGGGTCACTGCTGGCGATCAGCAAACCTGCGGGCGTGCCGCTGCGCGGGCCCAGGGGCACGAAGTGTGCGCGGAACGTCGCCGAGCGGTTCGCCCGCGAATCGCTGCGCCCGCTGAACGCGATCGATGACGCGAGCTCTGGTGTGTGCCTGTTTGTCGCCGGCGACCATCCGCCGCCCGGGCTGCTCATGAGCGTGCGCCCGAACCGCGCGCCGAGGCAGTGGATCGCTATCGTCGAGGGGGGCCCGAGCGAGGATGAAGGGACCGTGCGCACACCGCTCCGCGCGGGTGAGGGCGGGCTTGCCGAGCCCGTGCCGCGGGGCCCGGGCATCGCGCTACCGACCGACGAAGAACGGGCGACAACACACTACCAGGTTGTCCACCGAGGCGGCGGGCTCGCGCTGCTCCGCCTGCGCTGCGAGACCGATCTGCCCCAGCAGGTGCGCGCGCACCTCAAGGAACTCGGCTGCCCCGTGCTGGGCGACCACGCCTTCGGCGCAACGCGCGATGACCTCGACCGCCTCGCGCTGCACCTGCACGAGATCGTGATCGAGAATCGCACAGGCCCGCGCACACGCCTCACGGCCGCGGCGCCCGCGGCCTTCTACAGCCTTGTCGGCGCGCCGGTGCCCGCGAAGGCCGAGGCAGCAAAGCCCAACGTGCGGACCGACGAAGGGTGGTCGCACGTCGCGGCGTGGTACGACGACCTGCTCGAGCACCGCGGTAGTGATCACCATGACGAGGTGATCTACCCGGGGGTGATGAGCCTGCTGGGCGAAGGCGTGCGCGGGGGGCGTGTGCTGGATCTGGCGGGCGGGCTGGGGGCGTTGGGCCGCGTGCGGCTGCGCTGCGCGTTCGCCCCTTTTGTGGGTGGGGGCGCGCTTGCCGCGGAGCCGCTGGTGCAGCTTGCGCGCGGGGTGGCGAGCGAGAGCGAGCGCTACGAGGTGGGCGACGCGTCGGCGTTGGGCGACCTCGATCTGGGGCCGTTCGATGCCGCGACCTGCATCCTGGCGCTGATGAACATCGAGGACCTCGAGGGTGTGGCGAGTGGCGTGGCGGATTCGCTGCGGCCCGGCGGCCGCTTTGTCGCTGTTGTGCTGCACCCGGCGTTCCGGATCCCCAGGTCCAGCTCTTGGGCCTGGCAAGACCCGCCGGGCGTGCAGTTCCGGCGGATCGACCGGTACATGGGCGAGCACGCGGTGGCGATCCGCATGAACCCGGGCGAGCAGGACGCCGAGGCGATCGAAACCGTAACGCACCACCGCCCGATCGGCGGGTATGTCGGCGCGTTTGCCGAGGCGGGTCTCGTGCTGACAGCCATGGAGGAGTGGACCAGCACGCGCATCAGCGAGCCGGGCCCGCGGGCCGAGGAAGAGAACCGCATGCGGTCGGAGATCCCGATGTTTCTCGCGCTGCGATTCGAGTCACGCCCGGCGGAGCCCCGGAGATGAGCGGCGACATGACGCTGCTGCTGATTTATCTCGCGCTGGCGATCGGGGTGTCGTTCCTGTGCTCGATGACCGAGGCGGTGCTGCTGACGCTGACACCGTCCGACGCCGAGGTCTTTGACCGCAAGGGCAGGGGGGTCGGCAAGACGCTGCGCAAGATGAAGCAGGAGATCGACCGCCCCCTCGCGGCGATCCTGACGCTGAACACGATCAGCCACACAATCGGCGCTGCGGGCGTCGGTGCGCAGTCGATCGTGGTCTTCGGCGAGGCGTGGATCGGGCTGGTGTCGGCGATCCTCACGCTGCTGATCCTGGTCGTCTCGGAGATCATTCCAAAGACGATCGGCGCGACGTATGCCCGCGCGCTCGCGTCGCCTTCGATCGCCGTCATCGTCTGGATGATCTGGCTCACCTACCCGATCGTGATCGCGCTCAACGGGCTGAGCAAGCTGCTCCGCGGCTCGGGCAACCACGACCACGGCATGTCACGCGAGCAGCTCGAAGTGATGGCGTCGATGGCCCGCCAGGGCGGATCGCTGCGCGCTGATGAGCACGCGATCATCACCAACATGCTGCAACTTGCCGAGCGGCGTGTCGATCAGGTGATGACGCCCCGCACGGTCGTCGTGATGGTTCCCGCCGACGCGGGCGCCCGAGCGGCGCTCGATCTCCCGGGGGTCAACCGGTTCAGCCGTCTGCCGGTGATGGGCGATGGGCCGGACGACATCCGCGGTGTCGTGCTGAAGCAGGACCTGTTCGGTGCGGTGCTCGATGACGAGCCGGGCAAGCGGATCGACACGATGCTGCGGCGCCTGAGGCCCGTACCCGAGCAGGCCTCGCTGGCGCAGGTGCTCCAGCAGTTCGCCAAGACCGGGCACCACATTTTCCTCGTCGTCGACGAGTACGGGGGGACGGCGGGCGTGGTGACGCTCGAAGATGTGCTCGAAGAGATCCTGGGCTCGGAGATCGTCGACGAGACCGATCTGGTCGCCGACATGCGACAGCTTGCCGACGACCGAGCCGGGTCGAACGGGACAAGCGTCTCAGGCGGGTGATCACGCAGGATCGAGGTCCGAGCAGGTCGGATGAGAGGCAGGGCGTCCGGCTGGGGCACCGAGGTTGGCGAGTGCTCGCGAACCGTCGGGGTGCGTGTCTTGTTGCGAGAATGGGCAACTTTGACGCCCGATCCGCTACACTGCGAGCACGCCGCGGGTGTAGCTCAATGGTAGAGCGCCAGCCTTCCAAGCTGGATGTTAGGGGTTCGAGTCCCCTCACCCGCTGTTCCGTCGGCTGAGCACGCCAGAGGCAGCGTCAGCCGACGCACGCCGCACGCGAGCCGTCATGCTCTGGTCTTCAGAGGCTCGCGTCGGGGGGAACCGGAGGCGACCATGGCACGCGGCAATGGGCGGGATGACAAATCGGCAACGGCCAAGGCGAAGAACGAGCGGGGCACGGTGGCGGGTGAAGCGTCCCGCGAGTTGGATCTGATGCCGACGCTGGACGAGGCCTCGGCGACCCCGTCTGCGCCGAGCAACCACCCCGGAGGCATGCCGAGCGACTCACCCGTCGCCGGGCCGGCAAGCCCGACGCGCGCCGGCTCGGTCTCGGCGAGCGGCGCGTTCAGCGATCTGGGCAACGCCGACAGCCGGCTGGCCGATGCCGAGACGATGATCGACGCGCCGCCCAACGCCAGCGGTTATGAGTCGGCCCCCGGCTCACCCGCGACCGTGCCGACGGACTACTTCCCGGGTTACGAGGTCCTCAAAGAGATCCACCGAGGCGGGCAGGGCGTTGTCTATCAGGCGATGCAGCTCGCAACCAAACGCAAGGTCGCGGTCAAGGTCATGCACGGCGGCGCGACCGTCGGGAGCACCGGCAAGGTCCGCTTCGACCGCGAGGTGCAGATCCTCGGGCAGCTCAATCACCCCAACATCGTCAAGCTGCACGACTCCGGCGTGAGCCCCGACGGCAGCTTCTTCTATGTCATGGACTACATCAGCGGGCAGCCGCTCGATGAGCTGCTGCGCGATCGGCGCAAGTCGGAGCGCACGCGCGACCGGGCGACCTCGCGTGCCGAACGGATCGACGACACCAAGTCGATGATCGCGATGATGGTGAAGATCTGTGAAGGCGTCAACGCGGCGCACCTGCGCGGCGTCATCCACCGCGACATCAAGCCCGCCAACGTGCGCATCGACGCGCGGGGCGAGCCGATCGTCGTTGACTTCGGGCTTGCGAAGACCATCGGCGAGCAGCCGGGGCTCGACTCCGAGGCGATGATGACCATGACCGGGCAGTTCGTCGGCTCGCTGCCCTGGGCCAGCCCAGAGCAGGCCGCGGGCGACAGCAACGGCATCGACATCCGCACCGACGTGTACTCGCTGGGCGTGATGCTCTATCAGATCCTCACGGGCGGGAAGTTCCCGTATCCCGTGACCGGCAACATGCGCGACGTGCTGGACAACATCCAACGCGCCGAGCCCGCCCGCCCCACCACCGTGCGCAAGAGCATCGGCGGCGAGCTCGAGACGATCGTCCTCAAATCGCTCGCCAAGGACCCCGCCCGGCGATACCAGACCTCGGGCGAGCTCGGGCGCGACCTCGAACGCTTCCTCGAGGGCGAGGCGATCGAGGCCAAACGCGACAGCGGGTGGTACCTGGTCAGCAAGACGATCCGCCGCCACAAGCTGCCGGCGGCGTTCGCGGCAACGGTCGCGCTGATGACCGTCGTCTTTGCCGGCTCGATGACCGCCGCGTACGGGCAGGCCGAGGCGGCGCGCAAGGAGGCCGTCGCCGCCCGCGACGCGGAGCGCGAGCAGAAGGAGCGGGCCGAGTCCAACCTCTCGGCGATCCGCGGGCTCGCGAACACGTTCCTGTTCGACTTCCACGACGCGATCGCGGACCTACGCGGCGCGACGCCCGCGCGCGAGCTGGTGCTCGAGAACGCGCTGACATACCTCGAGCAGATCCAAGCACAGGCCGTTGAAGACCCCGAGTACGTCTTGGAACTGGCGGATGCGCACGATCGGGTGGGCGACATTCACGGCGCGCTCTACCAGGGCAACACGGGCACCACCGAGGATGCGCTGCGGCACTACACCGAGGCGAAGCGTCTGCGCGACCAGGTCGCGGTTGTGCTGCCCGACGACGAGCGAGTGATTCGTGGCCTCGCGTCGAGCGAGGAGCGTATCGCGGGCCAAGCGCAGAAGTCCGCCGCGTTCGAGGACGCGATCGCGGGCTGGGAACGCCAGCAGGCGCTCGCGGCGCGCTTGAGCGACGAGCCGCTGCGCTTGCGGGGTGTTGCTCGGGTCGCGGATCTGAAGACCCGCGTGGCGACGTCGCTCGACGACACCGAACGCATCGTCCTGCGTCTGGACGAGGCTCGGGCCGCGTACGACGACGCGATCGACGGCTGGACGGTGATCGAGTCCGATGAGGCCGAGCGACAGCGGGGCGTGCTGCTCAACAAGCTTGCCCAGCTCGACCTGCTCGAAGCGAGCGGGCGGTACGGGGGCGATGCAGAACGGGCATCGGAGCTCATCGTCGACGCGCTCGCCCGAGCGGAACGCGCGACCGGGATCTTCGAGCGTCTGCTCGCACGCGACCCGGCCAGCGGACTGTTCGCCCGAGATCTGTTCCTCGCGCTGCACAACCAGGGCCTCGCGTTGAGCCAGGCGGCGGGCCTGGCCCGCCGGATCCCGGTGCCCGACACCGACAGCAACGAGCTGCTCGCCCAATCGCTCGAGCGGTATCAAGAGGCCGAGGACGTCGCCCGGACGCTGGCGATCGATGAATCCAACCTCGAAGCGCAGCGTGACCTGGGCCTGGCGATGAACAAGGTCGGCAACATCTATCGACAGACGGGGCGTCTTGTTGAGGCCAGTGATCTGTACGACGAGCTGATCGAACGCCGGACCGAGGTCTACCGGGCCGACCCGATCGGCCGGCATCAGCGGGATCTGGCGCTCGCCCTGTACAAGCGGGCCGAGGTCAACGAGCTTCGAGCCGACACTTCGGATACCGACGGCGAGCGCGACGCCTATCTGCGATCTGCGCTGATGGGTTACGAGGCGGCGCTCGACCGTTTTCGTGACCTCGACGCGTCTGGCGCCCCGGCCGAGCGGGAACTGAGCGTGGTCACCTCACTGATCGATCGGGTCCGAGAAAAGCTCGAAAACGAATCTTGATTTGGGTGGCAGAACGGCCTTCTTGCATTACAAGCGGCCCCGTGCATTTTTCCTCGACGCATCTGGCCCACCCCGCTAAGGTGGTATCGGGATGTGAGTGAGGAGACCGGGGCTATGCAGATTCAACATTCGGGGCGTCACACGGGCCGCGCGGTGGGTGCGCTTGGGCTCGCGTTGTTCGCCGGGACGGCAATCGGGCAAGATGCGATTCCGGCGCTCTGGGACGAGCCGGTGTCTGGCGCGTGGAGCGACGGCGCCCGCTGGTCGACGGGCCAATCGCCCAACAACAACGAGGGCCAGACCTTCGACGCGTTCATCACCATCGGCAGTGAAGAACCCTACGAGGTCGACATCGACGTCGACGTGTTCTTGCGCGACCTCGCGATCACGGCGAACGCCAACCTCCGCATTGCGGGCACCTCGATCACCACGACGAGCAACCTGACCCTGGCCGGGGGCGGGCGGATCTCCGGCGACGGCGAGAACCCCGCGGCCGTGACCGTCGGCGGCAACGCCCTGATCGCCGACAGCAACATCAACGCGCTCGACAACCTCGACTTCAACGGAGACGCGGTGATCAGCAACGCCTCGCTGACCAACATCTCCTCGTTCCGCACGGGCGTGGACCGGAGCACCGTTCTGGCCAACGTCTCGTTCGAGAACGTCAACGTCGAAAGCCGCGGCGACCTGTTCATCACCGGCGAGGGCATCACGCGCGAGGACGCCGTCTCGCTCTCGCTCTGCGATACGTGCGTCGATCACGGCGATGGTGTCATCTCCTGGAACTCGAGCACGTCGATCGCCTTGGTGGGCGCCGCGGATTTCCAGATCTCCTCCGGCGGCTCGCTCAACTCGTCCGACGATTCCGGCGGCTCGATCATGGGCCAGGGCGACGGGCTCCAGAACTTCACCAACGAGGGCACCGTCAACATCGGTACACAGATCGCCAAGAAGAACCGCGGCGACCGGCTCGCCGACGTCGCGATCACCGGCCTGAACTTCGAAAACCTCGGCGAGGTGCGCGTCCAGAGCGGGCAGCTCACCGTCGACGGGCTCGTCAACTTCGTCGAGCCCGGCCAGCTCGTGGGCGGCACCTACACCGTTCTCGACACGGCGACGCTCGTCCTGAACGACAGCGACATCTCCATGCTCAACGCGGAGATCACGCTCGTCGGCGAGGAGTCAACGCTCACCGCGCTCAACACGCTCCAGATGATCGGCAGCGACGGCGTGCTCGACCTGCGGGGCGGGCGAGATTTCACAACCCAGGAAGACCTGACCAACGACGGCGAGGTCCGCATCGCCGCCGGCTCGGTGCTCGACGTGAGCTCCGGCGGGATCAACAACGTCGTCCAGGGCGAACTCATCGGCGGCACCTACGTCGTCGAAGGCGGCATCCGCGACCTTGTCTTCAACGGTGAAGGCTTCGACGGCGCGATCGTTGAGCTCTCGTCCAACGTGACGCTCATCGGCGAGACGTCGACCTTCGAGGGGCTCGATACGCTGGCTCGCATCGGCGAGGCCGGCACGCTCGCGCTCGAAGAGGGTAAAACGTTCGAGACCGTCGGGTCGCTCGATGTCGCCGATGGCGCATTGGTGCGTGTTGGCGAGTCATCGACGCTCCAGGTCAACGGGTTCCTGGGCAACTTCGTCGAGGGCCTCTTCAACGCGGCGAGCTTCGAGATCGCCGGCACGCTCATCGCTGAGAACGCGGCGATCGAATCGATCTCCAACGAACTGATCCTCGACGGCACGGAGTCGGTCATCCTCGACTTGCAGGGCAACGATGCGCTCGAGCAGATCCGCCGCATCAACTCGGACGGCATCCTGAGGCTCCGCAACGGGCGTCAGCTCCAGACCATCGCCAACCTCGAGGTCGAGGGCATCCTGAGCATCGACCCCGGCCCGGGATTTTCGCCGCTGACCGTCGGCGCCGACGCCGCACAACTCGAAGTCGGCGAAGACCTCATCGTCGGCGAAAACGCGGTCATCGCGCTGGCACTGCTCGATGATGAGATCGATCTGTTCGGCGATATCAATGTTGCGGACCAGCTCATCTTCGGCGATGACGGCGTCGCGGGAACGTTGCAACTCGTCGTCGGTCCCGAGTTCGACGCGGAGCTCGGTTCAGAGCTGATGCTCATCACCGCGGGCAGCGTCGAAGGGGTGTTCGAGAACGTCGAAGTCATTCAAGCCGGCCTCAGCGGCTTGACGCTGATCGACAACTTCGACTTCGAGTTGTTCTACACGGACACGGGGGTCGGTGCCCGCGTGGTGCCGACGCCGGGTGCCGCGATGCTCGCGCTGCCTGGTGTGCTGCTCGCCGCCCGCCGGCGTCGCGCGACGGCATCGCACACCTGAATCGGCCGGAGACCGCCCCGGTCTACCGCTCGTACACACGACAAAGGCCCCCGGTGATCAACACCGTGGGCCTTTTCTCATTCACTCTGGTTGCGATGGGGGGATGTGTGCAAAGAGCACGCTGCCGTACGGAAGACCTCCAACGCGGGGCCCCGATCGGCGGCGCGATCAGCGGCGGTAGGTGATCCTCGCCCGCGTGAGGTCGTACGGGCTCATCTCCACCGTGACGGTGTCGCCGGGAAGAATACGAATGTAGTTCTTTCGCATCTTGCCCGAGACGTAGCCGAGCACCTCGGTCTGCTGCTCGTCGGGCAACCGCAGCTTGAACATCGCATTAGGCAAAGCCTCAATCACGACCGCTTCAAGCGTGAATTTCTCATCCTGCTTGGGCATCCGCACCTCTAAAAGACTGACAAATCGGCGACCGCGGCGACCGCGGCACTCGATCAAGCATAGGTCAACCCGCCTGAGCTTGGCGCCCACCGCCCAAAGCCGCAGCAAGTCAGCCGGAGCAGGGTTGGCCGAACAGCCCCAGGAACACCAGCACGTCGAAGAGGTCAATCACCCCCTCAGGCGGCGCCAGGTCGACTGCCGGATCCCCCGCATCGACGAGATTCAGGAACAGGAGCACATCGAAGACATCGACCATGCCGTCTCCGTTCAGGTCGACTTCGCAGCCCGACGGCTGGCTAACGCTTGCCGCGGCAATCGCCACCGCGGCCAACCCGTCGACACGCGGGTACGAGTCGTTGAGCGTTGACGCGGACGCCGGGCCGACTGTGCCGGTCGATGTCAACACGCCGCGGATCTCTGCCGGCGTGAGCTCGGGGTTCGCCGCGATCATCAACGCGACAATCCCGGTCACGTGCGGGGCGGCGAAGGACGTACCCGTGGCCGTGCCGTAACCCAAGCGGTTCGCGGGGCTGTCGAAAAGCGAAAAGATGTCGACACCAGGGGCGACAAGGTCAAGCTCCGGCCCGACCGAGGTGTTGGGCCACAAGAAACCGAAGGCATCCGTTGCCCCGACGGCGATCACCGGGCTGTAGGCCGCGGGAAACGACACCGGCGCCGCTGGCGTGTTGCCAGAAGACGCGACGATCACCATGCCCGCGTCAAACGCGTAGGTGATCGCATCTTCCATAATGGATGACCCGACCGGATACCCAAGGCTGATGTTCGCCACATCCGCCCCCGCATCGGCGGCCCAGGTCAGCCCATCGGCAAACCAGGCCGCGGTACCGAAGCCGAAGTCGTTGACCACGCGCACGGGCAGCACGCGGGCGCCCCACGAGATGCCCGCGATGCCCTCAAAGTTGTTGGCACGAGCGGCGACGAGGCCCGAGATGTGCGTCCCGTGCCAGTCGCTGCCGAGGTTGGTGTCCGTGCCGCCCTCGATCGCGTTGTAGCCCTCGAGCAGGACACCCTCGAGTTCCGGGTGCGCCTCGGCGACCCGGGCATCGAGCACGGCAATGACAACCGGATCTCCGTTGTCATGAGCGCCGGTATTGATCGACCACGCCGAAAGCACCCCGACGCCCACCTCATCGCCAGCAGCATCAGAAGCCGCGGCGATCAGCGACCGCTGGTTGAGAAAGAGCGGGTCGTTGGGGCGCGCCGTCGCGTCACCGTCGAGGTCACCAAAGAAAGCGTGCTGCGCGCCCGGCGCCAGCACCGCGAGGGTCTCGACGCCCGCGATGACCTCGCCGGCCGGTTCCGCGGCGGCCGCATCCCATGATGATGCCGCCCCCCCCACGACGACAAACGAACGCTCGAGCCGATCGGCCGCGGGCGATGCCCGACGGAGCGGGTGCTTGATAACCGGCTCGAGCACCAGGCCCCGGTAGAAGAATCTCGCCTGGCCGCTGTATCCCGCGGCGCCCAACGCCGCGCGCTCGACCCGCACGACTCGAATCGCTCCGGGCGACGACGCCGACGGCTCGTCCCACAGATCCAGAGCATCGACGCCAGCGGCTCGTGCCGCGTGCGCAACAGGCAGAGCGAACAGAACGAGCCCGCAGATCAGCAGCCTGGCCACCCAAAGTCGTGACATATTGACTCTCTCTACCTCAGCGGCACCCCTCGGTGCCACAAGACCGGTCTCTCGTTCGGTGACAAACGGCCGATGCCCTGCCGCCCTGCAGGGCACGCCCGATTGATTATCCCAATCCGACCGCGTCACACAAGCGACACCGTTGCATCCAAGGTCGTTTCGCGAGAACCTCACGATGCCACCCCCCGGCTTGTGTGTGCCCACCGCTGAACATCCCGTCGCGTGATCATGTCTCTTGTGAACGCCGCGGGCCCCGCTGGGCTCCGACATGAAAGTCCGGAAAAGCTGGTCTCCCTGCCTTGACACGCAACCCCCAACTCAGGTAAAAGATTGGGAGAGAGATCGGGCCAAACCGGGGAAGAGAGAAAGAGACTCCCTTACGGCCTGCGAACTAGAGAGCCCCCGGCGTGCTTTTGCCGCCGTGGGATGTTGCCGTTTTTCTGCACAGCCTGTCGTTTTGGAGAGAAACAAGATGAACATGTTTGCAATCGCTGCGGTGACGACCGCGGCCGTGGCCGGTACGGCCGTCGCACAGAAATCGGTGGCGCGGGTCGAGGTCGGCGTCGCCGGCACGGACCTCTCGGGCTACTTCGACCTGATGGACACCAACGTGTCGGTCGACGGCTCGGTCATCACCTACAGCGCCAGCAGCATTTCCATCCTCGGGTTCGACATCGAACTCGGCGAGACGGAAATCGCCAACATCGGCGACTTCTCCCTCAGCATCGATACCAACGCTCAGCGCTCGGGCGGAAGCCAGTCGGTCACGCTCAACTTCAACAACGCGACCGCCAGCTTCTTCAACACCTCGTTCAGCTTCAGCGCAGCGCCCGTCAGCTTCGCGCCGCTCAGCAACGTGACCGGCTCGGCCTCGGCGGCCGTCACCCTGATCGATAGTCCTTTCGCCCCGGGCGATGCCCAACTGTCCCCCAACGGCGCGGGTGCGTACAGCGCGACGTTCAACGGTGGTTCGGTCTTCCAGGACTTCTTCGGAAGCGGCGTGACCGCGCCCGACGGCGGCTCGAACGTCGCCTCGGCCAGCACCGGCGGGTTCATCCCGATTGCCGGGTCGGTCAGCGAAATCTCGGCCGAGTGGGGCTTCACGCTGAGCGCGCTCGCGCAGGCGACCGGCACCAGCACGTTCACCATCACACCGACGCCAGCCTCGCTAGGGCTGCTCGGCCTCGGTGGCATGCTCGCCGCACGTCGTCGTCGCTGATCAAACCACGCTCGCACGCCGAAACCGCTGCGCGCAGCGCCCACGGAACCGGCGTCGCATGAGAGGAGACTACGAGTGATCCATGCACGATTGCACACGACCGCGGGGCTCGCAGCCGTCGCGCTCGCCGTGTCGGCGGGCGTTGCGTCGGCCGGCATTCCGGACCCGGTCGTGACCGTCAGCGTGACCAGCGGGGGCCTCACCGGCTCCTTCGATGTCACGCTGGCCGACAACCAGGGCACCGCCGATTTCTTCTTCTGGAACTTTGCCAGCGGAGGCGGGACGGGGCCCATCCAGATCTTTGATGACAACGGCGGCGGGCTCATCGCCGAGATCAGCTCGGGCGTCGCCCAAGCCGCCCTCGAGAGCCCGTTCGACCCCGCCGATCAGACGAAGCTCCTCAGCTTCGCCTTCACGGTCAAAAACTTCCTGAACGCCGACACCAGCTTCGCCTTTGACACCGGCGACCTGACCTTCAACAACATCAGCGGCGATGGCAGCGCGTCGACCGCCTTCACGCTCACCGACAACGACAACAACGGTGCGTCGATCGCGGGCACCGGCGCCGGCGGCGCCTTCGGCACCGCCAGCTACAACGGGGGCACGCTCTTCGGCAACCTGCTCCAGGGTGGGGCCACCAGTGTTGTCGCCGGCGGCAGCGATGCCGGCAACGAGGACCTCCTCGGCGTCCCGCTCACCGGTGTGAACAGCCTCCAGTTGTCCGCGGGGTTCACCCTCTCGGCCAACGACTCGGGCTCGATCAACACCCAGTGGTTCGTTGTTCCCAGCCCCGCGGCGCTCGCCTTGCTGACGACCGGCGGCCTCATCGCGGCCCGTCGACGCAGAGCCTGAGTCGAGCCGAAACGCGGCCCAAAAACCGCCGCGAGAACCTCCCCGATCTCAACGGCCCGCTCCACCACGGAGCGGGCCGTTTTTCGATGCGCCTGATCGAACACGGAGCAAGAGAGACCCGGGGTTGCCCTCCGCCCTTCACACGCCCCCCGAGCGTGCTCGCCTTGACCTGCACACCCTTGATCATGCTCTGCAGCGCGTCGCGGTTGGGGGCGAATTCCATCGCCGTCGCCATCGATACCCATTCACGCTCGACGAGGCTCGCCAGCGACTGGTTGAAGCTCATCATCCCCTCGGCCGGGCTCGAGCCCACGACCGATGGCAGGTCCTCGTCACGCTCGTCACGGATCAGCTCACGCACCGTGGGTGAGGTACGCAGCACCTCGGTCGCCGGCACGCCGCCCGTGCCGGTCACGTCGCGGTTCGCCGGCACGAGCCGCTGCGCACAGATCGCCTTGAGCGTCGCCGACAGGCTGTTGCGCACGAAGGAACGCTCTTCCTGCGGGAAGAACTCGAGCATGCGCCCGAACGCGCCCATTGTGTCGGCGGTGTGCAGCGTCGCGAAGACCAGGTGCCCGGTCTCGGCCGCCTGGATCGCGCTCATCACCGTCTCCTGGTCGCGCATCTCGCCGATAAAAATCACATCGGGGTCCTGTCGCACGACATAGCGCAGCGCGGTGTGGAAGTCTTGAACGTCGATGCCGATCTCACGCTGCGAGATGATGCCCTTCTTGGGCACAAAGCGATACTCGACCGGGTCTTCAACCGTGATGATGTTGCCCGCCCGGGTCGCGTAGACCTGGTCGAGAATCGCCGCAAGCGTGCTCGACTTGCCCGAACCGGTCCCGCCCACGCACAGGACCCGCCCCTCACGCTCACGCTCGACGATGTCGCTGTAGACCTGCGGCAGGTGCAGCTCGTCATACGAGGGGATGTCAGCCTTGACGCGCCTGATCGCCGCGTGCGTGTGGCTGCCGCTGCGCAGCAGATTGATGCGGAAGCGGTCGCCGCCGCCGGGCACGTCGGGATCTTCGAGGTGGTACGCGAAGTCAAGATTGCCCGCCTCGGCAAACCGCGCGAGCTGCACCTCGCTCAGCAACGGATCGAGCAGGTGGTCGGCCTCGTCCTCGGTCAGCGGCTCGGACTCGATCGGCCTGAGCACCCCGGCGATCCGGTACACCGGAGGCAGCCCCACCTTGATGTGCAGGTCAGACGCGTCGAGCCGCGCCATCGCGCCCAGCAGCTTCTTGATGTTCGTCGTGCCCTTGATCATCGGGGGTCGCTCCCTCGGGCTGGCTCTGGGACGCCAGAGCGGCCGCCCGCAGATACCAGCCAATTCATCCTCAGTCTATCCGCAATAGGCGTCCAGGCGTCAGCCCGCGCGCGACGCCCACGCAAAAACTGCTAGTCTGCGCATGCGGGCAGCCGGCCCGCTCCAGCCGCAGCAGGAGACCTCGAGATGACGCAGACGCCCGCCGGATCCATGCCGACCGCCCCCCACCGGGGCGTGCTCATCCTTGTGCTGGGGATCCTCAGCGTCGTGCTCTGCGCGCCCATTGGGCCGTTCGCCTGGCTCATGGGCCAGGGCGACCTCAAGAAGATCAAGAGCGGCCTGATGGACCCCGAGGGTAAGGGCCTGACCCTCGCCGGCATGATCTGCGGCATCGTCGGCTCGGTCTTCCTGATCTTCTGGGTGCTCTACATCATTCTGATCGTGGTCCTCGGCATCGGCGTGGCCGCAGCGGGCGCCGCGGGCGCGGCCCCCTGATCGCGTTCCTACGCTGATCCGTGCTCAAGCCCGGCTCGATCGCTCCCGACTTCACACTGCACGACGACACCGGGTCGCCACGCGCGCTCAGCGATCTGCTGCAAGCCGGCCCTCTCGTCGTCTACTTCTACCCGGCCGACTTCACGCCGGTCTGCACCAAGCAGGCGTGCACGTTTCGCGACGACCACAGCCGGCTGGTCGAAGCCGGCGTCAGCCTCGTGGGCATCTCCGCCCAGGGCGAGAGCAGCCACGCCAAGTTTCGGGCGCGTTTCGACCTGCCCTTCCCGCTGCTTGCCGACACCGACAAGCGCGTGATACGGGCCTACGGGGCGCTGGGCCCGCTCGGGCTGGTGTGGCGCATCAGCTACCTGGTGATGCCCGACGGGACGATCGCCGACGCGGTACGGGCCGATCTGAGCCTGGGCAAGCACCGGGCGTTTATCGAGCGGGCGATCGCGGCTTCGACCGCTGCGCGCGCGACCTGACCACCGGCGCCTCGACCAACCGGTCCTGAGCGCACGCGACGACGCGGTCGCCCGGCGCGGGCCTGATCGGGGCCCCCGCGGCAAACGGTGTGAACGCGGGCAAGACGAGCGTCTGCGTGCTGAGCCAGAAGCACGGGAGCTTGACGCGGTCGCCCCCGCCCCGGAGCGTCATCGCCGGGTGGATGTGCCCGGCCAGCGTGGGCCGCCCCGGCGATGCGTCGGCCGGGTCGTGCACGAGGTCGAGGCCCGCGGGCCCCTCGCCCAATGCCGCCGCTGCGCCGAGCAGGGTGACGCCCATCGTGTCCGCAACGCGTTCAACGCGCCGATCGTGGTTGCCCTCGACCAGCTCGAACGATCCCCCCCACGACCGGCGCCACGCCGCGGCCCGCTCGACGAGTTCGTCGGTGATGCCGACCGGGGCATGCAGCAGATCGCCCAGGACGATCAGGCGGTCGGCGTCGTGCGTATGCACGAGCGTGTCGAGCGCATCGAACTGAGCGGCAAGGACGCCGGAGGGGATCGGCGCTCCCGCCCGGCGGAGCGTTTCGCTCTTGCCCCAGTGCAGATCGGCGACCAGCAGCGTGCGCTCATGAGCGACCCAAACGGCCCGCTGCGCGAGCAGTTCAACAACGGTCTCGCCGAGTTTGAGGGGCATCCGTTCCACGCTGGGTAGGGTAGCGGTCAGGCCTCCCACGCCGCTTGCATGCGGGCCACCCGGTCGGCGAGCTGCTCGCTCGAGAGCTTGCCACCGACGCGCTCGATGATCAGCGGCAGGCTGAGCGGCGTCGGGCGCTCGGTGTGCTCGATCACGATCGGACCGCGCCGGAGGCGCTCGAGTGTGCGCCCCATGCGGCTCGCTTCGAACCGCTTGTCGAGGACCTCTCGGCGTGCTTGATGCAGCAAGAGGTTGCCGGGGTCGAACTGCTCGAAGACCTCGTAGATCAGCCCGGCCCGGCTCTGGAGGTGGCGTGTGCTGCGCCGCGAGCCGGGGTAGCTCTGGAACACGAGCCCGGCGACACGCGCTACCTCGCGGAACTGACCCTTGGCGAGCGATGAGAGGTTGACGCTCTCGATCGCGTCGGACGCGAGATCCGCAGCATCGAACAGCTCGGGCGTGAGCGCGGCGGCGTCGATCGGCTCCGGGCTGAGCAGCTCGAAGCCGTAGTCGTTTGAGGCGAGCGAGAACGTCGCCGGCCGCAGGCGGCTCAGCCTGAGCGCGAGCAGGGCCGCCAGCCCGCCGTGTACAAGGCGTCCGTCGAAGAGGTACAGAAAGAGGTGGTGCCCCTCGCGGGTCTTGCACAGCTCGCAGAGGATCTCGCCGGCCGCGGGGATACGGCTCAGACGCGACTGCGCGTCGATCAGCGGCTTCGCGGCCGCGATTTCCGGCTCCGCCTCGTCGGCGGCAACACCCCGTGCACGCTCGAGGGTGTTGCGCACCGCCTCGCCCAGGCTCTCGGTGATCGGTAGACGCGTGCCCGACCAGATCGGCGTCAGGTTCGTGCGCCCGCTCGACGCGCGCACGAGGGCGGTCATGTCGTCGAGACGCACGAACTGCAGCACCCGTCCGGCGAAGACGAACTTCTGCCCGGCCCGGAGCTGCTGCACGAAGTCTTCTTCGATCACGCCCAGTCGACGACCGTTCACGAAGCGGATGTCGACGACGCCGTCGCCGGTGATCGTGCCGATGTTGAGGCGGTGCATCTGCGCGACGCGCTTGGCGGGCACGCGGAAGATGCCCCCCTCGTCCGGCTCGACGCGCCGGTACTCCTCGTACGCCCGGAGTGTTTCGCCGCCCCTGCGGACGAGGTCGAGCGTCCAGTCGAAGTCCTCGCGTGTCAGCCCGCGGTAGGACCAGGCGGTGCGGACTTCGGTGAAGAGGGCGTCGGGCTCGAACCCGCCGCCGAGCGCGCGCGTGACCATGTGCTGGCTCAGCACATCGAGCGGTGATCGCTCGGGCGAGCGCGCTTCGCTCTCGCCCGCGGCGATCGCGCTGCGCACGGCCGAGATCTCGATCATCTCGAGCGCGTGGGTGGGCACGCAGGTTACCCGGCAGGATGCGCCCGGGCGGTGGCTCGCCCGCCCGGCCCGCTGCATCACCCGGGCGATGCCCTTGGGGCTGCCGATCTGCATGACACGCTCGACGGGCGCGAAATCGACGCCGAGGTCGAGCGAACTGGTTGCCACGACGAGGCGTATCGAACCGTCCTTGAGGCCGCCTTCGACGCGCTCTCGCTCGGCGCGATCGATCGAGCCGTGGTGCAGGGCCGAGGCGGCCTCCCACGCCGGGCGCGCGAGCATCAGCCCGCCGAACCACCGCTCCGTCTGGCTCCGCGTGTTGACGAAGACCAGCGTGCTTTCGGCGGGCAGGCCTTGTCCATCGACCGGGATCGACTCAACGACCCGCGGGACCATCGTCATCCCCAGATGCCCGGCCCAG
>ERZ1740070.328-NODE-328-length-33033-cov-5.260992_pt1 | contig 33033 bp, 22 predicted proteins | sample MGYA00581734_ERZ1740070 | MGnify/ENA primary metagenome ERZ1740070 (study PRJEB43018, sample SAMN04849744) | marine metagenome | isolation source: floating plastic debris | place: Pacific Ocean | collected 2008-09-01 | study: EMG produced TPA metagenomics assembly...
CAGCCCCATCCGAATGAACCGCGGCAAAAAGAAAATTGCAGCAATGACAAGCGCAATCGCAGAAGTAACTTCCCATGCAATGACTATAATCCCGTTTTTATAGGAACTCCCGTTCATTCCTATTAAATGCTCGGTAGAAATATTGGTCAAGATCATTGACCCTGCAATTATGGGTCCTGTTAGACTTTTTCCGGCTAGAAAATAACCTTTTGCTGTGCTGAAGTTATCTTTTCTAAGTTTATAAACCGTGTAGACGATAACGAACAGCGTAAATCCAAAAAAACCAATATATGCGGAAATCATTATGGCAGTGACCTAATTAGAACTTCAATGTTGCTGGTAAATATTTAGCAACCAAATCTTCATAATAAGGCTTTAATGCTTTAGCATCTGGCGGCGTGGGTGCTTTTGAATACAAATCATAGGGATTGAATTTTTTGACCCATTCGAACATTTCATGATCTTTTTTGTCCATTAAATGATCGTATGCTCCCTCACGGTGCTGGGCATAGAACGAATGGTAGCGAATCATGTAAAGCGCTGGCTCGGGCAAATAATCTTTCATGATTTGATAGAGATATTCATCATGCCCCCAACTCATTTTTACTTGGTCCAACCCACAATTTTCCTTGTACACCCCAAGTCTACTTGTATATCTTTCATCTTTAGAATCTGGATTCTCCTCAAAAAACTCGGGGTACACTATCTTCTCCGAAAAGGCACATCCCACGGGGAAAGTATCGCCCACAACGGCCCACTGGGGTTCGCCAAAGAGACAGAGTACTTTACCCATATCATGTAAGAAACCGGTCAATACAAACCAATCAGGATGTCCATCGGTACGAATCGCCTCGGATGTTTGCAGCAAATGCTGCAATTGATCTAAATCGATATCTGGGTCGCTATCATCCACAAGCGTATTAAGGAAATCGACAGCTTCCCAGAGTGTCATGGTCCGTTTATCAAATTTTAGAAATTCGGCTTCCTTTTTTTGTACGAAATCATAGGTTTGAAACGTATGGTTTAACCGATAGAATTCACGCACGCCATCCACCCTTTCAGAATCCACATAATTTCTAAAGTCTTCTTTCTCTTTTACCGTTTCGTCAGGGTCGGGGTAGCGTCGTAACAAATCATCTTCCCAATCATCCACGTCGTTCATTGGCTGTCGAAGATTTTTATTTTCAGATGGTTTCATAGACACTGTATTTGGTTAACGTAGAAAAACGAAAGTACTGTTTCAGAAACTAGAGAACATGGAATATCATTTCAAAAATATGGATACTTTCAAGTCTACTGATTTATATTGATTTCGCTTGTATATTTTTTTTGATCAATTGGCTGGGCGGATAACCAAATTGCTTCTTAAAGCAACGACTGAAATATAAAGGGTCATTGAATCCCACTAGAACGGAGACCTCAGAAACGTTGTATCGCCTGCTTTTCAGTAAACCTGCTGCCTGTTTTAAGCGTATGGTGCGAATGAATTCGTTAGGTGCCAAATCGGTTAACTCTTTAATTTTCCTATATAATTTGGAAGAGCTCATATTTAGTTCTTGGCACAACAAGGAAGTAGTTAAATCGGCTTCACCAATTTTTTTATCGATCAGTTCAGTTATTTTCTTCATGAATTCTTCGTCGATGGGCGAGTGTGTCAAAAGGGATATCTCACTGTCGACTTCACCTGAAAATTTAGCCTTCAGTTCTTTCCGTGAATTGATGATATTTACGATTCTGGTCTTTAGCAATGCTGGGTCAAAAGGTTTTACCATATAGTCATCGGCACCCACATTGTATCCTTGTACTTTATCCTCATTTTCAGACCGTGCGGTCAGTAAAATAACGGGAATATGGCTTATGGCCTCATCCTTTTTTAATTCTTCGCAGAATCGAAGTCCATCCATAACGGGCATCATAATGTCCGCAACACACAGTATGGGCATTATTTTACGACAAATAAGCAGGCCTTCCTGTCCATTCTCAGCACAATATACCTTGTAGTACTCTGAAAGATATTCCTCAACATAGTTCCGCAATTCAATATTGTCTTCTATGATTAGAATTTTTTCTTTGATATGGGTTGATTGTACAATCCTCTTTTTAAGGGCGGTTTTTCCCAATGCTTTTATACCCGATGATTTTATTGATACGTTTCGTATCTCATTTTCATCAAAATACTTTCGCCCTATCGGTATCTTCACCGTAAAAATCGAACCCTTGTTTGGTTCACTTTGGAGTACTATGGTTCCCTTATGTACTTCTACAAGAGACTTTACCAGTGAGAGTCCTATACCTGAGCCTGTTGTACTTTCTTTACCGTTTCTTGCTTGGTAAAAGCGAGAAAAGATGTTTTTTTGGGCTGATTGTGGTATCCCAATACCATCGTCACTGATTTCGAGTAACAGATGTTTTTCTGAGTCGTTGGTGAATCCTACAAAAAGGTCCACGCTACCATTGCTATTGGTGAATTTTATAGCATTGGATAAAAGATTGTATAGTATCTTATCCAACTTATCCTTATCCATCCATCCCGTTATGGTTTCATACTCACAATTAAAGTTAAAGGATATGTTCTTGCCAGTGGCCCAGTCTTTAAAGGAGTCAAAAATATTCTGGCATTGCTGTAAGATATCGATTTCACCGACTTTTAGGCTCAACTCTCCAGTTTGTGCCTTTCTAAAGTCTAGTATTTGGTTGACGAGATTGAGCAATAGATTCGCATTTTGATGTATAAGCTGGGAACGTGACTCCAAAAAATGATTCTGTATTTCGGTCGATTTTTTAACAAGGTCTTTGGCTGGCCCCAAAATTAACGTCAATGGTGTTCTAAGTTCATGTGAAATGTTGGTAAAAAATCGAAATTTTTCATTGTTCAATTTTTCAATACGCTCTTGTTTTATTTTTTCAAAAAGCAAAGCTTGACGCAGACGGGATTTGTTTTTTAATTCTCTTCGGACAATGAAAAAACTGATTAATAATACAGCCAGTGTAATAAACAAAGCTTCTGGAGTTAGCCAAAATGGTGATTTTATGGTGATGTCATAAGAAGCAAAATCACTCCAATATCCATTGCTATTGCTGGAACGTAGCTTAAAGGTATACTTGTCGGGATAGAGGTTTGTATACTGTACGGTTCTGGAATTGCTCCCGACGGTAATCCAATCCTTGTCAAAACCTTCTAGCATGTACTCATATTTGTTCAAACGTTCATTGGAGAAAGAAGGGTTGGAAAACTGTAGTGAAAAATTACGATTGTTATAATTGAGGACCACCTTTTTTCCATAATTGAGGTCTTGCATGTCAAACTTTTGTTTATTGATTTTAACCCCTGGATAGACCAATTTATTTTGAACTTTAAACTCCGTGATAAAAGGTTTCGGTGACCACTGGTTTTCCTTTAAACTGTAGGGTGAAAAATAAATGACACCATTCTTGCCTCCAAGGAAGATATTTGAGCCCGCTATGTGATAAAATCCACTTGAACTGAACACGTCCAATCGATTGCCACTATTCGTATTGTAAACACTGACCTCATTGTTTTCTGTATCCAATTTGGCAATACTGTTGTTCATGTTTAACCAAATCATACCGTTGCCGTCGATAAGCATATCGGTTATCCATTTACCAGATAGTTCTACAGGGCCATCAAACCTTTCAAAAGCATCCTTTTTCGAATTGTAATAACTGAGACCTAGTCTTGTTGCGGCCCATAAATTATTATGGGCGTCAATGATGATATCGCTCACGTTATCATGTGGCAGACCACTTGGATAATCAGTAGAGGCTCTATAATTTTTAATGTCATTCGTTATTAGATCTAAGCTAGTTACGCCATCCTCCGTAGCGAACCATATCTTTTTATTGTTGTTTGCAACAACGATTTTATTTATGGACCGCCCTGGCAGCAATCTTCCCTTATCTTGAATGGGAGTTAATGTTTTTTTATCAAAAAACACTGCCCCGCCTTCAAAAGAGCCGGCTATCATGCTAGTATCACTGTAGTTGCTAAATGTGAGGACCGATGAGCCTTGAAATCCCAAATCTACATCTCTCCAAATATTTTTGGTATAGTCGTAGACCAAAATACGACCATCCCAAAGCCCACAGTAGAAAACTTTGCCATCTTCAGAATAGATACTGGCGATATCATACTTTTTGTCAAAAAGTGGCAAGAATTCATCTTCATGGATGATGAACAAACCATTGTGCCTAGTAGCTACAATTACTTTATTGTCATATGTTTTTGAAAATCCGCGTATTCGAGGAACTTGATTATCAATGTGCAACGAGATACTCTTGTTAAGTTTGAACTGGTTTTTGTATGGGTCATATTTATCAAGTCCATCTTCGGTGCCAATCCACAATACCCCAGAAGTATCAAAATAAAGGGCATAAACGAGGTTATCTACAACGGAACTATCGTCTGAAAGTATGGTATAGTGCCAATCGTAGTTTCCATCTGCTATATCCTCTAGTTGGTTACAGGTAAGAAGACCACCCAACGTACCCACCCAATATTGCCCCTCGGGGGAACGTGCCACCGAAATGAAATGAGGTCCCAATTGCTCTCTTACTCCGCGATCTTCTATATAAAGATTTTTAAAGGCGTTTTTCTCTTTGTCCAGTTTGAAAAGACCATTTCGTGTTCCGATAAAAATATCGGATTTATGATCTTGGTAGATAAAATTTAAATAGGGGTTTTGTTCTTCTAAATCAGATGGTGATAAGGTGTACTGGAATATACGGCTACTGTTCCCGTCATTGTCCAATACTATTTTCGCAACAGATTTTTTTCCGTACGAACCAACCCAAATATTTCCTTCGCTATCTTCAAAAATTTCCTTTACGTAGTTGAATCCTTCGATATCAATCTTTACAAAAACATCCTCACTACGCAAATACCTATATAGTCCTCGGGTCTTTGTACCAACCCATATTCTTTTTTTGCTATCCACAAGCACGGAACGTATTTCGCTATCGCCCAGACTACCTGGATTATTGGCCTCTGGTAAAAAAGTTCGAAAGGAATGGCGTTCTAAATTCAAATAGGTCAATCCGTTTCTGGTGCCAATCCAAAGTTCATTCGAATCACTATCGAACTCCAAGGCTGTAATATCATCATTCTTGAGCCCGTAGGTATTGGTTAGACTGCTCAGGTAGGGTTTAAACTGATACCCATCAAAACGATTAAGGCCTGAAAATGTACCTAACCATAAGAGACCACTATTATCCTGCGTGATATGGCGAACAGAATTGTGGGACAACCCATCATTATCATTGTAATGTTCAAACTTGATATTCTGAGAATTACCTAGAAAGCATAGGAATAGTATTGGAATCAATTCCTTCCGGTATGGTTTTTCACAAAATTGGAACATCCAATGCATACTGTAATTTACAATTTATCAATCACTTACAACTGATTTTTCGGCGCTCAACCGTTCTATGGTTCCAGTTTTCAAATCAATGGTAAAATTATTGGAGGGGGCACCCTTAAACGAGCTGTAAAAAATCCTTGACCAGGACCGTAGGTTTTCGTCTTCTGAATTTTGCCACTGCTTGCATAGCAATTCATATTGTTTCAGTTGATGAGCACCTATTTCGGAAAAAGCAAGCTCGTCTGCCTTGTACATTTTATAAAAATCAAGAATCATATCCAGACCGTTCCATTCCTCAAAATCCGAAAGAGTGACGTTGATGGCATCTAATCGGGTTAAAAGTTTAGTGGAATTCACGGTACTCTCAGAGAGTAATTCTTTTCCTGATTTCGTTATGAAGTTCTCCACAAATTCCTCGGGCCAATCATCTGGAATAAATTGAAACCGAATCAACTCATTCAAATGCCAATTAGTAAAGTCTTTGTAGTTTTTTGAACGTAAGATACCCTTGTTCCAAATCAATGTATCCTGTGTTTCCCTCAAGTGTTGGTGTTCTTTATAATACAATGAAAACAACGAATTAAATTGGGGTACGTCATGTAATAAAACAGTTTCAACTTGATATTTATGTTTGGAATTTAAAGTCAATATTTTGTAAGCTGAAGGATAGGCGGCCAGTGAGGGTGTCTGTATGTTAAATAGAGTGTTCCCTTTTGCAGAAGTATGCACCCCGGTATCATTTAAGTGCATATGCCCGCCAAAATGAATTTGTAGTCCTGCATCAGCAAAAATTTCTGATACTTCTTTGTTTGGAATCCTATGGGACTGCATTTTATCTGACCCAAAAAGACTTTTTATGGCTTCAGAGGCCCCATCGTTAAATTCTACTATGGGGTAATGGCTGAAAGCAATCAAATTTTTATCCCGACGTTTCGCTTCTTTGGACACTTTTTTTACCCAATCAACCAGATGTTTTTTATGTACAACGACCTCATTGTAACCAACACTTGACCCACGAAAATCTGAATATGTATTTGCCTCATTTGATGTGTTTTCTTTTGGCACATAAACATTGCCATCAATAGCCAAAAGCCAGGTGTCTTGAATAGGTTCTACCAAATAACTTACATCTGGAATAAGATCATTTGTATTCGAAATAGGGTAGCTTCTGTTTGCTAATGAGGCCTCATCGCTCGCTTTTCTGTGGGTATAATTGTCATACGAATATGTGGAATATGGAGTTTCCCAATAGAAAAATTCTTTTTTTGGGTAAAAGCCAAAATCAGTCAATTCATCGGTAATCTCTTGATAGCCCCATTCTTTGATGTCTTTTGTGATTATTGGCATCAAAGCATATGGATTTGAGGGTTGTACCATGCTCGAGTCACTGAAAATAGGCTGTTCCTTTCCATCTTCGCCAAGAAAATTTGTTTTGCCTCCTTCCTGGGTAAAGGGACTAACAGGATCGTGATTTCCCGTGGTCATTAAAAATTGAATCCCATGGTTTTTTGAATACGTCTTCAGTATTTTTTTAAGGGCCCTCACATTCATTGGCTGCCCATCATCTGTGAAATCACCTGGAAGGACAACCAGCTTAATATTTCTTTTGACTATATCTTCTAGTGCGGCCCTAAAGGCAAAATAATTTTCATTGAACAAGCGGGTAGAGCGTAGTTGCGCTCCCATGGTTCTAATGGTGTAATATTTACCTGTTTCGGAATTTAAAACACCTCTATAGTCTGTATCTGAGAATTCGGTACAGATATCCTGAAGGTGTATATCTGCCAAAAAAGCAATTTTCACTTGCTGTTTTTGTCCTTCCTTCGTCTTACAGGATGAGAATAGGACTAAAAGGCTAAGAAAAAAGCTGCCAAGAATATTTTTACTTCCGAATTCGCTCATATACGCCTTTGGCAAAATTTATCTGAAAGTTTGAAGAAAATAGCGTTGTTGGAACATAGTAATCGGTAGAAATTATCTGGGCTCCACATGCTTTTGCTTTTTCAAATCGGGTATAATCGTTGCTTCGCGCATCAAAGGTTCCAGCATCTGCCCTTGTCCGAACCAGATAACCTTTTGACACCAAGGCTCTGATATGGTTGAAGTTCTTTATGGGGTCATTGATTATGCGAAAGGCGGCTTCAGGGTTTCCTTCAGGAATATTTACAAACAACACCCTATTTTTCAATGATGGATGTCCATCGATGTAGGCGTTTATCTTTCTTTCTTTTTCATCAAGAACAAAAATGAACCTGCCTTTAAGGTCTTCTAAATTCGGCCATCCTTTTGTAGTTATGGCTTCTTCCAAACTATTAAAATCACCCCGCACCATATCTGGGGTAATGAGTTTGTCTTTAGATAGAACACTCATGATTTCTAAATCCAAACTATCCAAGGCAGCCTTTGTAAACGGTAACGGGTCGGTAGTTTCAGGTACCTTACTATCTTTTGCATTGATCAGCACGAAAATGGGCGTGTGGTCCGGATTTTTATTGGACCATTCTTTGAGTTCGCGCAACCCATTTTTAAATAATAATTGATGACTCCTAAAATCGATATCTTGGATATGAAACATTTTGAGTCCAGGTTCTTTCAACTCAGCATTTATATCAAAGGGTAAAGGGATTTCTCCAGTTTGCTTTACAATAGCAATGCCTTTTGGCTTGGCATATCTGCCCCCCATGGGATCATGAAAAATGTCTAGTTCTAAGTTGCGTAAACCTAAATCCAATTGGTCTGTTAATGATGGATGGTCGTACTGTAAGGACTTTGCCGTTGTTGAATCCAATTGAAAAAGGTAGTTCCACAATGGTTTTTCAATAGCAATTTTATAACTATTGTGACTGCCAATAACCTGAATGTCGTTCAGGGCGATTTCTGATTGACCATATCCACTTGCATTTAACAGTACAATTAAGAATAATAGATGGAGTTTTTCTTTGAAATACATTAGCTGTTACTTCTTATTTTGATTCTACGAATTCTACGTTGGTCAATTTAACCACAATAGGATTGGGCCAAATTTTATCATTGTAAAGTCTTTGCGCTTTACTTATTGAAATTTCCAACAATTCTTCATGTTGAATAAATCTTGATGTGGGAATATTTTCAGGCCAATATTCAACAACCAGGTCATTCTGCCCCAACACGGAAATCGTAGTATTTGGTGTTGCCTTCAAGTTTTTTATCAGAAAATTTCGGCGTCTTCCCTTAAACCAATCCTTTTGCTTGGTCACAAATGCATACACAGCGTTCTCATCTTCGTTTTGAGTAAACCATAAATATCCATCTTTGACAAGGGTGGGAAGTGGCCTTATATTTTTTATGCCCTCTTCGTTAACAAACATCCAAAGGGACAGTTCACGCAGAAGCTCTTCTTGTTCAATTGGAATTTCACCATTTGGTTTTGGACCCACATTCAATAGAAGATTTCCACCTTTGGCTCGTACCTCAATCAGTTTTTCTATCAATTCGGTACCATCTTTATATGCTTCATTGGTAGGTTTATACTGCCATTGGGTGCCCATGGTCATACAAGTTTCCCATGTACCGGGCATTGGACCATCGGGAATTTTCTGCTCAGGGGTTTCCATTTCACCACGTGTGACAAGAATATTGGGGGCTATCGAATGTACATATTGAACTAATGGGCCACTTTCAAAAGCATCGAAAAATACTAAATCTATAGGCCCATAATTGGTTATCAGCTCCTTTATCTGTGCTTTATCGTATTCCAAAAGCTCAACATTTTCGGTAATTTGACTCATCTTACCTTTGCGGGAAATCGTAATTCCTTGTTTGTCTAAAAAGCTAAAATCCTCAGGGGAGAAATATACTCCGACCTTAAGTCCTTGTTTACGTAAAGCTTTGAAAAGTATATCGGTAATATCATTCCCATATGGCGTATTCATGATATTGAAGTCCGTTGTTTTGGTATCCCACATGCAAAATCCATTGTGGTGTTTTGTAGTGAAAACGACATACTCCGCTCCCGTCAATTTGAAAAGGCGTGCCCATTCATCAGCATCAAATTTATCAGGGTAAAATGTTTTGGGGAGCTTGTTTATATATTTATGTACGTATTCTTCTGATGCTCCAACCATGGAATGGCTTATAACGCTCCCCAATTGAGAGTCTATGCTCCAATGGATAAATAAACCAAACCCTAAATCCATAAAGTCTTTTTCAAGGACCGGATTGTTTTTAAGCTGGGCAAATGTGCAAATGCTTATGATGCTAAAGAGGAAAAAAGGCTTTGTTGAATGGTTGCACATCGCTATTTGGTTGTTTTACATCTTATCCAATAAAATTGATAGGTAAAATACTTATTTAATACTACTATTTCTAGACATTTGAATTGTGAGAATACCTCCGCTCGTGATGTCTTTATGCGAAATAGCAAATGATTTTAATGGCTTGTCATTGAATAAAATCCCATCAATGTAAACGTTGTCTTTACTATTGTTCAACACGTTTATTTCTAGTTTTTTACCGGAATAAAAGTCAGGATTCAATTCAATGGTCATTTTGTCAAAAATTGGACTTCCAATCTGATACTCGGGGTTTTCTTCCGTACCACCGTTCATTTGAAACAGTCCAATTTTCATCAACACAGCCAAACTGGCCATTAGGCCTTGGTCCTCATCACCATTATAACCAGTTTTGGGAGATAGACCACTAAATACTGTGTCTACAACCTTTCTGGACCAATATTGGGTCAAATCAGGCCTGCCCAATTTATGGAATATAAATGCGGTCTGCATAGAAGGTTGGTTTCCATAATTTATTGGGATACGGCTGTAATCAGGATGCATCTCTCGCTCGTGCGAACTGCCAGCAGTAAAATTGAGCTTTTCGGCTTCTTCAAACTGTCCGTTCAACTTTTCGATTGCTTTGTCCTTACTACCCATTAGCTGGGCAAGTCCATCCAATTCATGGGGGACAAACCAAGTGGATTGGGATGCATTCGACTCATTAAATCCATTTTCATAGCTAAAAGGATCAAATTCAGTTTTCCACTTTCCATCTATATCTTTTGGCCGCATCCAACCTGTATTTGAATCATATACATTCCTATAATTTTTGGACCTTTCCTTAAAATAGATGTAGTCATCTTCATCACCTAGTTTTTTTGCCAACTGGGCGAGTGTGTAATCTTGATAGGCATACTCCATGGTAAGGCTTGCTCCGTCTTGATGTACCCCAAATTTGCCCTCTGGGATGGGGTAAGGCACATATCCTTTGTCCAAATAATAGCTAAGGCCGCCCCCGAGGTTGGTATTATGCTCATAACCAGCCTTTTCCATGATGCCGTTTGGCATGTGGTTTTTCTTGAGCTTCCGATAAATTGTATCTAGACCTTCGGTTATAATGCCCTTCTGAATGGCGCTGACAATAAAAGGGGTAGTGGACGCTCCTGTCATTACATAGGTATAGTTACCGCCTGATGGCCCTCTGGGTATAAGGCCTCCATCCTTTTCGTACTGCAAGAGCGATAGAACAAATTCCTTTTTTATTTCTGGGTAGACCAGTCCCCAGAGAGTGATTATGGTCCATTGGGCTCCACAAAATGCATCGGAATTGTAATGGTTGAATTGGGGTGTGCCATCACTTTTTAATGGTAGTAGCCCAATTCTAAAAGTTTCTCCAGTATTATCCGGGTAGGCACCGTTTACATCACTAATAATTTTACGACCAAGCAGTGTATGCCATAAGTCGGTATAAAATCGTTTTTGTGCCGTTTCGCTATTGCCTTCAACTTTAATTCTTCCTAATAGCGCATTCCATTCCAGTTTGGATTCATTGACAGTTTTTTCAAAATCCCAATGGGGTAGTTCAGTCTCCAAATTAGCTGATGCGTTTTTCACGGAGGTATAGGAAATGGCAGCCTTCATTAAAACAGCGTCATTTTCTTTACCTAGGGATACCAGATAATTGCCACTGTTTTCATCTTTTTCCAGATTGGAGATAGCTGTGTTCAGTTCAACCTTAAAAAAAACGCTTGTGGGTTTAGGTCTTCTTTTGGTGGGAGCTATGACAAAACTTCCTTCGAGTTCAGATTCTCCTGTTTTCTCCAGTTCGCCGTTTATGATTTTACAAGGCCCTAAAATTCCGTTAAGATTAAAAAGAATAGCTTTTTCGCTAGTCTTTGGAAATCTATATCGATGGAATCCCACACGTTTGCTACTGGTGAGGGCAACATCAATATCATATCGTTGTAGTTTAAGGGAATGATAACCTGGTGTTATCTTTTCTTCTTCGTGACTGAATTTTGAATAAAAATCCTGAAAAACGGAGTCCCTGTTCTTATGATTCAGCGTTACGGGCATTACGGATAGTCCCGATAATTGCCACCCATGAATATGGCTAAAACCTTTAATGGTATCCACTTCATAGCGGTAACCACTTCCCCAGGTACCTTGTAGTTGGGTATCGGGGCTTAAATTGACCATACCGAAAGGACGACTAGCAGAGGAAAAAAGAAACCATCTTGAATTTTCAGTGTCCAGTTGGGGATATACCATATCTACAGGGTCGGGGGACTCCTCTTTTACTTTAGCCTCAAATTTTTGCGGAGACTTGTTGCACGCAAGCCAAAACAAACATGTGAGGATAGACAATATGATTACGACTTTTTTTACAATCATGATTGTATTTGACTCATTTTTCTTAGGTTTTCAGAAATTTGAAAGAGCATTTCAGATGTAGGAAAACCATTGTTGGGCCTACGTATTTTTGGGTCGTACCAACCTTTCCACTTGTCATTTTCGCTATTTTCCAGACGGTTATCGTAAAGCATTTGCAATTCTGCGCTCAATTTTTCCATCTCTGTTATGGCACTTTCAAGAGCATTTTTATTATGACCAATCTCAAACTGTCGCTTTAGCGATGCCATCTTGTGCAGAGTGGTTTCGAAATTGATAAGGTCTCGATACAATACGATGGGCAAATAGATATAGGAATAATAAAACTCGTCATCGCCCAAATCATCCTCCATGCCCTTCTTCGCTTCTAAAAATGCTTTTTCCAGATGTTTTTTTGTGGTTTGCACATGATCAAAATCGTTTGCTACCCGTTCATATGTGTAAGGTACTTCGGCTTTACCTGGACGTTGAATTGGTGAATTGGACAAATAGGCAATGGCTTCCCGTATTTCCCACAAATGTTGTACATAGCCTATTCTTCCGACATTTTGCGCCTGATGCAGTGCCTTCATGGCTTTAACTGCATATTCAGCCTTTTCTTTGTTAAAATAGCGTTGGGACCAAGTGGTGTAGAATTGCTCGGCATCGAAATTGGTAGGGTCTTGACATATTTGACTGTAGGCTTCGATATTGAGTAAAAAAGGACGGAAAGTCTGCCCATTTACCATACAATAAGCATCAGCCCCATAATCATCAAACATTATCTTCATCTTTTCCTCAACCCTTTCCGGATAAGGATTGTGTACCGTATGGTTTAACCAAAACCCTGCGTGCATGTAGGTTCCAAATTGGTAGCTATCCGTAGTCTCTGGTAAGTGTTCAAAACCTCCAAAACCATCATCTGACCAGGCAATAATCCAATCTTTTGGTGGTCTAAAGCCTTGATTATACATATCCATTGCATCCGAATAGCAGATGAGGGCTTTTGTCGCGTCTTTCTTGTAGGAGTCGACCATTTGGTCAAAGACTTGAAATACCTCATTGAACACTTCAATCTTGTCTTCTCCACAAGAACTTTTATATTCCCAATCCCATACTTGGTTTCGTGGCCTCAGAATAAAAATGTCGGTTTTTGCTAGGGGTGTTTCCTCAAAATAATAGCGCCAGCTGTCCATCCAATCCTCTTTATATTCTTTCCAACAACTTGCCTTATCCTCATCCAAAGGTTTTAGCTGATAGCTTAGCGCAAAATCAACCTGAATCTTCATCCCCTTAGCATGGGCATAATCCATCATCTTATCTAAATAGTCCACATCGAGTTGATAATCTGGCGCTAATTTTTGGTATTCAGGTCTTAGAAAAAATTCCGGTCTGCCCAACATGTCAAAAAACTGTATGGCGTTATAGCGTAAACGCACCAAGGCATCAATCATCTCGGTATAGCTTTCCCAATCGTATTCGAGCAGCTTTCCACGGTAGTTGGCCAACTCGTCCACATCGTTTTCAAAATAGCAACGGATAGGCACTTTTGGTGGGGCAATGGACTTGTTTTCAAAATCAAATATGTTATTCCCCATACTTTTTTGGGGTTCTTTACCTGTCCAATAGGCTAGTGGGTCTATGCGAAGTACTTCTTTAGAATAATCGTAGATAGTTTGCTGTAATCCTTCAGTATCAAAGCCTACAAGGAGAACCATGTCCTTTGAGTTCGAGGACTTCACTTTTGTACGTATGCCACCGTTCGGTCTAAGTTTGCCTTGAAATCGATGTTCTTGTATTATGGAGTCTAAAAGCTTGTTGGATTCGGTTGTACCCACGATAATCAATTTTCCATCTTCTGGAATCTTTTCATTATCGGTGATTACTTGAATTGGTTTATCCAAGACTTGGTTCAGGTCACCTATCAAATCATCAACAGTACTTTTTTCAACGGAATTTAATGACCCGCCAGTAACGAGATAATACGAAGTTTCCTCTTTTCCGGTACAAGAGGCTATTGTGAACCATATCAAAAGCAAAGTTGTTAGGGTACCGATACCATCATGTATTCTTTTTCGCATACTTAGATTGATAGAAATGATTTTCTTTTACAATGAGGATGGTAATTAAAATGAGCAGGCGATTTATACCTGCCCATTCCTTGAAAATTAAACTAAACTACTGCAAACAATATTTTTAAAGTTCTAATAACCAGGGTTTTGTAATAAAGTTCCACTGGAAAGCTGAATTTCTACACCGGGGATAGGTCGTAACAGATGAATACTTGAATCAAACGCACCGTGATCAATTACTTGGGGATTGTAGAGATTGATACGTTCTTCAAGCTTGCCCGTACGCTTTAAAACTGCCCAACGATTGGTCTCTCCTGCCAACTCGCGAGCGCGTTCATCAAGAATTACATCAATATCAATAGTAGTCAATTCATCTGCAACGCCGGTTGCGCGCTCTCTTACCCTGTTTATATGAAAAAGTGCTTGTCCTGTATTCCCAGCACCTAGGTGTGCTTCTGCCGCCAAAAGATGTGTGCCGGCCACTCTAAAAACGAATGTATCACGTGCGCCACCTACTATCTCGTCAAAAACAGTATCATCAAATTTTTCAAAAATTGGAAAATTATTGCGTAAAATGTTGGATGAATACTGGTAGGTCACTCCCGGTACATTATCTGGAACACCAAATTCATATTGATCAGGCTGATATACATAATATCGGTTTAACCTATCTTCCAGATCTGCTGCAACCAATGCATTTTTAGGGAAAAAAACGACGGTATCCCCGGGCAATATTAAATCACTTGGTATGGGACCATCTCCATCAGGATCAAACGTTGTTTCCTCATCCGCAAAAAGTACCCTATGTATTGTTGGGTCTTCTCTGGAATCATTATCGGCAAACAAAGAGTAAAAGAAGTTCGTTGGTTGTGCGCCAAAACCACTGAGCCCATAAATGTTTCCTGATCTACTGATGCCTGGATATTGAAAGACTTGGGTCATAAAGATGGAATGTTTGTTATTATTAACATCTTCTGCAAGACCTTCGGTACCCCATTGTACTGCAAAAAGGACCTCATCATTGATTTGGTTGCCAACATCGAAAACCTCAGCATACGATTGACTTCTGATATCATAGGAGCCAATTGCAGCTTCCGCCAGACTGGCTGCCGTCTGAAAATCATTTGACTCAGCAAAGGAGCTATAACCTCTGGTAATATAAACTTCGGACAGTAAATGCTGTGCCGCTCTGGATGAAAAACGCCCTGGATCTGGTGATTCTTGCAAAACTGGTATGGCCGCCTCTAAATCTGCAATAATCTGCAGATAGACTTCTGCTTCCGTAGCACGGGCGTAATCATTTCTAATAGTAGTCTGTTCTTCAAGTTCAATTGGGACACCCCCGTACTGCTGCACCAAATTGAAATAGGCAAGCGCCCTAAGCGCTTGTGCTTGTGCAACACCCAAATCCCTTGCAGAAATATTGGATTCACTGAAGTCAATTTCATTTAAGAATCTATTGATGGCTAGATTAGCCCTACCTATTACACGATAGTTACTTGCCCAGACTGTAAATCCATCATTTTCGTTTAAATTAAAATAATCGTTTTCTGGGTTAAAAGAAAAATTCTCGGATCTCGCAGCAAATATGTCCGTTCCAAAAAATTTAAACGTATAGTCACGGTAAACATCGCGTAGCTCACTGTAAATACCAACCACAAGTTGATCAGCATTTTCTTCGTTAATAAAGTTTTCGGCTGTTATATCCGATTTTGGATCTTCTTCCAAATAGTCATCACAGGCACTAAAAGCAATCATACCTATTAGTGCGAAACCGAAATTTTTGAATTTTCTCATTCGTTTCATTTTTAATGTTTTTTTAATGTTAATAGGCTACTTTTAAACCAAACAAGAAGGTTTTTATGGCATAGGTCTGACCAAAAGAGTTATTAAGTCCTGTCTCAGGATCTGGCCCTGCAAAATCTGTGAAAGTAAATGGGTTTTGAACATCAAGTGACAACCTGAAACTGGACATTCCGAATTTGTCCAATATCGTTTGTGGGAATGTATAACCTAACCCAATATTACCAATCCGCACAAAGTCAAAACTGGTATTGAACCATGAGAAACTACTATCTTCACCATATTCAGGGGATGGGAATTTAGCATCTTGGTTGAGTGGTGTCCAATAGTCTTGATCTAGACTATTAAATACCGCCCTATCGCCTTGGAACGTAGAGAAATTTTGTAGAAATTCGGAATGTCCAAATGTACCCTGCCTCGTATTTACCTGAACATTAAGCTCAAGATTTTTATAGTTAAAAGTATTGGTCATACCCGCTATCCAATCGGGTGATTGAGAGCCTAATACTACCCTATCTTCTTGAGTTATGGCACCATCTCCATTTTGGTCCACAAATCGGTATTGTCCTGGCAAAAAGCCAAATGATTGTGCTTCTTCAAGGTCTTCTGTACCATAGATACCGTCTACTTCATAACTCCATACAGCGTCAATAGGAGCTCCCACTTGCAATACCCCATTAAAACGATTATCAGTACTTATGGGAATTTGATCTGTATCTCCAAAAAGCTCTAAAATCTCATTATCATTGGTGGAGAAATTGAAACTTGTTCTCCACGAAAAGTTGTTTGTACGAAGATTTACTGTGTTTAAAGTTAGTTCCACACCTTTATTCCGTACTGAACCAAAATTTCCTACGGTAGTTGGCAAACCATCGTCTCCAAAACCTGAGACGGAAGATAAAGCTCGGGCCAAAATACTACCATCGGTAGTTTTGTTGTAGTACTCAAAAGAAAGGTTTATTCTATTGTTTAATATTGCTAAGTCGACACCTAGATTCAATTCTCTGGAAACCTCCCAGGTCAATTCTGAGTTTGGCAGAGTTTCTACAAATTGTCCCGTTGCCAAATCAGTACCAAATAAAAAACTCGATTGGTTTAGAAACGCAAAGGACCCAAAAGGATCAACTACGTTATCATTGCCTGATTCCCCATAACTTACACGAAACTTTAAATTATTTAACCAGTTAGTCTCTTTCAGAAACTCTTCTTGACTCGCTCTCCATGCAAAAGCGGCCGAAGGGAAGAAATCCCATTGATTACCAGCAGCCAATTTTGAAGATCCGTCATACCTACCTGTAAAAGTAAATAGGTATTTATCTTGAATATTATAGTTTAAACGTGCCGCAAATGAAGCTAAAGTCTCTTGTGTTTGAAAAGTGCCAAAAGCACGTATATCAGTACCTCCTTCTGTATTAAAGAAGGAAAAAGCATCGGTATCAAAATTTCTAACTTCAGTATCATTGCCCTCGGTATTGTCAAAAAACAATGAAGTGATTAAAGTTGTCTTTAGGTTATGACCTTGGGCAATATTAAAATTAAAGTCAGCAATATTATCCCAGGTGTATGAGGTTCTCAGGCGCGTATCATAAGAAGACCTAACTCTAGTTGGGTCGTTGCGTGAATTTCTAGTTAGCAAACCTCTAAACTCCCCAAACCGGGAAGACGTTACTGTTGGAGAAAATTGAGTTTTAAAATTAAAGAAATCATTGTGCTTGTAGTTTAAAAATACATTGGCGATGACATCTAATGACCTTGTCTCTGCGGTATAGGAACCTTGAGCTTCAAAGAAAGGGTTAATGAACCGTTGATCTTGTACATCAGGTAACACTACCAATTCCCCGTTCGCGTCAAAAGCACTCACCGTTGGGGCCAAACGTAACGAACTACGGAACAGTTCAGGGCTGCCCGCCTCGCGTTCCGAAAGTGCCAAATAAGTTTTAACACCCAAGGTCAATTTATCGTTGAGCTTTTTGGAAGCTGATAAAGAAATATTGTAACGTTCGAAATCTTCAATACCCATAACACCCTCATCTTTTAAATAACCCAATGATGCGTTGTAAACAAGACCATTATTACCACCTGACACCCCTAAGGTGTGACTGGTCTGAATTCCGGTCTCCCTCAACAAACCGGCCCAATCCGTATACGTTCTATTTGCAACATTGGCAAGTTCTTCTGGGCTTTGAAATTCAGTTGAACGGTCAATGGCAACGTTGTTATAGGCATCTATGCTAAAATCTGTACCTAACCACTCTCTTGCCCTCAGTACATCATCAACAAATTCTACGTATTCATCACCGCTTAAAAAGTCGGGTAGATTGGTTGCCGAACGGAGACCAAAGGTTACATCATAGGTAATTCTTGTCACTCCTTCTATACCGTTCTTTGTAGTTATGATAACCACACCGTTAGCCCCTCGTGCGCCATAGATTGCCGTTGCAGAAACATCTTTTAATATGTCTATTTGCTCAATATCTGCAGGGTTCAACACATTAATATTGTCGAAAAAGACACCATCCACAACATATAGGGGTTGGTCAGGATCGGATGTGATATCATCACTAACCCCATCGCGTTCACTACCTTGATTTGCGGTAATAACCGTGTTGCCCCTTATTTGAATGGAGAGTGGTGCACCCGGTTTGGAATTGAGCGTCCTTACATCTACACCGGCTATTCTTCCTTGAATAGCTTGTCCGATGTCGGTTTTACGCTGTTCTGTAACGGTCTCATTATTCAATGAGGCAACAGCACCAGTTAAATCACTTCTTTTAACCGACCCATAACCTATTACCACAACTTCGTCCAAACCAGTGGATGAAGGGAGTAATTGTACGGTTAAATTTGTAGATCCATCCCAGACAATTTCTTTAGTCTCAAATCCAATGTAGGAAAATGTTAAGGTAGCACCCTGCTGTGATACCGTAATGGTAAAATTGCCATCAAAATCAGTAACAACCCCATTGGAAGTTCCTTTTTCTTGTACAGTAGCTGATGGTAATGGAACATTGGTTTCATCTACCACTACCCCCGTAACTTGGGTTTGTGCTAAAGATGCGAACGATACACCAAACATCAACAACATTAGAAGCTTTAGTTTCATGATTTAGTATTAGTTAATTAGTTTTAATAAAACTATGTTAATTGATTTCCGAAATGATGGACACATTCTTCCAAAACATGTACAAATCGGTATTTTTTTAAAACCGAAAGATTTGGAATTTTAAGGGTTAAACCTTGGTTGTTCCTCTTAAAAGAGGTGTTGTAATATCCATGTTTTTGAAGGAATTATCCATTGTTGTTTATCGCATTTAGACTATTTTCCATTAATACACGAAGACTAATATTTACACATGCGAAGAATACGATTTTTTGTTATTGCGAAATATGCATTGTTGTTTTTGGGCTTATGGTTTGCGGGTTGTACGGAAACAAAAAAAAACAATGCTCCATGGGTGACTTTATTTGATGGCGAAACCTTAAAAGGTTGGCAACGGATGGGAGGTGAGGCCCCCTACAGTATTAGGGATGGGGCGATAGTTGGTACCACAACACACAATACTGCGAATACTTTTTTGACTACCACTAAAATATATAACGACTTTATTTTCGAGGTTGCTTTTAAAGTAGACACTACAATGAACTCTGGCATACAAATAAGAAGCAATAGCTTTGAATATTACAGGGACGGCCGGGTTCATGGATACCAAGTTGAGATAGACCCATCTGACCGTGCATGGAGTGGCGGTATTTATGATGAATCCAGAAGAGGGTGGCTAAATCCTATGACGGAAAATGCACAGGCCCAAAAGGCATTCAAGAAAAATGAATGGAACCATTATCGTATAGAAGCCATTGGCGATACTATCAAAACATGGGTTAATGATGTCCCTGCTTCACACTTAATAGATGACAAAACGGCAAGTGGATTTATCGCTTTGCAGGTGCATAGCATAAAAGAGGACATGCAGGAGGGGACCGAAATTATGTGGAAGGATATAAGAATAATTACGGACAGTCTATCGAAATACTCTAGAAAAACACCACTTGAACCTGTTATCACGAAAAACCAGTTAACTATTGACGAAAAGAAAAATGGCTGGCAACTTTTGTGGGATGGAGAAACTACAGATGGTTGGCGAGGGGCACGTTTAGACGAATTTCCTGATAAAGGCTGGAAAATAGAAGATGGCGTCCTTACAGTTTTGTCTTCTGGAGGAGAGGAGTCCACTGCGGGAGGGGATATTGTTACCAAAGGTCTATATGGCGATTTTGAACTTAAGGTTGATTTTAAATTGACCGAAGGGGCCAATAGCGGCATTAAGTATTATGTGGACACGGATATCAACAAAGGTCCCGGTTCTTCCATAGGTCTGGAATATCAAATATTGGACGATCAGAGACATCCAGATGCCAAAAAAGGCAACCACGAAGGTAGTAGAACGGTAGCATCCCTTTATGATTTGATCAAAGCAGATGTCGACAAACCCATACAACCCATTGGAAACTGGAACACTGCCCATATCATTTCTAAGGATAACCACGTGGAACATTGGCTGAACGGAGCTAAAGTTTTAGAATATGACCGTAAAAGCGATACATATAGAAAACTGGTCTCCGAAAGTAAATATGTAAAATGGCCCAACTTTGGTGAAGCCGAAAAAGGTCATATCCTATTACAGGACCATGGAGATTATGTCAGTTTTAGAAATATTAAAATTAAACCTATAACCACCAACTGATTATGACTACAAGACGAAATTTTATAAAAAAAACTGCCGCTGCCAGTGCAGGGGTAACTTTAGGTGGAATGGTTTTACCGCAGAGTAGTTATGGGCGCATTTTAGGTGCCAACGATCATATCAATTGTGCCGTGATTGGAGTTCGAAGTAGAGCAAAGGCCCATGTTAAAGCCATCAATGCGGATTCAAATGCCAAAATACTCTATAACTGTGATGTAGACGACGTTATTATTGAAGAGCACAATATATGGTGTCAAGAAACTATAGGATACATCCCTATAGTTGAGAAGGATTTTAGAAAAATTTTAGAGGATAAGGATGTGGATGCTGTTTTTATTGCAACCCCGGAACATTGGCATGCACCAATGGCCATTATGGCCATGCAGGCAGGGAAGCACGTATATGTGGAAAAACCCTGTAGTCATAATGCCTATGAGAATGACCTGTTGGTGACAGCTCAAAAGAAGTACGGGAAAAAAGTGCAGATGGGCAATCAGCAACGTTCCGCTGACACCACGATATTGGCAATCAACGAAATACGAGCGGGTATTATAGGTGAGGTGTATAAAGGCGAAGCCTATTATACCAATAACAGAGGTTCCATTGGTATTGGAAACAAAGTACCTGTCACAAAAACTTTGGACTGGGAATTGTGGCAGGGACCGGCCCCAAAAGAAGAGTATAGGGATAATATACATCCGTACTATTGGCATTGGTTCAGAAACTGGGGAACCGGGGAAATCCATAACAATGGTACCCATGAAATTGATATATGTAGATGGGCCCTTGGGGTAGATTTGCCAAATTCAGTTACCTCTTTTGGTGGAAAGTACACCCACAAGGATGACTGGGAATTTGTAGATAACCAGCAGGTAACATTTTCTTATGACAACAATAAGTTTATTACATGGACCGGTCATAGCAGGGGAATGATGAAACCAGATCGCCCAGGAAGAGGAATCACCATTTACGGTAGCAAAGGTTCGATACAATCAGATAGAAATTTCTATAAACTATATGATTTACAGGGAAATCCAATCAAATTTGAATTTGAAAAAGCTTCAAGTGCCACTACCAATACAAGAGGTGAGGGTATGTTGGATGTAAATCACGTAGGCAATTTCTTTGATGCCATCCGCAAGGATACTAGTCTTCGTTCCGATATTAAGGATGCCAGTATATCAACTATGCTCTGTCATTTGGGCAATATGGCGCAAGATGTTGGCGAAACTTTAAAAATAGATACCACAACCGGTAAGGTTTTGAATAGTGATAAGGCCATGCAGGCATGGAAAAGGGAGTATGCCGAAGGATGGGAGCCCAAACTGTAATTATTCTGTATGAATAGAAAAGACTTTATAATCAAAAGTGGATTGGTATCCGCAGCGATTATAACACCTTATGGATTTAACGGCAATCGATTATCCAACTTACATAAAAATAGCACCCTACATATTGGTATTATAGGCACCGGTGACCGAGGGGGAGGTGCTATCCCATTAATCAATGGAATTCAAAATTGTAAAGTGGTCGCTTGTTGTGATATTCTCCCTTTTAGGTTGGAAGATTCGCTCTCCAAAGTAGATGGAAAAGCAAAAGGGTACAAGGATTACAGATATTTACTGGACAACAAAGATGTAGATGCTGTATTTGTTGCCACCCCTTTCAACACCCACTCAAAAATAGCTATAGATAGCTTGGATGCGGGCAAGCATGTGTATTGCGAAAAAACAATGGCTAAGGGTTTTAAAGGTATTAGTCAGCTAAGGGAAAAGCAAAGTACATCAAAAAAAGTATTTCAAACGGGTCATCAATACCGTAGTTCAAGATTGTATCGTCACGTTGCAAATCTCATTAAAGAGGGTAAAGTAGGAACAATACAGACTGTTGAGTGCCAATGGAACCGAAATGGTGACTGGAGGCGTCCAGTACCCAAGCCGGAATATGAAAAGATTATCAATTGGCGCATGTATCGTGAATTTTCTGGCGGTCTGCTTGCTGAACTTTGCTCCCACCAACTGGATTTTGTCAACTGGATATTGGACGCCATGCCACATCGGGTAATGGGAGTGGGCGGTATAGATTATTGGAAAGATGGTAGGGAAACGTATGACAATGTGCATCTAATATATAATTATCCCAATGGCGTAAAAGCTAAGTTTACATGCCTTACTGCAAATGCAAAGGATGGATATAAGATTAAGGTCATTGGGGATAAGGGAACGATAATTTTGGATTACGCAAGGGCATGGTTTTATCCTGAAGGGAACTATAACCGAGAGCTTGGCGAAGTAGACGGCGTCTCTGGAGCTACTGTATCCTGGGTAGAGGGAAAAGGAACTCCGATAGAGTTGGAACATACCGAACCTACGTTACAGGCACTTATCGATTTTCGTGATAATGTGGTCGACAATAAAAAGCCTCTTTCGGATGTAACAACTGGTGCAAATGCTGCCATTTGCGTGCAAATGGGACTGGACGCCATGTACGAGGATAAAATTATATATAACCAGGACAAAGGATGAAATCAACTCATGAAGTTGGTCAATCCAATGAATTCTTAACCAACTAAAGAAATAAATGGACCTATTTAGTATTACAGGCAAAGTGGTGTTAATTACAGGAGGTGGAGGTGTTCTTGGGAGCAGTATGGCGGAATATCTGTTAAAAAACGAAGCAACCCTTATCATATTGGACCGTAGGGAAGAGACTGTGGATACTGCCATTTCACGTCTTAAAAAGATAAGCGACAAGGTTTCGGGTTTTGCTTGCAATGTGTTGGATGAAAAAAGTCTTACCTCAGTAGCCAACGAAATCATGGCTAGATATGGTAAAATTGATGTGCTGATAAATGCTGCCGGCGGCAATATGCCCGGCGCAACCATAGGGGTTGATCAAACTATTTTTGATGTGGACATCGACCATTTTAAAAAGGTGGTCGATTTGAACCTTTTTGGCTCAATACTACCCTCACTCATTTTTGGGAAAGAAATGGTAAAACATAAAAAAGGGGCCATCATCAATATATCCTCAATGACAGCGCAAAGTGCGATTACCCGTGTGGTAGGATATTCGGCATCCAAAGCCGCAATAGACAACTATACTAAATGGTTGGCCGTAGCGCTAGCCTTAAAATTTGGCGAAGGACTTCGGGTAAATGCTATTGCTCCCGGTTTTTTTATTGGAAACCAAAACAGGGACTTACTCATTAACAAAGAAGATGGATCGTATACGGAAAGAGGGGATACAATTATTAGGAACACCCCTATGAAACGCTTTGGAGAAGCCGATGAGTTAAATGGTTCCATTCATTACCTCTGCTCTGATGCTTCAAAATTTGTAACGGGAACGGTTCTTCCCATAGATGGGGGATTTAGTGCCTTTAGTGGCGTATAAAAAACAAGATGGAACAAACATGGCGATGGTACGGGCCAAACGATCCCGTAAAATTATCAGATATCAAACAAGCAGGGGCAACCGGTATCGTTTCTGCCCTTCACCATATACCCAATGGTGAGGTTTGGTCAGTTGAGGCAATTACGGAACGGAAAAACGAGATTGAAGAAGCAGGTCTTAGATGGAGTGTCGTAGAAAGTATTCCGGTACATGAAAGTATAAAAACCCGCTCGGGCGATTACAAGTTGTACATTGAAAATTATAAAACCAGTATTCAAAACCTTGCACGCTGCGGCATTGATATAGTCTGCTATAATTTTATGCCAGTATTGGACTGGACACGTACTTCTTTGGATTTTGAGGTAGAAGATGGTTCCAGAGCCTTACGGTTTGATGCCACTGCTTTTGCTGCTTTTGAGTTGTTTTTACTGAAAAGACCTGGTGCAGAAGATAATTATTCCGCCGCACAGAAGAGCGAAGCCCAAAAGTACTTTGAAACACTATCCCAGGAAGAAAAAGACCTTTTGGTGAATACTATCATCGCGGGGCTTCCTGGGGCAGAAGAGGGATACACTTTAGAACAATTTCAGTCGGTTCTAGATACGTATAAAGAAATTGATTCAAATGTCTTGAAAAATAATCTAGTTCATTTTTTAAAGGAAATTATCCCAGTGGCATCTGCCCATAAGGTTAGGATGTGCATACATCCCGATGATCCTCCGTATCCTATTCTGGGTTTACCTCGAGTTGTAAGTACCGAGGAAGATTACGCATATCTTTTTGAACAGGTGCCGGATAATGCCAACGGAATTACGTTTTGTACAGGTTCTTTAGGCGTTCGGGCCGATAATAATCTGGAACAGATTTTAAAACGCTTCGCGGACAGGGTCCACTTTTTACATTTAAGAAGTACCAAACGGGATGAAAAAGGAAACTTTTATGAAGCCAATCACTTAAATGGCGATGTAGACATGTACGCTATTGTAAAGGAAGTGCTGCTTGAAGAAAAAAGAAGAGAGCAAGAAGGTAGAAAAGATGCAAAAATACCAATGCGCCCAGATCATGGGCACCAGATGCTGGATGACCTTCACAAGAAAACGAACCCGGGGTACTCAGGTATCGGAAGATTACGAGGTTTGGCCGAATTAAGAGGCCTGGCCCTTGGAATTTCAAAAAGCATGTAATGTCTCAAATAAGCGCAAAGAACTTTATCACAAAAAACTTTTTGCTGAACTCTGAGCAAGCAGAGACCTTGTACCATGAGTATGCCCAGCAAATGCCCATTATAGATTACCACAATCATCTTTCGCCAAAGGAAATCGCAGAAGATTTACCTATCGAGAATATAACTAAAGCATGGCTAAGCGGGGATCACTACAAATGGCGGGGCATGCGCGCTAATGGTATTGAGGAAAAGTATATCACTGGGCAAGCGTCATCTCAGGAGAAATTTGCTAAATGGGCTGAGACTGTACCATACACCTTAAGAAACCCACTATTTCATTGGACGCAGTTAGAACTCAAACGCTATTTTGATATAGATGCCATTCTTCAGCCCAGTACGGCAGCCGTAATCTATTCATCGGCTAACACCATCCTGAAGACTAAGACACCTGCGGCACTATTGGAGGACATGAATGTTGAGGTGGTTTGCACTACCGATGACCCAACAGATGATTTACAGTACCACAAACAAATTAAGGAAAAAGGATTTTTTACCAAGGTATTTCCAACCTTCCGATCAGATAATTTATTCTTAATCGGGGAAACTGAGTTCATTGACTATATTAAAAAGTTAGCAAAAACGGTAGACCATTCCATTACAGATTTCACCAGCTTTTTAAGTGCAATAGATCAACGACTAGAACATTTTAAAAACCATGGCTGTAAACTGTCCGATTTTGGATTGGGAACCGCTTTGGCAATGGAAGACTTTACCTTGGATGAGGTCCAGGTGATTTTTGATAAAAGCCTAACCGGTCTTAACGTATCCGAAGAAGAAATCAACAAGTACAGGTCTTGCCTCTTTTTACATCTTGGTCGTAAGTATCACGAAATGGGTTGGGTACAACAATTTCATTTGGGCTCTATTAGAAACAACAACAGTCGTTTACAAAAAGAAATTGGGGCAGACGTCGGTTGCGATTCTATTGGGGATTATCCCATGGCGACTTTTATGTCCAAACTTTTTGATGCGTTGGATTCAACCAACCAACTGCCAAAAACCATAACGTATAACCTGAACCCTTCACAAAACGAAGTATTTGCCACTATGATGGGCAATTATAGTGAAGCTGGAATTCCCGGTAAAATGCAATGGGGATCAGGATGGTGGTTTCTGGACCAAAAAGATGGTATGGAAAAACAATTGAACACCCTATCCAACATGGGACTTTTAAGTAGGTTCATTGGAATGTTGACGGACAGTCGGAGTTTCCTATCCTTTCCACGGCATGAATATTTTAGAAGAATTTTATGTGATTTAATCGCGGAAGACATAAAGAAGGGACTTTTGCCCAACGATATTGCATTTTTAGGGAAGATGGTTCAAGATATCTGTTACAATAATGCGGTTGAATATTTTGGCTTTAAGGTCAAGTAAAACCACCGAAAAACAAGCCATGACAAACTTTAAAAAGATAAAATATCTGCTTTTAATTGTAGTGTTGGGTCTAGTCTTTTCTTGTCAGGAGGCTACAAACAAAAAGGTCTTGTATTTTGCCCACAACTCTCCTCAATCGCACCCTGTGCATTTGGGTGCTCTAAAATTCCAAGAGGTATTAGCCCAAAAATCAGGAGGGAAGTTGACCCTTAAAATATTTCCAGATGCGCAACTAGGGTCCGAACGAGAGGTTTTGGAATTGCTGCAAATTGGCAGTTTGGCGATTACAAAGGTTAGTGCAGCAACACTTTCCAATTTCGTACCGGAATATTTGGTTTTGGGAGTGCCCTATTTATTTCGAAATCAAGAACACAAGTTTGAGGTTTTAGAGGGGGAAATAGGAAAGTCCATTTTAGAAAAAGGGAGTAAATTTTGGTTGAGGGGCCTTTGCTATTATGATGCGGGCAGCCGAAGTTTTTACACCAAAACCAAACCAGTGCGAAAACCAGAGGATTTAGAAGGGCTTAAAATTAGGGTGATGAACAATCAAATGGCCATAAACATGGTAAATGCTTTAGGCGGATCAGCGACACCAATGGCCTATGGTGAACTATATACCGCTATACAGCAAGGTGTTGTCGATGGGGCAGAAAACAATGCGCCCTCTTTTGTATCATCCAATCATTACGAGGTTAGTAAATACTACACCATAGATGAACATTCTGCTGTGCCGGATGTTATTCTTATTGGTACAAAAGCTTGGAAAGAACTTACGGCCGAAGAAAAGAGATGGGTACAAGAAGCATCAGAGGCCTCTGCGCAGGCGCAAAAAGAGTTTTGGCGTATTTCTGTAGAGGCTTCCATGGAAAAAGCAAAAGCAGCGGGGGTAGAAATTATCATTCCTGAAAAAGAACTGTTTGCCCAAAAATCAGAATCGGTTTTGGAAGAATTTCTAAAGGCCTACCCAGAAATGAAAAATTTGGTAACCGATATAAAGACTAAATAATATGAAATGAGCATAAACAAATTTCATCATTGCATACCCACTGGCGTGATTAAATTTTTGTGCGAATTGCTGAATGTGCAAAAATTTTTAGTTCTGCATTTTCAATAAACTATAAAATTTTAAACAGATGAAAACCATTGATTTCATTTTTGGAAGAGTCAATAAGGTTTTGGAGGTAATGCTCATCGGAATTTTTGGACTTTTGGTATTGGATGTCCTGTGGCAAGTTTTTTCAAGGTATATTCTGGGAAAATCATTCTCTTTTACCGAGGAATTTGCTCGGTTCTCATTAATCTGGTTATCCATATTGGGTGCAGCATATCTTAATGCAAAACGAGAACATTTGTCCATGGATTTCCTTTACAAAAAGCTTTCATTGAACAATAAGAAAAAGGCACTATACCTTATTGAACTCCTTATCTTTTTATTTGCCCTTGTAGTAATGGTTATTGGCGGATTCAACCTGGTTTATATCACATTGCACTTGGAACAGCTTTCAGGAACTTTACGAATCCCGTTAGGCTATATCTATGCCATACTTCCCTTTAGTGGGGTATTAATCATGTGTTTTTCCCTTTACCATATTTCAAAAATAAATACCCATCAAATAACGGAATAATATGAGTATTGAACTGCTAAGTATTTTGGTGTTATTCGTAAGCTTCTTTATGCTTTTGCTCTTAAAAGTTCCGGTTGCCTATAGTATTGGCATATCCACCACGCTGTCCTTACTGTTGAACATTGACAGATTACCAGGTATTACTACTATTGCCCAACGAATGACCACGGGTATTGATAATTTTGCCCTATTGGCAATTCCGTTTTTTGTATTGGCAGGAGAGATTATGAAACGCGGTGGAATAGCCAATCGCCTTATTAATTTTGCTAAATCCCTAGTCGTAAGTTTGCCTGGTGGCCTCGCCTACGTCAATGTTTTGGCATCAATGCTTTTTGGCGCCATTTCGGGCTCTGCAATTGCAGCAACATCCGCCATAGGGAGTATAATGACGGATAGAATGGAAGAAGAGGGTTTTCCAAGAGAATTTAGTGCTTCGGTAAACATTACCTCATCCACTACAGGTTTGCTGATACCGCCAAGTAATATTTTAATTGTGTATGCATTGGCTAGCGGAGGTCTCGCTTCAGTCGCAGCATTATTCGTAGCGGGGTATTTGCCTGGAATTTTATTGGGTGTGGCACTGATGGGTTATATTGCTTTTGTGGCTATTAGAAGAGATTTTTCAAAAGGGGACCCCTTGCCTTTTAAACAGATATGGACCTTTTTTAGAAAAGCATTCTTTAGTCTATTGTTATTGGTTATTGTAGTTGGGGGTATCGTAGCAGGGATTTTTACCGCTACTGAAGCTTCTGTTATTGCTGTTTTATATGCCGCAGTTTTAGCATTGATTTATGGTGCTATAAAAGTCAAAGACTTTTCCTCTATTTTACTTACCAGTGCCAAGACCACAGCAGTGGTGATGTTCTTAATATGTACCTCGATGGCGATGTCGTGGTTGTTTTCGTTTGAAGGTATTCCAGAACTGATGAGTAATTTCCTCTTGGACCAATTCAGTAATAAATTTGTTATTTTCTTGGTGATTAATATCGTATTGTTACTAGTGGGGACATTTATGGATATTACCCCCGCAGTACTTATTTTCACCCCTATTTTTCTACCTGTCGTAATGGAATTGGGAATGGACCCAGTGCATTTTGGTATTGTACTGGTATTGAACCTTTGTATCGGCCTATGTACCCCACCGGTTGGCACAATTCTCTTTGTAGGAAGCGGTGTTGCCTATATCTCCGTTTCTCAAGTTGTTAAACCCTTGCTGCCGTTTTTGGCCATAATGATTTTTGTGTTGCTTTTAATCCTCTACATACCAGAAATCACCATGATTTTACCAAAACTATTTGGTTTGTAATCGTATGGATTATGAAAAATATCACTTGCTTATTAGTTCTACTTTTCTTTGTAAAGAGTCGAGGCCAAGACTATTTTGATATTCCTGAAACAGCATTTCAAACAGTTTTAAACGCACCTGTTGATGTTATAAAAAAAGGAGAAGGGCATTATTTTATTGACTTTGGAAAGTCCTTTTTTGGAACGGTTCAAATACTTAGCAAAGTCGCCCAGAATGATTCATTAATCCTTCATTTAGGGGAAAAACTTGCTGCACCCCATACCATAGATAGAAACCCGGGGGGAAGTATACGATATCAAAAAACTAAATTAAGGGTCAGCCAACCCAACACACCTATCGTTCTGTCATTACCGGCAAATAAGAAAAATACAAGTCCACCAGCGATACAACTACCAAGCACTTTTGGGGTTATTATGCCTTTCAGATATCTTGAAATTGAGAATTTGAAAATTCCCATAACTAATATTGAAATCTTTCAAAAAGCATTTCATTATGAGTTTAAGGATGAGGCTAGTTATTTCTCTTCTTCAAACACTGTGCTGGATGCTGTTTGGGATTTATGCAAACATACCATTAAAGCAACAAGTTTTACAGGGTTTTATGTGGATGGCGATAGGGAACGTTTACCTTATGAAGCAGATGCATATATCAATCAGTTGAGTCATTATTGCTTAGACAACGAATACTCCATTGGCAAGAGAACAAACCAATATTTTTTAGATCATCCCACTTGGCCCACCGAGTGGCTTTTGCATACCGTACTCTTGTTTTATCATGATTTTATGTATAGCGGAGATATTCAAATGCTAGCTAGCAATTATGAAGCATTAAAACGAAGAACACTATTGGATTTAGAACGTGAAGACGGTTTGATTAGTTCCAAATCCAAAAAAATGAATCAAGCCTTTGTCTCAAAATTGGGTTTTAAAAATCCTCAAACAAGAATAACGGATATTGTAGATTGGCCACCAGGACAACAAGACACGGGGTGGAAACTGAAAAACGAAGCTGGAGAACGAGATGGATACCAAATGGTTCCTATAAATACTGTGGTGAATGCATTTTACTACCGGAACTTGGTCTTGATGTCAAAAATAGCTGGACACTTAGATAAAAACGAGGAAGTTGTTTTTTGGAGTACTAAAGCCGAAAAGATAAAGAGAACATTGAATACCAAATTACTGGACAAAGGCAGAGGCATATATACAGATGGTGAAGGTACAGAGCATGCCTCGTTGCATGCAAATATGTTTCCACTGGCCTTTGGTCTGGTTCCAGAGGAGCACAAAAAAACCGTAGTCGCTTTTATTAAAAGTAGGGGTATGGCTTGCAGCGTTTACGGTGCACAATATCTTTTGGAAGCCTTATTTAGTGCTGAAGAAGCCTCATATGCTTTGGCTTTACTTACGGCAAAACATGACCGTAGTTGGTATAATATGATTAAAATAGGGTCTACAATGACGCTTGAAGCGTGGGACCCTGTATATAAGCCCAATTTGGATTGGAACCATGCTTGGGGAACAGCACCAACAAATATTATTGGGAGAAGACTATGGGGAATTACTCCCACCGAACCAGGTTTTAAATCAGTTCAAATTAAACCCCAACTTGGTGATTTGCAATATACTGAAATCAAATTACCCACAAGTAAAGGCAGTATTGTTTGCCATTATAGAAAAGGGGATTCAAAACAGCTATTTGAAGTTACACTACCTGTAAATATGAAAGGAACCTTTATACTTCCAAAAGGGATTTTGGCTGTTGAATTCAATGAAAAGATGGGCAAATCAACAAGCGAATTACATCTTAAAAGCGGCTTAAATAGTATTCTTATACATACCCAGTAAAGCTCTACAATAGTGTTTTACTTTTTTTGCCTTATGTAGTTAAAGGTTCACTTTAAGATGCTAGAAAGTCAGCATTGTAGCACATAAAGTCCATATTGGTTACAGCTGAAACGTCCCAATTGGAAAGGTTTCCGTATAGAGATAAAAACCGAAACGTTTGTTTCGGTTTTCCATATGAATCTTTTTAGTCGGAATTAATACTCAAGTCCTAAATAATCCATTGCTTCAAAGTATGTCATTTTTGAAAAGTCAGGGTGACCATTTTTGCTTGTTGTGTTGCTGTTGGATTCAATGACCGCCACCTTTAAAAAATCAAGTTCACCAGCCGTGATGGTAAAATTACTACCGTCCGCAAGATCTACAAAATCAAGGATATAAAATCCTGGAGTCATATCAGCAGATATACTAAAAGGAAGAAAATGTCCTATTGCAGGTAGCTGAAACCAATTATTATTTCGTTTTACATAGCCAAGAACTACGTCATCTTCAATAACAGATAGCGTTAATTCTGGAATATTCTGCCCATATGTTGTACCTGATACGTTTGATATATCAAATGTATAGACATTCACGTTGGCATTTCCATCAGCTCCATCCTGGCCATCCTGGCCATCTTCCCCGTCAACGCCATCTTGCCCATCTTGTCCATCAGTACCATCTTGTCCATCTGCGCCATCTTGCCCGGCTAGTCCTTGTTCGCCCTGAATTCCTGGCGCACCATCCATACCATTTATTCCATCTTCGCCATCTTCGGCACTACAGGACATGGTTAAGATTACAATACTTGCAATTAAAAAATACTTCAGTTTTAAAAGTGTTGTTTTCATGATTCAAATTCTTTAATGATTTGTTTGTGTTTTACATCACTAAAGTATTGTCAACCAGTTGGTTATTTGTACATGAAAATCCCCGAAATTTTTCCTAGGTGTTTTCCCTGATATGGGTGTCGATGCTTTTTTTCGGGATAAAAAAGTTGTGAATCGGTTCCAATAATTATTCATGGATTAAAATACGTACCTTGAGGTTGTACGTGTAATTTTTAATATCAGGAAATATGAAAAAATCAATTTTTCAAGTTCAAAAAGCGGTAAAAGTTAAAACGCTTTCTAAAAAACAGTCTGTAAAGATTTTTGGTGGAAATGCTAAAAACACTATTCAGAATATTCGAGCTTAAACCAAATTGAATACGACTTCGAAATTCATGCTCAAAAAAATAAATGGGGTTGGACGGTTGTCTAGTCCCGTTTTGTTTTAAAGAACATTCATCTACATGACGACTAGTCCAAAAGTCCTTTTTCCAACGCTACTCGAACCAGTCCAGCGGTATTCCTTACACCTAACTTTTGGGTGAGGTTATTCCTGTGACTTTCCACGGTTTTGGGACTTATGAACAAAAGCTCTGAGATTTCTTGGGTGGTATGCTCTTTTACAATTAGCGTAATGACTTCTTTTTCTCGTCTTGTCAATTTTGGAATGAAGGATGCATTACTGTTTCCAATACTGTCATTGAGCAGTATATCTTTAATACTCAGTGGTAAATATTGTTTTCCTGCATAGACGGTTTCGATGGCGGTTATCAATTCTTCTTTCGCTGTGTTTTTTAGTAGATATCCTCTTGCACCGTTTCGTAGCATATTTT
>ERZ1740070.330-NODE-330-length-32910-cov-6.071070_pt1 | contig 32910 bp, 29 predicted proteins | sample MGYA00581734_ERZ1740070 | MGnify/ENA primary metagenome ERZ1740070 (study PRJEB43018, sample SAMN04849744) | marine metagenome | isolation source: floating plastic debris | place: Pacific Ocean | collected 2008-09-01 | study: EMG produced TPA metagenomics assembly...
TGCGCGCGCTTTTGGGGCTCGGGTTCGTTTTTCATGATCCAAGATGTTTCAGACATCGTATCTCTTGTCAAAGTGAGAGCTCCTAACATATAAGTTAGAGTGTCTAACATTAAAGGTGTCGTGATGGCAGAAGACAAAAAACCGTCAGTAATGCGGCGCATCGCCCGGCGCGTTGGCATTATCCTTGGCACTGTCGCGGTCGTTGGACTTGCCGGATTGGGGATTGTTGCGGGATCAGACTTTCTGGCCGCGCGCGCAGAGGCGACGCCCCCCGCTGCAGGCGCTACTGCCACGCCAGTTGCGGTGATGCCTTTGCGGATTGAAAGCAGCTATCGCGTGCCGCGCCAGTTTGTCGGCCAGATCGAAGCCGCAAGCACATCCGTGCTGTCTTTTGAGCTTGGCGGTCGCGTGACACAGGTGGCCGTTGAAGAAGGCGACACTGTATCTGCGGGGCAAGAGATTGCGCGTCTGGACACCGCCTTGCTTGAGGCGGAAAAGACCCGCCTGCAAGCATCGCGCGCGGCGACGCAAGCCCAGCTGACATTTGCCAAAACCCGCGTTGCGCGGGCCGAGCAACTGCGCGGTCAGGGATTTTCAAGCCAGGAAACACTAGATGAAACGACAGCAACGCGCGATGAACTGACAAGCCGGATCGCCGAAATCGACGCAGCGCTTGAGACCGTCACAATCAATCTGGAAAAATCGGTGCTTTATGCGCCTTTTGCCGGACGGATCGGCGCGCATAACATCGACGGCGGAGAGACGTTGGCCGCCGGTCAGGCCGTTGTCACCCTGATCGAGACCAGTGCGCCGCAGGTGCGGATCGGCCTGCCTTTGTCGTTCACAAAGGACATGCTGGACGGCGCGGAAATCGCCATCGCGGGCGCGCGGTATCCTGCGGACTTCATTCAGTTCCGCCCAGATATTGATCCCGTGACCCGCACCCGAACCGCGTTGTTCACGCTTGCGACCACCGACGCACCCACCTTTGGGCAAACGGCCACACTTTTTGTGCAAACGGTGATCGAGGCACGCGGGGCGTGGGTGCCGCTTGATGCTTTGCAGGAAGGTTCGGGCAGTGCGTGGACCGTGCTTGTTGTCGAGGATGACATCGTGCGCACGGCAGCGGTTGAGCTGCTGCACGCAGAAGCCACCCGCGCCTATGTGCGCGGCACGTTTGAAGACGGCGCGCAGTTGATTGCCACCGGCGCACATCGCGTGGTGCCGGGACAATCGGTGCAGCTTCAGCAGGTGAAGGGCTAGAGCGATGGAAACGCTGACCTTCCGGCAACCGCGCCTTGTCGCTTTGATCCTGCTGGTGCTGATCTCGGCGGGGATGTCATCATTTCTGTCGCTGGGACGTCAGGAAGACCCGACGATCACCAACCTTTTTGCAACGGTCACCACAAGCTTTCCCGGCGCTGATCCGGCCCGTGTCGAAGCGCTGGTTACTGCAGAGATCGAAGAAGAACTGCGCGAGATCGCCGAGGTCGATACGGTTGAATCCGTCTCGCGCTCGGGCGTGTCGGTGGTGTCGGTCGAGCTGATCGAAACGCTGGACGAGGCCACAATCGAGCAGGTCTGGTCGGAAGCGCGCGACGCCGTCGAAGATGCGCGCAGCCGCTTTCCAGCGGGCGTGCAGGCCCCTGAATTCGACGCTGAAGGTATCTCGGCCTATTCGGCGGTTATCGCGGTCACTGCAGATCATGACGGCGTGCCACTGACGCTGGCCTATAATCATGCTGATGCATTGGCAGATCGTTTGCGGTCGATCCCATCGACGCGCGCGGTGGACCTGTTCGGAGAGCCGGAAGACGAGGTTTTGGTCGAAGTGGACCCGCAAGCCGCCGCAGCGCTGGGTCTTACGGCGCGTGACATCTCGAACCGGATCAACGCGGCAGATGGCAAGGTTCAGGCAGGCCGTTTGCAAGGCGCGCAGACGGACCTGACGATCAACATCTCAGGCGAGATTGACGCGCTGGACCGGCTTGGCCGCGTGGTCTTGCGTGAAAACGCGCAAGGCACATCGGTTACTCTTGCAGATATCGCGACGCTGACACGCGGCGCCCGCGCCCCTGCCGAAGAGTTGGCGCTGGCCAATGGACGCCCCGCCATCCTTGTCGGCGTGCTGGCGCAAGACGGTGTCCAGATCGACCGCTGGATGGGCTTTGTGCGCGCTGAATTGGCCGAAGGCACAGACGCAGTCCCGGTTGGGCTGTCGGAAGTGATGATGTTCGATCAAAGCACCTACACCGCAGATCGTCTGGCTGAGGTGGGCACAAACATGGCCATCGGTGTGTCGCTGGTCGTGGCGGTGCTATTTCTGACGCTGGGCGTGCGCGCGGCGATGATCGTTGCCTTAGTGTTGCCTGTGGTGTCGCTTGCAACCCTCGCGACAATGAACTTCATCGGGTTGCCAATCCATCAGATGTCGGTCACCGGTCTGATCGTGGCTTTGGGCCTGCTGGTGGATGCCGCCATAGTGATGGTCGACGAGGTTCGGCAACGTCTGGCCAAAGGGATCTCACGGGCCGACGCTGTGGGCGACGCCACCAAGCGGCTTGCCGCACCGCTGCTTGCCTCGACAGTGACGACAGCGCTGTCGTTCACGCCGATGATCCTGCTGCCGGGACCGGCAGGCGATTTTGTCGGCGCAATCGCTATTGCGGTGGTCTTGATGCTGATCTGGTCGCTTGTGATCGCTGTCACGGTCACGCCAGCACTGGCGGGATGGTTCCTGAAATCCGGTGGAGGCGGCATTCGCATTCCGGTTCTGGGACGGCTCTTTGAAGGCTCTATCCGGTGGTCGTTGAACAACCCCATCAAGTCTGTCGCCCTTGCGCTGGTCTTGCCTGTGATGGGCTTTGTGAGCTTCCCGACGCTGACCGCGCAGTTCTTTCCCGGTGTCGAGCGCGATCAGTTCTACCTTGAGGTTGATATGCCGCCGGGCACGTCCATTTCCGAAACAGCAGTCCTCGCACGCCAGATCGACGCCTTGCTGCAAAGCAAAGACAGCATCGACCGGGTCTATTGGAGCATCGGAAAATCCGGCCCGGCAATCTATTACAATATCACCGGCGGGCGGGCCCAAGAGCCGGGCTACGCGCAGGCGATGGTCAAGACACAGACGGCGGAAGACGCCGCGCAGCTGGTGCCTGATTTGCAAGCGCAGCTTGATGTTCTGGCACCGCAAGCGCGGATCATCGTGCGGGATCTGGTGCAAGGCCCGCCTGTTGCAGCGCCGGTCGAACTGCGCCTGGTCGGCCCGGATCTGGAAGTGCTGCGCGCCCTGGGAGACGAGGCGCGCGCGATGATGGCCGACCTGCCACTGGTCACACAGGTCCGCGCAGGCGTGACCGGCGGCGCCCCGCAACTGCGCTATGACATTGACGAGGTGAACGCCCGGCTTTTGGGGCTTAACGTGACAGACATCGCAGCCCAGCTTGAAGCTGGTCTGGTTGGTGTGACCGGCGGCAGCTTGGTCGAGGGCACAGACCAGTTGCCTGTTCGCGTCAGGCTGGGCAACGGGTTGCGCGGCGATCTGAACGCAATCTCTGATCTGCCGATTGTGCTGCCCGATGCGCCGCGTATTTCCGCGACAGGTGCCTTCCCCGCTGTCCCCTTATCCGAACTGGCCCGCCCCGTGATCGAGCCGGCGGAAAGCGTGATTACACGCCGCAACGGCGAACGCTCGAATACAGTGCAGGCCTATATCGTGCCCGGAGTGCTGCCCGAAGAGGCGTTGCAATCAGTGCTGGGTTCGCTTGAGGACCGCGGCTTTACGATGCCTGCGGGATACCGGATGGAGCTGGGCGGCGATTCAGATGCACGCTCGAACACCGTGGGCAATTTGCTGGCCTCAATCGGATTGATTGTAACGCTGACAATTGCGACGATTGCGCTGACGTTCAATTCGTTCCGCCTCACGGCTGTGGCGCTGGTGGTCTGCGTGTTGTCTGCGGGGCTGTCGATGCTGTCTCTTGCGATCATGCAATATCCGTTCGGGATCAATGCAATCATCGGGGTGATCGGTTCTATCGGGGTATCGATCAACGCAGCGATCATCATCTTGACGGGTTTGAAAGGCGACGCAGATGCCGCCGCAGGAGACCGCGCGGCGATGACGCGCGTGGTGACCGGATCCAGCCGCCACATCTTTTCGACCACGATCACAACCTTCGGAGGCTTCCTGCCTTTGATCCTGGAAGGCGGCGGGTTCTGGCCGCCCTTTGCGGTGGCGATTGCAGGGGGCGTGTTGTTGTCTGCGGTGGTGTCATTCTACTTCACCCCGCCGATGTTCGCACTGATTTACCGCAAAAAGCCTGCCGCGCAAGAGACCGCAAAACCTGATAGTTTAAAGGCATCCGGACCAGTCCGCCTGATTGCAGAATAGCGGGGTTTTTGGGCGCAAAGATGATTGGGCGTGTGATTGGCCGTATCTGGTCACATGCGCATGAACGCTCTAGATCCTTAGAAAATCGTCGAGAACGCTGTTGAACAAAGCGGGCTTTTCCAGATGCGCGGCATGGGCGCAATCGGGGATCACGGCGAGGCGCGCATCCGAGATGGAGTGCCATAACTGCTCGATCTGGCTCCAAGGATAGGTGCGATCATGATCGCCCCAGATCAGCAGGGTCCTGGCGCGGATGGCCGCAAGATTGGCCACACCGCTCCAGCTTTGCATCGCATCAAGACCAGCAAGGATAGCACGCAGGCTGCTGCGTTCGGCCAGCGCGGCACAAGTTTCGTAGTTGAGTGCGGCCTCTTGCTTCAAAAACCAGGTTGCGGCAATCCGGCGGGCGGTGACACGTGCACCTTCGGTATGCGCGCGCTCTTTGGAGGCGCGGATCGACTCGAACCGTCCGGGCAGGATACCTGCAGCGCCCGTGCCATAAAGCACCAGTTGCCCGACGCGGTCCGGGGCCTGTGCGACGATCTCTTGGGCGATCATGCCGCCCATCGAATGACCCACAAGATGAAATCGCGCCACACCGCGTGCGCTGAGATCATTCAGAACCCAAAGGGCAAAACCCGCAATTGTATCGGGCGGTTCAAGGTCGGCATTCTTGCCAAATCCGGGCAGATCCAGCGTGATAACCTCATATTCAGCGCCCAAGGCGGCGCGCTGTGCTTCCCATTGCTGACTGCCGCCCATGAAGCCATGGACAAAGACAAGCGTTGTCATTTCCGGGCACCCTGAACGATGCGGTCAAGGATCATTGCGCAGAAGAGGATTGAGAAGCCGGCCAGGATCCCCTGCCCCACATTTGCGTATTGCAGCGCTTCGAGCACGTCTTCGCCAAGGCCCTTGGCCCCGATCAGGGACGCCACCACAACCATCGCCAGCGACAGCATGATCGTCTGATTGATGCCTGCGCGGATCGACGGGCTTGCCAATGGCAAATCAACCTTGGTCAGCAGATACCACTTGTTGGCCCCAAAGCTGATCGCCGCTTCACGCACGCTTTCCGGCACGCCGCGCAAGCCAAGCACGGTCAGGCGCACCACTGGCGTACCGCCAAAAATCATCGTCACCACGACAGCGGCAGGCTTGCCGACACCGAAAAAGGCAATCACCGGAACCATGAACACAAAGGCAGGCATGGTCTGCATGAAGTCCATAATCGGCTGGATGAACGCATAGAACCGGGGGCGGCGCGCGGCAAACATGCCCAGCGGTATTCCGATGACGATGGACAGACAGGCGGCTGTGCCCAGCAGGGCCAGCGTTGTCATCGCGGCCTCCCAAAAGCCCAAGAGGCCCATATACGCCAGAAAAGCGCCGGAATAAATTGCGGTGCGGATACCCGCTGTGAGCCAAGTCAGCAACACGATCAGGCTGGCGATGACGATCCACGGGGTCTGCACCAGAATGACCTCAAGTGCATCAAGCAGCGTTCGGATGCCGTAAGTAAGCCCATCGAAGAATGCGCCGCTGTTGCGCACACACCAGGCGATGAAGTTTTCGACGGCGCTAATGCTTGTCAGGCGGATATCAGGATCGGTCGGGAATTCACTCAGCAAAGAGTAGCGACCCGGAAAGCTGTAGTGCAGCATCGCAGCAGAGACGATCAACGCCATGAACACCGCGCTGAACGCGATCTGAGAGACCGGCATCGCCGAGCGGATCGAGCGGTCGGACAGCCAATCCGAGAACCGCGCCTCAAGCGCCCAGTTGGCAACGACAGATTGGACCGCTTTGACGACCAGCAAGATCACGATGCCCATCAGCACAATTGACGGACCTTGAGCGGCCAAGGCCTCTGCCTCGGCGCGGATACCACCGATGTTTTCCTCAAGCGACGTCACTGTGCGCTGATACGCTTCAACCCTGTCAGAGTTGCTTTCGATCGCGGCGGCCAACTGCTGGCGACGCAGGTCCAACGTGCCTTCGATCGAGGCAATCCTTGCCATCGCATCCGCGGCCAGATCGCCAAAAAGGCCGCGGGCGATCTGTACCAACGCAAGCGCTTCAAGGATCAAGAACGGCAGTGCCCAAGTCCACAAGCCGCGCGCACCGAACCATACCGGGCCGCAAAGACCGGCCATCAGGTTAAATGTCGGCGTAAAACGTGATGATGCTCCGATCTTGTCAAAGTTGCGGATGTAGTAATCAGGGCTGGTGCGGGTGAAGGCACGAATACTCTCGCGCCGCTCTTCTGCGTAGGCCAGCGCGGCGTCGCTTTCGGTGTCTTCCAGCGGATTTACATCATAGGCGTTCATGAGACTTCCGTTCCTTCGATCACGGTGCGCAGCAGATCCGCGCGGGTAATCACCCCGACATCGGCACCACCGTCTTCGACAACAATCGCGTCGCTTTTCTCAATCGCAAGATTGATGAGCGTGCTGAGGTTTTCGCCCTCGTTCACGCGGGGCGCATCGGCCGAGATCGGCCCGTGCGTAGCGATATGATCTGGCAGCGACTGCATCACCGCATGGGCCCGCACGACCTTCAGTCTTGAAATACCGGCCACGAAATCGGCGACATAATCATCCGCTGGGTTCATCACGATGTCTTCGGCGGTGCCGATCTGGACCACTTTGCCATCCCGCATAATCGCGATCCGGTTGCCAATGCGAACAGCCTCATCAAGATCGTGGGTGATAAAGATCGTCGTCTTCTTCAGAATTTTGCTGAGCCGGATAAATTCGTCCTGCAATTGCCGCCGGATCAGGGGATCAAGCGCCGAGAACGGCTCATCCATGAGCAGGACATCAGGATTTGCAGCCAAAGCGCGGGCCAACCCGACCCGTTGTTGCATCCCGCCCGACAATTCATGGGCAAACTTTGCGCCCCACGCGCCCAGCTCGACGATATCGAGAATCGCTGCGGCTTGTCGCATCCGCTCATTCTTGCTGACCTGGCGGATTTCGAGTGGCATCGCGACATTATCCAGAACCGACCGATGCGGCATCAGGGCAAAGTTCTGAAAGACCATTCCGATCTTGTTGTTGCGAAACTGCTGGAGCTCTTTGGGTCCCAACGCCATCACATCGGTGCCTTCGATCTTGATCTTGCCATCGGTGGGCTCAAGCAGACGATTGAAGTGACGTACGAGCGTGGATTTGCCGCTTCCCGACAGGCCCATGATGCAGAAAATCTCACCCCGGTTCACCGAGAGGCTGACATCCGCCACGCCGACAACGCAGTTGAACTCGGCCAGCACTTCGGCCTTGCTCAGACCCCGGTCGCGGATCGCCTGCAGGGCAATCTCGGGCTTGGCGCCGAAAATTTTCCAGACATTTGAAATCTCTACAACGGTATCGTCGCCCATATATCCCCCAGAAGGTTGCTGTTTGGGTTGCGCCGTTTCAGGATGGCGCGCCCGAAGGCACGCCATCTTGTGCGTCGATGTGGGCTTAGAGACCCAGCCAGGCGTCCACACGTTCGGGGTTTGCTTCGACCCATTCGCGGGCCACTTCCGCAGCATCCCGGCCATTGCCGCTGATCTCGAACGCAAAGCTTGAGACGTCATCGGCGGTCAGCTCGAAATTGGCAAAGAATTCAGCAATCGCGGGAGAGCGGTCAGCCAGCGAATTTGACCATGCAATCTGCACATCCTTAAGCGCATCTTTCGAGGCGACCATGGATTTGTTGTACCAATCGGGATCATCCGACGGCTGGACCATCACGTATTTTTCCGGATCGAACGCGGGCTCTGACAGCATCTTGACGTCGAACATGAACCACACCGCATGGGGCTTGTAGCAGTAGAACGCATAGCCTTCGTCCTTGGCGATGCTGTCTTTGATCCGCGCGGTTTTCACGCTTTCTTCGGCGCGAACCGGTTCGATGAAATCAAGCAAACCATAGTCGCGGACCTTGACCTCATTCACATTGGCTGACGCCCAACCGTGCGCACCGATCCACATCTCACCTTGACCATTGCCATCGCTGTCCATCAAAGTCGCTACATCAGGACGACCAAGATCGGCGATGTCGGTGATGTTGTTTGCCTCACCAAACTGTTCGGTCACGCAAAAGCCCTGATTGCCCTGATAGGGGTTCGAAGACAGCGTCACGGTACCGGCCTCATCGACGTATTTTTTGGTGAAACTCTCTTGGTTGGGCAGCCAGACGTCAGGATGCACGTCAATGTCGCCCTTGCCCTGGTCCATTGCCTGAAAAATCGTGGCGTTATTGCCTGGCACAAATTCAACCTGACCGCCGATGCGCATTTCGACAACAGCGCCCAGCACGTGGGCGATGGCCTGCGCGCCTGTCCAGGACGGCACGCCGATCTTGACCTCTTCGGCGGCAAAGGCTGGCAGCGCGAATGCGCTTACGGCAGCCGCAAGGCCAAGTGATTTCATCTTTGCGTTCATTGTCTTCTCCTCTGTTGGTGTGCGCTGTTTGCGGCGCTTTCGTCGGCAGCTATCAGGCATCACACCCGTCTTGCCGCGTCGTGTTTATGGTGATGAGCCTAGGTCGGGCCGATTTCAAAGGGCCAATTCGAACAATTCATCAAACTATTCTGAATTTGCATAGTTTTACGCTACGCTCCAAATGACGGCCAAACCAACGAAGGACAGCACCGTGGATTTGAACTGGCTTCGGGATTTCGAGTGCTTGGCACGCACCCGCAACTTTACGCGCGCCGCAGATGAGCGCCACATCACACAATCTGCTTTTAGCCGTAGAATCAAGGCGTTGGAAAGCTGGGTCGGCTTGCCTCTTGTAAACCGCGCGACCTATCCGATCGAATTGACCGAGGCAGGCACACAGCTTTTGCCAATCGCAAGCGCTGCAATTTCGCAATTGTCGGAAGCTCGGCAATCGATCCGCGAGGCAGACCGCGGCGACAGCCCATTTATCCAGATTTCAGCGCTTCACACGATTTCGGTTAGTTTTTTGGCAGGTCGCATTGAAGATATGCAGACGAAAATCGCAGATCTGCGTACCCGGGTGCTTTCCGATTCGTTGAGTGTTTGTTGCGAGCTTCTGGTCGAAGGCGCGGTTGATATGATGCTGTGCTATTATCATCAGGAGGTCTCTCCGATGATCGACGAGGGGGCGTTTACGCGCAAAGACCTTACCGATGACCCGCTGATCCCTGTGGCAGCCGCCGAGGCCGTGCGCCACCACGGCTGGACCCTTGATGGGCCAAGCGACGCACCGATCCCCTATCTCGCCTACGAGCGATCTTCCTTTCTGGGCATGGTGGTTGAACACACGGTCGACCGAAAGCCGATGTATGTCGACACGATCTATGTCGATGGTCTTGTCGAGGCGATCAAAAGGCGGATGCTGGCCGGGGGCGGATTTGCTTGGATACCGCAAACCGCGATTGCCGCTGAGCTTGCTGCGGGACGTGTCGTGCCGATTGGTGGCGCTGACTGGACAGGGTCCCTGACCATCACTGCATTTGCGGATCCCGCTGGTTTCGACCCCGTCGCGCAAGAGCTTTGGGATCGGCTTTAGCCCCCCCGACCGCTTTGACGCGGCGAAGGCCTTGTCACACCCGCTGGGCTGTGTGGGGCAACACGAAGGTTGTGTCGGTGTGCGGCGGCGTGTTGACCTGCAGCTTGCAGCCATAGGCCTTTGACAGAATTGCGTCTGTCATCACCTCTTTCGGATGGCCTGCAGCAAGGCAGCGCCCACCTGACAAGATCGCAACATGGTCGGCAAACATCGCAGTCAGGTTGAGATCATGCATCACTGCCACAACACCGCCCCCTGCATTGGCATAGCCGCGTGCGATTTCCATCACCTCAAGCTGGTTGGCGATATCAAGGCTGGCGACCGGTTCATCAAGCAACAGCCAATGGGGCACGCCGTCCTGCACCGGCTGCCAGACCTGCGCCAGAACACGGGCAAGATGAACGCGCTGCTGCTCGCCGCCCGACAATTCCTGAAAAAACCGATCTGCGTAATGAGCTAAGCTGACCCGTTCAAGAGCCGCCATGGAGATGTCCGTCTCGGCCGCGGACAGCCCTTTTTGCAAACCAAGGCGCACCACTTCGATGACCGTGAACGGAAAGGCGAGGACCGCGCTTTGAGGCAACACGCCACGGATCGCGGCCAGATCCCACGGTTTCAAAGCGCGGGTGTCAGCGTCGTTCAACGTGACGCTGCCGCCAAAAGGCACATCGCCAGTGATTGCGCGCAGCAATGTTGTCTTGCCGGACCCGTTCGGACCAACAATCGCGCTAAGCTGCCCGGCCTGGGCGCGAAAGCCAAGCCCGTGCAAAATCTGCGTCCGTCCCAGCGAAACGGTGATGTCGTAAGCGTCAAGCATGGGCTACATATCCACCAGATCCCGGCGGCGCAGCAAGATCCACAAAAAGACCGGCGCGCCCAGGACGGCGGTGATAATCCCAATGGGCAATTCGGCCGGCGCGATAATCACGCGCGCAATCATGTCGGCAGCCACCAGCAGGGTTGCCCCTAGAAGCGCTGCGTTTATCAACAAGGTGCGGTGATCCGGACCGGTCGCAAGCCTAAGCAAATGCGGCACAACGATCCCGATGAACCCGATCCCACCCGAAACCGCCACCGCCGCCCCGGTTGCCGCAGCGACAAGCAGAATGCTGCCGTTTTTGAGGCGCTGCACGGAGTGACCGATATGGGCGGCGGTCGCCTCACCCAGGGCCAGACCGTTCAAGCCGCGACCCAGAAAGCTGGCCGCAAGGATCGACAAAAGGATGATCGGCGCTGCGGCTGCGACCTTTGACCAACTGGCCCCGGCAAGCGAGCCGAGCCCCCAAAATGTCAGATCGCGCAGCTGACGATCATCGGCCATATAGACCAGAATCCCCGACAGCGCCCCGGCCAGGGCGGCCAGCGCGATCCCGGCCAAAAGCATCGTGGCAACCGAGGTGCGCCCATTGCGCGTTGAAACACGGTATAACAGGAGCGTCGTGATCCAGCCGCCAAAGAAGGCCGCAATCGGGATCAATTGATTGCCGAACGTATCGATAAAGGCGACGGGCAGAAAGCTGCCCAGCACGATGGCGCCAATCGCGCCCAATCCGGCCCCGGCCCCGACGCCGACAAGACCCGGATCTGCAAGTGGGTTGCGAAAAAGGCCCTGCATGACAGCACCCGAGACCGCAAGCGCAGCCCCGACACAAAGCCCCATGGCGAGTCGGGGCAGGCGAATGTCGAGCAGGACCACACGTTCCATCCGCGAGAGCGGCTCACCGCGCATGATCTTGCCCAGCGCATCGGTCAAAGTGATGTCGGTCGCCCCCACGGTGAGGCTTATAACGCTGACGCAGATCAGCAGAAGACCCAGTACCAGATGTGCGAAACGCGCGCGCCGCAGCCTGTCAGCCGGGCGCCGTGACACCGTGCGAGCGGAGGTGCCTTGCGAGGCAATATCAGCCGCCATAAAGCCGTTCGTTCAGCTCGATCGCCGCGTCTGCCGTGCGCGGACCAAAGCCCAGAATGTAAAGCCCATCCATGCGGATGACGGCTTCGTCTTCGGCGGCGGGAGTGGTGATGATCGCAGGCATGGTGAACAGCTCATCATTGCTGGCGCCGTGATCGCCACCGCGATCCATCATCAAGATGACATCGGGCGCCGCAGCGCTGACCGCTTCGTCAGTCATTTGCTTATAGCCTTCAAATGCAGCAACAGCGTTTACGCCGCCGCTCATCTCGATGATGGCCTGCGCGGCTGTGTTGGTGCCCGCCGCCATGATCCGCCCGCCTTGGGTGCTGAGAATGAACAAGACGCGTTTCGGCGTCTCGCTGACGGTGGCGGCTTTTTCTTCGGCTTCGCGCAAGGCAAGATCAATCCGGGCGGCCAGATCATCGGCTTTTTCGGGCACATCAAGTGCATCACCGACGGTGCGGATCTTCTCGAGGATCCCCTCGCGGCTATAGGTTTCGGGCACGGTCACAAAAGGGATCGCCGCATCGCGCAAAACGTCGATTGTTTCGGGAGGACCTGCACCTTCCTCTGAAATTATAAGGGTCGGATCGACCGACAAAACACCCTCGGGCGAGAGCGCACGCAGATAGCCCACGTCTTCGAGATCATTCGCAGGGGCGGGAAAGGTCGAGGTGGTGTCGCGCGCAATCAAGCGGTCTTCTTCGCCCAACGCGTAGACAATTTCGGTGACCGACCCGCCAAGCGCTAGAATGCGGTCAGCATCAGGATTGCTATCCGCAGCGTGACTGTTCGTTACGAACAAAGCAACGCCAAGTGCCCAAAGCACACCAGCCCAGCTGAGCAGCATAAAACGCGATAGGGGGGATGCGTTCATCAAACGGCCTCCTTTTCAAAACTTTCAAGACCCGCGACGATGTCTTGCCAAGCGGGGCGGCTATCGCGATCTTGCTTGCCAACGCCAAAGACCTGGAAGATCAGCATTCCGTCTTTGCCGAACGCCTCAACCGAAGTTGCCATCCCGCGCTGGGTTGGCTTTTCGACAGCCCAAACTTCAGCCACCTGATCGAGGCGCAGGTGCAGATTAAAGCGTGGATCCATCACGTTTTGCCAAGGCCCCATCGGTTTCAGCGTCTGGATCGGACCCGTATGGATCTGGATGCACCCACGATTGCCCGTGAAAATCATGACATCAATCTCGCGCGTTTGCACCATGTGCAGCATCGTATCGACGGCTTTGGGCGCAAGAGCGCGTACAAAAGGGGCACCCGCAATGCGATATGCCCCAAGACGGTTCATTTTGAGCTTTGACACAAGGCGCAGAAACTGGTGCGTGTCCGTCATGCGCGCCCATTCCTTGCGCAGGATTTCAAGCTTGTCGGGGGAAGATTTCGCAGGCTCGGTTGGCACGCGGGGCTCCAGATCAAGGGTCTGGGGCTGCGACGCCAACGCGTTGGTGCTTTTTGTGGTCTCCCATGCGGTCAGATCGGACCCCTCGCGCAGGAAAATCTTGTGCACGGCGTCGCCCGCGCCATCAAAGACCTGAACCGAGCGGCGCAGGCCTGTGTCGGTCTCTTTTTCGACCATGAATGCATGCTGCCAGTGGGACGGAAAAATGCGCAGGTCAATATCGTCAGACAGCACCATCGCTGCGTGCGATCCCGGCGTGTAGCCTTCGTAGAGGCCCACTTTTTCGTGCACGCATGAGGTGTTGCGGGTCAGCGCCATGACTTCGCCAAAGCTTTGCGCAGCAGCGATGACCTGGTCCGGATGCGCGCCGATTTTGGTGACACCCTGGCCGCAATACGCGGCAACCAGTTGGGCTTCGGTAATCCCACGCCTGTCGGCCAAATCACGGTCGCGCAGCTTGGGAAGATCGTCACGCATCGCGCGGATCGTTGCAGCATCTAGTTGCGATCTTTCAGCCATTTTTCCCCCGGGAGCTCGAGATCATTGGCGGGCGGGCACGGCCCGCGTAGCTTTGTACGAAATATATTCTTGATAAGTTTAGTCAACTTTAGGCGGACCGCAAGTTTATGCCGATCACTTTGCGTAGAGGGCTCAAGCCGCGCTTGTTCTAGGCCATTTCTTCAAGCGTCTTGAGCAACGCGCGAAAATTGCTGCGGGCCTTCCCTGGATGGCGCACCTTCTTGACTGTCTCGAGGTTTGACAAGTCATCGCCCACCACAATCAGCCCGACCATACCCCATTCGTAATGCGGCAGGCAGATATAACCGTAGATGCCCGGCACGGTCATCGTCACCTTGATCTCTTCGTCAATCGCGCCATTCCACGGCTCAGCCCCGTCCGGGATCATCCCGCGTTTGGAGGCAGAGTTATGGCTGGGATCGGTGGCCAGAAAGGTCACGCTGTCCCCCGGCGCTACACGCAGAATCGCGGGCTCAAACACGTTGGGGACGTTCGCATTCTCCCCACAGCCCGCATTCAGCATGAGGACCGAGTGATCGCCCCCTTCTGATGCCGGAACAGGGGCCTCGGCCGAGACCATGGTGCCGGCCAAAGCCGCCAGCGAAACGGTGAAATTACGACGTGTAAGCATGGACAACCAAATCCTCCTTTGGACCTTTGGTGATGTGAATATCGACCCCGTAGGTCGCGGCAATCTCGGGTCGGTGCAGCACCTCTTGCGGACGGCCTTGTGCCAGAACCTGCCCTTGCCGCAGCAAGATCAGATGATCTGCAAAACGCGCAGCAAGGTTCAGATCGTGCAAAGCCACGATGCCGATCGCCCCGCGCGCGCGGATCGTCTCGGAAATGCGGCTCAGCACGTCCAGCTGGTGATGCAAATCCAGCGCCGAGGTCGGCTCGTCAAACAGATAGACATCCGCCTGCCGGATCAGCGCTTGCGCAACCGACACCATCTGCGCCTGCCCGCCCGATAGCTCCGAGATATAGGCCTCGGACAGATGGCCGATGCCGGCGCTGTGCAGCGCCTCGCCCACAGCGTCCATATCGGCGGCACTGACCTTCCATCCGGCGAGGTTCTTGCGCGCCATCATCACGACATCAAATACGGTCAGCGACGCATTGGCGGCGAAAAACTGCGGCATGAAACACACCCGTTTCAGCCGCGCCCGCGTGCTGAGCGTCGCCAGATCGAGATCGCCCAGATGCACCGCCCCGGCGGTGGGCTTCAAGAGCCCCGCAATCACCCGAAAGAGCGTGGATTTGCCGGACGCGTTCGGCCCGATCAGTGCGGTCAACTGCCCCGGTTGCAACGCCTCAAACCCGGTGTCGTTCAGGATCATGCGCTGGTCATAGGCAAAGCGCAGCCCTTGTGCCGACAGCGTCATTGCCAGTGCCTCTTGCGTTGGCTCAGGATGAGGCTGACGAAGAACGGAATGCCGATGAGCGACGTAATCATGCCAATCGGGTAGACGATCCCCGGCGTGATCGCCTTGGACGCAATCGAGGTGCCGGACAGGATCAATGCCCCCGCCAACGCTGAAAGCGGCAGGAACCCGCGCTGATCCTCGCCCACGATGATGCGCGCGATATGCGGGCCGACGAGGCCCACAAAAGCGATGGCCCCAACGAAGGACACGGCTACCGCCGACAGCAGCGACACGCCCGCCAGCACCATCAGCCGCAAAAGCGAGACGTTGACGCCAAGGGCAGCCGCCTTGTCCTCACCCATGCGCAGGGCGGTCAGCGCCCAACTGCGCGACAGAAAATAGGGCAACACGATCAACAGCACGACGACGCAGATGCCCACTTTGGCCCATGTTGCGCGGGCCAGTGATCCTAGCTGCCAGAAGATCAGCTGCGCCAATTGCAGCTCGGACGCGCCATATTGCAAAAAGGCCAGCAGCGCGTTGAACGTAAACAGCATCGCGATGCCCACAAGGATCATCGCCTCGGGCGTGACCCCGCGCAGACGGGTGAAGGCGAAAAGTGCAAGCGACGCAAAAAGCGATAGCACAAAGGCGTTCACTGTGACCAGTAGCCCGCCAACATTCGGGATGACCGAGAACCCCAACACAATCGCCAAAGCCGCGCCAAAGGACGCCGCCGACGACAGGCCCAGCGTGAACGGATCGGCCAGTGGGTTGTTCAGGATCGTCTGCATCTCGGCGCCCGCCACGCCCAGCATGGCGCCCACGACGACGGCCATAAGGGCGACGGGCATGCGCAGGTCCCAGATGATGACCTCTTCCTTAACGGTGGCAACGGAGGGATCAACGATCACATGCAGCGTGCGCAGAAAGCTCAGATCGGCGGGGCCGGTGATGATGTCGATCAGAATGGTGGTGCAAAGGGCCAGCGCGGCCAGAAGCACAAGCAAAACGCGGCGGGCCGTGCGGCGGCGATACGCCCCGACAATCTCGCCCGCGCTAAGGGGGGTGGTTGTGTCAGCACTCATGAGAAAAGCGCCCACAGCAAATTGCTCTGCTGCGGGCTTTTGCCTTTAGTTGCCAGCCGTGCCGACACTCAGCCAGAACTGGCCCGAGTTTTCATAGGGCATGAACTTGGCGTGCATCCGGTCAAAGGTGTCTTGCGGATCAAGATCGGCAAAATCGTCCGGGTAAAGCCATTTCGCGATCTGTTGCACGGCGATGAAGTGATAAGGCGAGTTGTAGAACTGGTGATAGATGGAGTGGTAATTCCCCTCTTTCACCGCCCGCAACTCGTCAAAGCCGGAGCGCGATGCGAGCGCTTTGATCTTTTCGGCATTCACTGCCGGATCGCCTTCATAGCCCAACAGGGTCGCCGTGACCTCTGGCTTGGCCTCGGCCCAATTGGCACCGGTGCCGATGATATGATCGGGGTCGGCTTCGATGATGCCTTCCAAAGAGACATCGACCGAATAGGCATTGGCCAGCGTTGAGCCGTAGTTCTTCCCGCCGGCCAGTTCGACAAAGCGGCCGTAATTGTAAGGCCCGAAGGACCAGCAGCAGAAATCAGGCTGCCACCCGGCGGCGTTCTCGATCACGACAAGCGGGTGCTCTTCTGCCGGGATCTGATCGATCACGTTGGTCACGCGGCGCATCTCGGCCATGTAGAAATCAACGAATTCCAGCGCGCCTTCCTCTTCGCCCAGCACGCGGCCAAGGGTCAGCAGGGACGGCACCGTGTTCTCAGTCGCGTTACGGCGGAAGTCGATAAAGACGACGGACACGCCTGCTTTATCAAGCTTCTCGATCAGTCCGGTTTCCTCGGCTTTGAAGAGGTTGCCGACATCCAGCAAGACCAGATCGGCCTCGGCCTCAAGCACGGCTTCGATGCTGAAATCGCCCGCATAGGGGTTGCCGAAATTAATCATCCGGGCGGCGTCTTCGGGGAAGGCCGCTTCGAATTTGCGGAAGGCATCCGGATCGTACAAGATCAGATCGTCTTTCCACCCGACGATCTTTTCGAACGGATTGCCGTCAGTGATTGCGGCGATCGAATACATCATCCGGCCTTCGCCCAGAATGATCTTGTCTGGCATTTCGGGAAGAGTGACCTCGCGGCCAGCGATATCTGTGAGGGTCAGGGCTTCTGCATGAGCGTTAGGGGCTGCCGCGATTGTAATTGCGGTTGCTGCTATAGCACCGGCGAAGCCGCTGACGTTTTTCATGAACGTCATAGCGATCTCCTATTGGCTACGTGATCTGACCTACACTGAGCCGCTTTTATATCCAAGTGTTTTTATCAGGATATATGTGAGAGCCCGCGCCTCAAGACACAAACCCGCAAACCCTACGCCGTGATTTCCTAATATTTAAGAGGTGGTTATAGCCAAGGACGCCAATGCGCCGCGCAAGGTATGCTCGGCCTGCTGCAAGGTCTGGAACGCGTCACAGCGCGCATCGTGCAGATCAGCAATCGGGCCACGAGCCGGGCTGAAACGCGTCTTGATCGACGACATCGCAGCCATCGCATCTGTTAGCGTCGTATACTGCCCACCCGCGACGGCACCCAGCATTGCAGCGCCCAGCAAAACAGGCTCGGGCGAGTGCGTGGCCAGAACCGGGAAGCCGCTTGCATCTGCGATCAGCTGTTTGATTGTCGGGCTTTCACCGGCCCCGCCGCTTACCACAATGGCGGACGGGCAGACGCCATGTTCGGCTTGCACCTGCATGATTTGGCGCAGGCTGTAGCCGATGCCCAGAACGCCTGCGACATATGTCGCGACCAGATCATCAAGATCTTGCGCAAGCGTCAGCCCCGAGATCACGGCAGTTGCATCCGGATCGGCGTACGGCGCGCGATTTCCATGAAAATCAGGCACGATTACACGCGGCCCGGCCAGCGTCACGGCTTGGCTGACCTCTGGCATCCGCCGCTCAACCTCGCGCAAGAGAGACGCCTGTAATGACAGCCCTGCAGCATCGGCCATCTCGCTCGCCTGATGGCGGGCAGGATGGATGGCGCACAGATGGGCGATCGCCTCGCCTGCTGCGGACTGTCCGCCTTCGGACAACCACAAATCCGGCACCATCGCTGAATAGTAAGGGCCCCAGACACCGGGCACCTTATGCGGCTTGGCCGAGGTTGCCATGGTGCAGGCCGATGTCCCGAAAACGTAAGCCATCGTCGTAGCCGGGTCTGCGCCCACAGTGCCAATGCCGCCAGCATGTGCGTCGATCAATCCCGCGCCCACCGGCGTTCCGGCACGCAGACCCATCTGCGCGGCGGCGTCGGCGGTCAGCCCGGCTGCCAGCGCCTGTCCGGGTGGCACGATCTGCTGACCTATGCGCTGGTATCCTTCCGCGGGGAGCTCTGACAGGCCAATCTGATCGAAATAACTGTCGTCCCATCGGTCCTCATGCGCCAGATAGGTCCACTTGCAGGTCACCGTGCAGGCAGAACGGGTCAGCGCACCTGTTGCGGCCCATGTCAGAAAATCCGGCAGGTCAAAGAACTGACCAGCCGCCGCGAATGTCTCAGGTCTGTTTTCCTTGATCCAAAGCAGCTTGGGCGTTTGCATCTCGGGCGAAATTCGCCCACCGACATAATCAAGAACCGGATGGCCTTGGGCGTTGATGCGTTCAGCTTGCGGCGTCGCGCGGTGATCCATCCAGACGATCACATTGCGCTGCGGCTCTTGTGAGGCGCTGATGCAAAGCGGCGCCATTTGCCCGTCCAACACGACCATCGAACATGCCGCGTCAAAGCCGATCCCCGCGACGTCGCCCGCGTCAATTCCCGCATCGGCAACTGCCGCACGCACGCTTGAACACACAGCTTGCCAGATATCGTCGGACGATTGTTCGGCGATGCCTCCCACCGCGCGCCACATCTGAATGTCGTGCTTTTGGCTGGCCAGAAGCGCACCACTTGCATCAAACACGCCGGCCCGTGCACTGCCCGTGCCAACATCAACGCCGATAAAGACGCTCATAGATCAACCGCATTCGGCAGCAAAACCAAATCCCGGATCGTCACATTGGCTGGACGGGTCAGCATGAAGACGACGCAGTCGGCGACCTCTTTGGGCTGCATCAGACTGCCTTCGGCAAGGGCCTGGTCCATCTTTGCCTTGGGCCAATCGTCCAGAAGAGCCGTTACGACAGGCCCGGGCAGCACAGCCCCCACCCGTACGTTATGCTCGGACATCTGCCGCCGCACCGTGTGGGTGAATGCCTGCACTGCGTGTTTTGAGGCGGTATAGATCGGCTCCCAGACCACTGGGATCACACCCGCAACCGAGCTGGTGAGGATGACATCGCCTGACCCTTGCCTGGCCAGATGCGGCAACACAGCATGGATCGACCGAAAGGCGGCGTTGATGTTCAGGTTCAGCACGTGATCCCACGCGTCCGGGTCGCCTTCGACCGCATCACCGCCAATGTAAGCACCCGCATTTGCGTGAAACACATCAAGCCTGCCACATCTTTCAAGAATCTGCGGAAGCATCGTAGCGACGCTGTCTTTGTCGAGAAGATCCACAACGACAGGCACCGCATCAGGGCCAAGGCCCGCGCAGACCTTTTCAAGCGCTGCGGCGTCGCGGTCGACAAGCGCGACTTTAGCGCCGGCCTCAAGGCAGGCCTGCGCACAGGCCAGCCCTATGCCAGACGCCGCTCCGGTGATCGCAACAACCTTGCCCGATAAATCGCTCATCCGCAGTCTCCCCGTGAGATCAATCCGTATTGTGCGGCCTTGCCACGCAGAAACGGCAGGCCTTGCCCAATCACCTCTTCAGCACTGTCTGCCACAGGGCGCCAGACCGACAGCCCATGGGCAATCTCGGGCGGCATGTTGATAAAGCTTTCCATGGCGAGGCCGCCATCAAAGCCAATCGCCGCAAGTGTCGCAAAAATCTCGTCCCAGTCGCAGGTGCCGCGGCCCGGCGTGCCACGGTCTGACTCTGACAGATGGATATAGCGCAAGTGATCGCGTCCAGCGAGGATGCCATTGCCGACGCCCTTTTCCTCGATGTTCATATGATAGGTATCGAGGTGCAGAAACATGTTCTTGGCCCCGATCCGTTCGATCATGGCGACGCCTTGAGCGGCCGTGTTAATGAGATGGGTCTCGTAGCGGTTCACCGGCTCGATCCCGAAAGCCAAGCCATGCCGATGCGCGATTTTCGCGGCTGCCTCCAAGGCGCGGGCGACATTGTCCAGCTCGGCCTGCGTGGGCGGCAAACCACTGCGTTCCCCGATCCCGCCGTAGGTCACCCCGCTGAGCGCTTCGGCCCCCAAAGCGGCGGCCTTTTCCAGCGCAAGCCTTAGAAAATCGATGGCACCGTCGGGATTGCGCGATGCCCAGACAGCTTCAGGCAGGCCCAGCGAACACACAGCCGGAAGGGCAGCATCCTGCAACAAGCGCCGCCCCAATGCAGCATCGGTGGAGGCCGGATCAAGCAATGCGATTTCGATGAAATCCATCCCCGACGCCTTGGCAGCTGCAATCGCGCGCGCGGCGCCGTCTGCGTCCCACGACATCGTCCACATGCTGGTATGAACGCCAAACCCCCTCATATGCTTGAATACCCTCCTTCGATCATCAGGATTGCTCAGATCACCAGATCAGAGGCAGGCGCGGCCAGATATAGCGCCATATCCGCAATCTCGACCGGCTCGCCGAACCGGCCCAAAGGTGTGCGCGCAATGAACGGGTCTTTCTTTTCGGGAGCCGACCAAAGCTCTTGGCCCATCTCGGTCAGGACGACGGTTGGACAGATCGCATTGACCTGCACGTTATGCGGCGCGGCCTCGGTCATGAGCGACTTGGTCAGCGCGTTCAGCCCGCCTTTCGACGTCGCATAGGCTGCGTGATCTTCAAGCGCGATGACACCGGTTTGGGACGAGATGTTGATGATCTTGCCTTGCTTGCGTTGCATCATGCCGGGCAGCAAGGTCTTGGACAGAATGAACGGAGCCGTCACATTCACAGCCATAGTGCGCTGCCAATCGGTAAGGTCATACTCTATGACGGGTCCTGTCACGGCAATCCCGGCAGAGTTCACCAGAATGTCGATCTGACCAAACGCGTCAAGCGCCTGACGGGCAATGTTTTCAGTTTGAACGGGATCGGCAAGATCACCCGTGATAGCTTTGAAACGGCGGCCTGTCGCGCTGATCCGCTGTCCCAAAGCATCCAGCCGTGCCGTGTCACGACCATGCCCGGCAATATCCGCGCCTGCATCGGCAAAGACCTCGGCGATGGCGGTGCCGATACCGGATGATGCGCCGGTGACAAGCGCGGTTTTGCCGGCAAGGCTGAAACGTGTCTCCCAGGCCATGATCTATTCCAGATTGGTGTGGTTGGCGCGCATGGCCGCGGGAGTGATGGCAAGCCGGTCCCGCAAATCAAGAACAAGCACTTCGAAAAAAAGGTACATCAGCGCCTCGTAAAGCGAGCCCATCGGCAGGATCGAGGTGGCCGCATCGCCTTGGTCGGCGGCCATTGTCTGGGCAGGCAGATGCACCGCGAGATCAGCAGCCTGCGGCACCGCGCCATCCGGTTCAGCCGTGATACAGATGACTTGCGCACCGCTGTTCTGTGCAACCTTCGCAAGAGCGGCCACCGTCGAAAACTGGCCCGGACCCGCGCTGACAATCAGCACATCGCCTGCCGCCACGGGCGGCGCAGTCATATCGCCGACCACATGGGCATCAAGGCCCAAATGATAAAGCCGCATCGCAAGCGCCTTCATCATCAGCCCCTCGCGCCCCACACCGTGGCAGACGATACGCCCCGCCTTGGCCAAGGCCATGGAGAGCGGCGCGATCTGTGCAAGCACATCCGCCGAGAGCCCCGGGCGCAGTTCTTCAAGAAGCTGATCGGCCAGCGTATCAAGATCCAAACTCATGCCTCCCCCAGCCTGATCTGGATTTTGACATCCGTGGGCCGCGCTTCGACCGCGCGATCAAAGGCGGCGACGCTGTCTTCGAAGGCAAAGGTTTCTGAAATAAGGGGTTTCAGGTCGACCTTGCCAGACCCCAAAAGCGCAATCGCGCGGTCATACATGTTGGCATAGCGAAAGACTGTCTCCATCCGCAGTTCCTTGGACTGTGCGAGGACGATATCTAAAGGCACCGGATCGACCGGCATGCCTACCCAGACAACGCATCCCGCCGGGGCTGCTGCTTCGAGGGCTGTCTGGATCGACGCAGCGGCGCCAGCGCATTCAAAGACCACATCCGCACCCCAACCATCGGTCGCATCGCGGAGCATTTGGCCCGGGTTGTTACGCGGGATAAGCACAGGTTCGATGTTATCGTATTGCGCTGCGACGGTCAGCTTATCTTCAACCAGATCCGAGATGTAGACCTTTGCACAACCGCCCGCCAAAGCCGCAAGCGCCACCATGATCCCAATAGGTCCGGCCCCCGTGACAAGTGCGACATCGCCCGGTTTGATCTGTGCCTTGGCAGCGGCCTGCATTCCGATTGCAAAAGGTTCGACCATCGCACCTTCGGCAAAGCTGACGTGATCGGGCAGCCTGAAGGTAAACGCTGCGGGATGCACGACAGAAGGCGTCAGGCAGCCATGCACCGGTGGCGTCGCCCAGAACTGCACGGACGGATCCACGTTGTAAACGCCAAGCTTGGCCGCTTTGGAGCGCGTGTTAGGGATGCCCGGCTCCATGCAGACACGGTCGCCCACCGCGAGATGGGTCACATCGCGACCAACGTGGGTCACTGTACCTGCCGCCTCGTGCCCCAGAACCTTCGGTGCATTGACGACGAAAGGTCCGATCTTGCCATGGGTGTAATAGTGCACGTCGCTGCCGCATACACCGACCGTATGGATCGCGATACGCACGTCTTCCGGCCCCAGATCGGCAGGTAAATCGATCTCGCGCAGGGACAGGTCATTTGCCTTCTCTAATACAAGTGCCTTGGCCATAGCCGTCCCCCTCTGTTTTGCTGATGTCATCGCGCTGCGCGCTCAAGCAGCGCGGTTGCCGTGTTTTCATCCGTGACCAACGTGTCCACAAACCCTCGTTTCAACGCAGCAGCGATGATCGGAACCTTATGCAGCCCGCCTGCCGCAAGAATGACATTGTCGATCCGCGCCATGTCATCCAGCGACATCCCGATGACACGCCGGTTCAGATCGTGGTCAATCAAATCACCATCCGCGTTCAAAATGTGACCGGTTATATCGCCTACGCCGCCCAACGCCGTCAGGTCCTGCGGGTCGACATCGCCGGGCAACGCGTCGCGCACCAGAAGGGAGCTTTCCAGATCGCCGGTCGCCAGCGCAATCGCCCCGCAGGAGCGGATTTTCTCGAGCATCGCCTTGATGACGTCCTGCTCGAGAAAAAGCGCCTGACTTTCTGCGCTGCCTGCATAAAGCGGCGCAGTGAAAAAGCTGTGTTCAGCGTTGCAAAGATCGGCAAGCCGCGTCGTGATTTCATAGCCATTCACGTCTGATCCGCGCGAGACACCGCCCATGATCGACACGACCTCAAGATCGGCGCGTTCCAGCGGCTGCATGTGCCGCGTCGCCAGATTCAGCGTGTTGCCCCAGGACATGCCAAAGCGCGTCAGATCCTTGCGCTGCAGCAAGTCGCCCAGATGCGCCCCCAGACCGGCGCTGACCAAAGGCGTTACCGACGCGCCATCGGCGGGCGACGGCACAACGACGGCGCGCAACAGCCGGAACCGGCGTTCGAGCTGCCATTCCAGATCAGCGGCAGCGGCAAAAACGGAATCGACGCTGACCCGCAGGATGCCCCGACGGCGTGCTTCGCTGAGCGCCTTATTGACGCGCAAACGGGTGACACCAAAGCGTTCGGCCGCATCAGCCTGTGTCAGCCCTTCGATTTCGCACGCCCAGGCCAGCCGCACCAAAAGCTGCTCTTCAGGGTCAATCTGGTCAAGTTTGATGCTGCGCGACACGAGGGGCGGTTCCTTTTCAGCGAGGCGCAACGATGGGGCTGCGTTTGACGGAAAGCAGGATCATTTCACCGCCCCCATCGTCAAGCCGCGAACCAGCTGTTTCGATGCGATCAGCGCAAAGATCAGCACCGGGATCACGATCAGCGTCGAGGTCGCCATGATCTTGCCGTAGGGCAGGTTGTAGCCCTCCATGAACGACACGGCCATAGCAGGCGCTGTCTTGGCCTCACTGCGGGTCAGCACAAGCCCGAACATCAATTCGTTCCACGAAAAGATGAACGAAAAGATTGCCGAGACCGCCACACCCGGCATCGCCAGCGGCAGGCAAATCTTGCGCATGATGGTGAACTGCGAGGCCCCTTCAAGGCGCGCCGCCTCGTCCAGGTCATACGGAATGCCGCGAAACTGATCGGTCACGATCCAGATCACGATCGGCAGATTGAACGTGAGATAGATCAGGATCAGCGTGATATGCTTGTCCAGCAATCCCAGATTGCGCGCGATCAGAAAGAACGGCAGCGCCAGAACGATGGGCGACACCATGCGGTTGGTGATGAACCAGAACCAAAGGTCTTTCTTGCCGCGAAACTCGAACCGGGCCAGCGCAAAGGCGGCAGGCACACCCAGGATCAGGGCCAGTAAGGTGGTACAGACTGCGATGATGAGCGAATTCATCAATGTGCGCAGAACACCGTCTTCAAAAAGCGCCTCGCGGTAATTGTTCAGCGTCGGCTCGAACAGCCAAACCGGCGGCGCTTCAAGCGCGACGACCTGCGTTTTCAGCGATGTGGTCACCATCCAGTAGAACGGAAAGACACAGATTGCGATGATGATCGCCAGCAGTGCGATTTGCGACCAGAGGGAGCGGGTGGATGTCATCGCTCAGACCTCCTTGTAGAAGACGCGGATGTAGATCTGCGCCAAAACGATTGTGACAATAAGCAAGATGATCGCCTGGGCCGAGGCAAGACCTTGATCGAAGGCCCGAAAGCCGACGCGCTGGATCAACAGCGATATGAACTCTGTCGAGGCGCCGGGTCCGCCGCGCGTCAAGGTAAACACCATGTCAAAGAGCTTCAGCGTGTCGGCCGTGCGCAGGATCAGCACTGCCACAAGCCCGGGCAGCAGAAACGGAAGTTGCACATAGCGCAGGACGGTCCATTTTGATTTCGTCTCAAGGCGGGCGGCTTCTTCAATCTCGCCGGGGACCATTGTCAGGCCAGCCAGCAAAACCAGCGCCACGAATGGCGTCCACTGCCAGACATCCCAGAAGATAATCATAACAAATGCGTTCTGCGGATCGCCGATCCAGTTGATGTCCGCGCCGCCCATCAGCTGGTTCACAACACCGAATTTCTGGTTGAACATCACCTGCCCCAACAAACCAACCACCGCATATGTCGTGGCCATCGGCAGCACGAGGCTAAGCCGTGCAAGCGTTTTGAGAATAGTCAAACCAGGTTGGTGCAGCACCAGCGCAATACCAAGGCCCAGCGCAATTTGCAGCGGCAACGCCGTTCCCAGAAGAAAAAACGTCCGCGACATCGCTTGCCAGAACGCCTCGTCGGTCAGCACGTCCCAGTAATTTTGAAGCCCGATAAACTCAACCCGCCGCAGCTGCGTCAGGTTGTAGAAATGCAGTGACGTCCAGATTGCGTAAAGCAACGGCGCAATGCCAACGATGGCAAGCCCGAGGACCGCCGGTCCGATAAACGAAAGAATGGTTTTACGGGGAACTTGACCGCGCATGGCGTCCTCCGGACTTTGCGTCTTCTTATGGAAACCGGAGGCACCGCAACAGCGCCTCCGGTTCAGGTGTCAGCAGCAGATTACTGCGCCAGAGGCTTGTCGCCAGAGTAATACCCGGCGGCCTCAAGCACCTCTTCCATGCGCGTGCCGATCTCGGTCGCCCCTTCTTCGGTGGTGACCTCGCCCAGCATCATCTTGGTGCCCCACTCCTGCACGATCTCGGTGATCTCGGGCCATTCGGCGAAACGCGGGCGGAATTCCGGCACACCGTCCTGCCAGCTTTCGACCAGCGCGGGCACGAACTTGAACTCTTCCAGACCGTCTTGCTGATAAACGGACTGACGGGCAGGCACGCCGCCACGCTCAAGATATTCGCGCGCGTTTGCCTTGGATGTGGCCCACTGAATGAACAGATAGGCGGCTGCCTGCTCTGCCTCATCTGCTTGCGAGGCCACCGCCATCGAGAAGCCACCAAGGGCTGGCTTACGGCCCGCAGGGCCTGTCGGCTCGGGTGCGATTTCGACGCAATCGGCAACTTTCGACGTCTCGGGCGAGACGACCGACGAGTAGAACGCCGACCACTCGGTAATCATCGCGACATCGCCCTGAGCGAAGGCGTTCACCGTCTCGGCGTGGTCATAGGCGACGATACCATCGGGCATGTACTGCATCAGATCCTGACGGAATTGCAGACCGGCCTGGCTTTCTTCGCTGTTCAGGTTTGAGCGGAAGTTCTCGTCGAGAAACGATCCGCCAAAGGGCCAAAGAACACGTGCAAAACTGTCAGCCGACTGCGTTTCGTTGCGCTTGGACTGCAACGCGAACGCATATTTTCCGTCCTTGGTCAGTGCAGGGCCATATTCGTCCTTCAGCTGCATCCATGTCTCGGGCGGGCCGTCAAAACCGGCCTCTTCCAGAATACAACGATTGTAGAACATCAGGCCTGAATAGTTGTCGACCGGAAGACCATAGATCGTGTCATTCCAGCCGCCGAATGCATTCAGCACCAGCGGGAAGAAATCGTCGATATCCAGATCAGGATCAACAGTATCAGGGAATTTCGCTTGCACATCGGCCAGCGGCAAGACCCACTCGTTTTCTGCAAAGTTACCCATCCACACCAGGTCGATCAGCGCAATGTCCAGATCGCCGCCGGCCACAAAATCACGCACCTGTTCGCCCAGCGCGTTTTCGTAGGGGTGCTTGATGATGTTGACGTTGATGCCAGTTTCTTCCTCAAACGCGGGCAACATCGCTTCGATCGCTTCATAGCCCGGACGCAACAGGAACACGACATCCACGGTCGTGCCCGCGTAAGGTTCTGCTGCTGCTTTCAGGCTCCACCCGTGCCCATCAGCGACCGCTCCGGTCGCGATGATGCTTGCCAACGCAGCCGTGCCGTAAAGATTATGCAGTTTTCTCATGACAAAAAGTCCTCCCTCTTTTGTCTGGATCCCGTCTTCCGATCCATATGCATGATAGTTTATACAAAAGTTATAATATACTTGAAAGTCAACACATATGTTTCTAACAAATAACATAAGTTAAGATCGTGTGCGCTGAGGAGTGCGCAACCGAAACGCAGGGAGACAAGGGCTTTGGCTGGCATCAAGATCAATGGGTTGAACAAGTTTTACGGCGACACACAGGCGCTTTTCGATGTCAGTCTTGACATTGCCGATGGTGAGTTTGTTGTCTTTGTCGGCCCGTCTGGCTGCGGGAAGTCCACGCTTTTGCGGTGTCTGGCAGGCCTTGAAGGCGTTAATTCAGGAACGATTGACATCGATGGGCGTGACGTGACCTATGCCGAGCCAGTGGACCGTGATCTGGCCATGGTGTTCCAATCCTACGCGCTTTATCCGCACATGAGCGTACGTGCGAACATGGATTTTGGCATGAAGGTCAATGGCATTGCCGCCGCTGAACGTGACAAGCGCATCGCCGAGGCTGCGCGCGTGCTGCAACTCGAAGAGTATCTTGAGCGCAGGCCCTCGCAGCTGTCCGGCGGTCAGCGCCAGCGCGTCGCCATCGGCCGCGCCATCGTCAAAGACCCAAAGGTGTTCCTGTTTGATGAACCTTTGTCGAACCTCGACGCAAAACTGCGCGTGCAGATGCGGGTCGAGCTGGAAGGCCTGCACAAACAGCTTGCTGCCACGATGATCTACGTAACCCACGATCAGGTAGAGGCGATGACCATGGCCGACAAGATCGTCGTTTTGAACGGTGGTCGCGTCGAACAGGTCGGCACGCCGATGGAGTTGTATCACAGCCCAAATTCCCGCTTTGTGGCCGAGTTCATCGGCTCACCCGCGATGAATGTCTTTACGCCCGATGCGGGGCTTGGCGATCTGGGGCTCGACCCGGCTGCTGCGTTCATTGGCTGCCGGCCCGAGCATTTTGAGCTGGTCGCCAGCGGCCAGGGCCATGCGAATGCAACCGTGAAGGTGAAAGAACAGCTGGGGGCTGAAAGCCTGCTTTATCTCGGGATGGACGGCGGCACCGACGTGGTTGCCCGCGTTGACGGCGATGATGCCACAGATGTGGGCCAAAGCATCGGTCTGCGCATTCCCGAAAATCGTCTGCACCAGTTCGATACATCAGGCCGCGCGCTACAATGAGCCTGCGATGACCTCGTCCCACACACCTAAGGACCGCGCACACGACCTGCTGCGCGACATTGATCTGGTCATCTTCGACTTTGACGGGGTCGTTGCGGACAGCGAAGTGATCTCGTTGTCCACGCTGCATCGAGCACTGGATGATTTCGGGATCAACATGCCGCTCAGCGCTGTGCGCGAGACGTTTCTGGGCACCTCGATGACGACCATCCTGAAGCATGTCGAAAGCCTGAAGCCGTCTTGTTCGACCAAACAATTTGCCGATCATTGGCAGGCGATGCTGTTTGAACAGTTAACGCGAAACCTTACGCCGGTTCCGGGTGTTGTGGCCTTGCTGAACAGGCTGCAGGCCACCCGAACGCCCTATTGCATCGGCTCCAGCAGTTCGTTCAAACGCCTTGGTGTTGCCCTTGATGCGATGACGCTTCGCGATCGTTTTGCCCATGTCTTCAGCGCAGAACAGGTAAACCGCGGCAAACCTGCACCTGATCTTTTCCTGCACGCAGCCCAGCAGCTTGGCACCGATCCAACCAGCTGTCTGGTGATCGAGGATTCGCCCTTCGGCGTGCGCGCCGCAAAAGCCGCCGGGATGCGCTGTGCGGGGTTTGTTGGCGGTGCGCATATGGCCGGGATCCGCGACGATCACGCGGCTACGCTGAAATGTGCTGGTGCTGATCTGATCCTCGACAGCTTTGCCGCTTTGGCATCAAAACCACTTGCACGCGGGCAAGCACTGGGAAATTCTGTCCCCGACGAGATCGAGGAACGTCCCACCCGATGAGCTACCTTGGAATTGACCTGGGCACGTCCGGTTTGCGGGCCCTTCTTGTTGCGGAAACCGGACGCGTGATCGGCTCGGTCGAGCGGTCCTATAGCTCAGAGCACAAACACTCAGGCTGGAGCGAACAGGATCCCACACACTGGATTGCCGCGCTGGAGGATGCCGTGCGCGCCTTGCGCAGCAGCTACCCTGATTTCAGTGACCTCAAAGCTGCCAGTGTCGCAGGCCACATGCATGGCGCAACGCTGCTGGACAAAGACGGCAGCGTTATTCGCCCGTGCATTCTGTGGAACGACACCCGCGCGGATGCCGAAGCCCGCGATCTGGACGGGATGGACAAGGTGCGTGACATCTCGGGCAACATCGTCTTTCCAGGCTTCACCGCGCCCAAGCTGCTCTGGGTCGCCAAACACGAACCCGAGCATTTCGCGCGGGTCGACAAGGTTTTGCTGCCTGCTGCGTATCTGAACTACTACCTGACCGGTGACTTTGTCGCGGACATGTCGGACAGCGCTGGCACATCCTGGCTGAACGTCGCAGACCGCGAATGGTCAGATACTCTTTTGAACGCCGGGCAAATGCGTCAGGATCAGATGCCACGCTTGGTCGAAGGGTGTCAGCCGGCGGGCACGCTGCGCCCCGAGCTTGCGCGCAAATGGGGTGTCAGCAACGCCGTCATCATCGCAGGTGGTGCGGGTGACAATGCCGCTGCCGCCTGTGGGATCGGCGCCTTGAACGAGGGCGACGGATTTCTGTCGCTTGGCACATCCGGGGTCTTGCTGGCTGCTCGCGACGGCTATCACCCTGACCCGGCTTCTGCGCTGCATACGTTCTGCCACGCTGTTCCGGACCGCTGGTATCAGATGGGGGTTATGCTGTCGGCGACAGACAGCCTGAATTGGCTTGGCCAGATCACCGGCAAGTCGCCCTCTGACCTGACCACAGATCTTGGCGACACCCTACGCGGCCCCGGACGGGTTCGATTTCTGCCGTATCTGTCTGGCGAGCGCACTCCGCATAACGATGCCAATATTCGGGGAAGTTTCACCTCGCTTGGCAAAGACACGACGCGCAACGATCTGACCCATGCCGTCCTGGAAGGGGTCGCTTTTGGCCTGCGCGATTCCTATGAAGCGCTGATCGACACCGGTGCGCGGATTGATCGGCTGCTTGCGATTGGCGGCGGCGCCCGATCGCAGTACTGGATCAAGCTGATTGCAACGGTGCTGAACGTGCCGCTTGAGCTGCCAAAGGACGGTGAGTTTGGCGCAGCCTTAGGTGCGGCGCGTCTGGCCATGATCGCCCATACGGCAGACGTGGCAGACCGCGTTCTGACACCTCCCGAGGTCGCTGAACGTGTCATGCCTGATGCGACGCTTCAGCCGGCATTCGACACCGCCTATCAGCAGTTCCGGTCGGTTTATCCGACGCTGAAATCAGTGTCGTCGTTAAGCTGAAGACTTTGCTGCGCCGCCCAGGGCAATCCCGCCTCAGACATCAACACGTAAACGACAGGCCAAAGCTTCCAAGATGCTCGGTAGTATCTTCTGACCGGCGACCCTGCAGGCGCCGGAAGATATGTCCAGCCTTTTGAAGTTCAGCACGCACGCCGAATTCCACAACCGCAAGGTTCTGTGCAATCACCGCAGCTTCGGTCACGGTGTCTGTTAGATCACCTTCAAAGGCCAGACCGCTGCCAAGGTTCTGGATGGTGCCGAAATTCGTCAGCGTGCCACCGTTTTCCAGCTCGACCACCGCGTCGTCTGCATCATTGTTCTGCATCAAGCCGCCTGCGCGGTTTAGCACACTGGCCTCGAACAGGTGGATCAGGCGATCACCACCTGCGCTGCTGCGCCGGATCGTACCCGCGTTATCCAACAGAGCACCTGTGGCAGCGTTGGTCGACAGAATGACTTCGCCGGCAGCCCCTTCGACGACAGCCCCTTTTTCAATCGTAATGCGCACATCATCCGAGCCTGCACGAAGATAGATCACCTCGGATCGAAGGTCGGCGGAGAGGCTTGCCAGGGTACCACCGGTCTTGACGCGGATCGTGCTGCGCGGCGCGTTGAAAAACTCAATCAAGGCGCTTCCAGTTGTATCGAGCGCCCGCAGGATTGCGCCATTTCCGATCTCAACCGCGTGCGCGGCATCCTCGAGCAGCACGACAGAGTTGTTTTGCTGACGGTATTGGCACCATCCGGAAGCACCAGCTTGACCGCGCTACCGCCACTGAACGACAGCGTCGGATTGTTGGTCGTACCGCTGCAGGTGGCGGTGCTGTCAAACCCTGCAGGTGTTGATCCGTGCGTCGTGACACATGCAGCAGCAGCCAGCATCGCGGTCACCGCAAACGAGCTTGTGACAGCCACAGATATCAAAATGATTTGTCGCACGCGCATGGGCCTTTCGTTCGACGCTTCCCAAAAATGCAGGAAACTGACAGCAAAATGCAAAGGTTAACGGATTGGATTTCCTTTCGATAAGGGTGCTGTGACGCAAAAGGCGCAAGTCAAAGAAGGGTTGGAAACAGGTTTCTGAGGGGCAAAGATCACGTCGCCAGAACGCGCTGATGCACGACTGCGACGGCCATCCACCGCCGATGCGACACCGCGCGCATAAAGTCGCCTGTGGACTGCGCGGCCCGAACGCGGCATCAAAGACGCGAAAGTTTTGTTTAGAGTACCACCTTTGGATGCACGACACTGAAATCGACGCAAATGCCGTCGATCATCTTGCTGAAATTGCCCGCCATCACGGTCTGCCCGCAGATCGCGACAGGCTGACTTTTGACTTTGGAATTGGTGAAACGCCCCTGACTGCGACCCGGCTTTTGCGGATCGCACAGGACCTTGGGCTGCGTGCCACACGCCGGCGGATCGGTTGGAAATCGCTGCGTGGTTTGGGTGACGCCTTTCCGGTCATGATCCTTTTGGAAACCGGCGAAACCCTTCTGGTAGTCGATCATCAGATGGCCGATGACGACGTCCCTGAACTTGTGACGGTCGCGCGCAAAGACCTGAACGACAGCCTGTTTGATCTTGAAGACCTCACCCGCGAAGAACTGACCTCAGCCTGGACGGGCGAGATTTTTCTTTTCAAGCCACTGGCCGCCCCTGAGGATGGATCTGAACATTTTGACCTGCGCTGGTTTCTGCGCGAGGCGATGCGTCAGAAGACCCTGTTTGCCGAAATCATTCTGATTGCTTTGGTCATTCACGCGACCGCACTTGCGGTGCCGCTGTTCTTTCAGATCACGGTGGACCGTGTGTTGGTTCACGAAAGCTTTCAAACACTGCATGTGCTGGCGGTGGCGGTCGTTATTATCCTGTTGTTCCAAGGCGTCTTCAACTTTCTGCGCGACTACATGCTAGCCTTTGCCACCTCAAAGATCGACATGCGCACAGCGACGCGCACCTTCGGGCATCTGGTTCGCCTGCCATTGGGGTTTTTCCAAAGATCCACTGCAGGTGTGCTGACCAAGCACATGCAGCAGACAGACGAAATTCGCGCCTTTCTGACTGGCAACGTCTTGTCGACCGCCCTTGATGCAACGGCACTTTTTGTCTTTTTGCCGCTGCTTTTTCTCTACAGTTGGCAATTGGCTTTGGTCGTTGTGG
>ERZ1740070.331-NODE-331-length-32880-cov-6.357045_pt1 | contig 32880 bp, 26 predicted proteins | sample MGYA00581734_ERZ1740070 | MGnify/ENA primary metagenome ERZ1740070 (study PRJEB43018, sample SAMN04849744) | marine metagenome | isolation source: floating plastic debris | place: Pacific Ocean | collected 2008-09-01 | study: EMG produced TPA metagenomics assembly...
GACATTTTGATTCGACCAGCTTAGCTGGTACTTTCTTTATGGGAAATCCCCTTATAGAGACATCAGGCGTTGATGGCTTTGAGCTGACAAGAAAGTTCTACAAGAAGAACGGATATGATGAGGAAGCCAGAATTCGTGACTTCTATCAGTCAGGTGACGATAAAGTAATCTTCCGTAAAGCGCTACACAAATCGGACTAGCAACTCGACGTAGGCGACACTGGCAGCTGAAGGTGATTCCATTCTGTTAGTGGAGACTTCTGGCAACCTAGAATTTGAGAAAACCCGCCAGTTCTATCTGAACAACAACTGCACTCAAGCAGCTCGTATTCGAGAGTTCTATACCACTGACGAAGACAAGGTTTTGTTTTGGAACAAGACATGACAATCGAAGAAGCCGTTGCTCTCCAGCCAATTTGGGTGCAGTGGTGGTTAATCGCACTGACGCTTGCGACTACTGCCTTGCCCATAATGCTGATGTTTCACCGCAAAACGCGACTTTCTGGAATAGTCGTACTTTTGACTTCGTTCGTCGGGGGTTATGGTGTTCAGATACTATTCGACAACCTGGGTTACGTCCGTCTCCTTACCGTCGCGCCAGAGTGGTTGTCTGCCATCGCACCTAACGAGTGGTACGTACGCTATGAACGTAGTGATCAATATCGCCCGTCTAGTCAACTGGTTCGATCGCGTACCGAGGGCTAAGACGAGAACCTCTCGGTTCAAAGCTCTAGAAGCGGTTTGACAAGCAAAAGCTGAATTGGCCAACAGCATCGGAAAGGAATAGACACGGTGATAAGGCCGTTAGTGCTCAAAGAACTGGTTTAGACGTTGGCACGCTTGCTTGCTGGTTCATCCAACTAATAACGACGGGTGAGCGTGAGGTAAACGTAATGAGGTAGTGTTTGTCTCGGCCACCCGTCTGTTGCACTTTGGCATAGATATCGGAATGGGTGACGGCCTCAGGGGCCTGATGTGCTGTTATGGCAAGTTTTAGATTTGTCAGCAACACCAGGGGAGCGTCATCTTTGATGTGTAGTAGGGCTGTTTTGGCCGATAGCTGCTCCAGATAGCCCTGCGCCTGCTGGATGCCGACCTGCTTACCTTCTATGGCTACGTATTCAACTGGAATGGGCTGGTCTAGGGGCTCTAGAGGAAGGTCTTCGGTGCTGAGGGAGAGATTGTATCGCTCACCGCCAATACCGGCCACATCGTAGATCGTGATGGGGCGTTTAATGCCTTTTGGGTAGACTTCAAATTTGCTTTGAATCGCCAGGTAATGGGGGTTAACTGTGCCAATCTCCTGATGGGTATCCTCAGAAATAAAAGTTTGGCCGCCTGTTGTATATGACTCGATGCGAAAGGCTAGGTTAACAGCACCACCAATAACGCTGTATTTGGTGCGTTTTTCAGACCCGATATTGCCGACAACCACCTGACCTGTGTTGATGCCAATACCCATTTCCTGCTCAGGGAACCCATTGGCACGCATGGCGGTATTGACCTCATCCATCGCTTGCTGCATTGAGATCGCACAGGCTACGGCCCGGTCTGCGTGGTTATCATTAGCCACTCGATGGGTGTCACCAAAGATGACCAAAATGCCATCTCCCATAAACTCATCAATCACCCCCCCATAGTCATTGATCACATCGGACATATACCCCAGATACAGATTCAAAAGTTTGACCACCTGTTCGGGGGGCAGCTGTTCTGAAAGGGCGGTAAATCCGCGCAGATCGGAGGTCAAAATGGTGATTTTGCGAGTTTCTCCACCCAGCTTTAGATTTTCAGGGTTTTCCAACAGACTGGCGACAATTTCATCGCTCAGATAGCGACTAAAGGTGCGGCGAATCTGACTAGCACTGCGGGCTAAATAGGTGTTGACACCAGAGGCGGCCCCCACCAGCGCCATTAGCGGTGGAATGACGGGCACCCACCAACCAGCCAGCAAGAGTGCATAAGCCCCTAAAACGAGGATAGACGCAATAGCAACCATCAAGGCCATTTGCCGGAGGAGCGTTCGCTTGCCCGGATTGCGCTGCAGCCAGGTAACCGTAGCGCCCAGGGCGGCCCATAGAAAAATCCAGAGAATTTCCACAGGTTCTGACCACGTGCGAATTAGCACACGGCCATCTAACGCCGCACTGATAATTTGGCTGGTAAGATTGGCATGAATTTCCACACCCGCCATTGACTTGGGCAGAGCCAACATTTTGCTGCTGTGGGGTACAAAGAATCGGTCCTTGAGGCTTTCTGCCACAGAGCCGATCAAAATAACTCGATCCGTCGCCCAGTCATCCGGTAGCTCATCATTGAGAACAGCTCTGAGGGGAACGGTTTCAATTAGCTCACTACCGCCACGATAGTTGATTAGAGTTTGATACCCCCCAGCATCAGCCCGCACATAGCCTCCGTCATTAGCCTCCAATGGGCGAAAGACAGCGCCATTGAGCTGCCAAAAATCTGTATCGCCCACTGGCTCAGGGCCAATCCCGTCAGCATCTAGATACAGCAGGGCCAGATAAAGGGCAAAGCTGGGGGCCTGCTCGCCCTCTGGGGTAGTTACCATCAGCAGCCCCCGCCGAATCGTATTGTCGTTGTCAACAATGCCATCGTTAATGCCGATTTGACCAAGCTCAGCCAGTGTAGGGGCGGCATCGATTAGGTCGCGGTCGGCACTGTCTCCTAAAACTGTGCGAATGCCCACTAGATTGGGGGTATTTCGAAATACTTGCTCTAGCTGTTCATGCCCTGGCTCCACCGGGACATCGCGAATAATATCTAAACCAATGGCTCTTGGATTTTGCTGGGCCAGCTTACTGATGACATCGGCGTAGATCGCATCTGGGAGAATTGCCTGCTGCAGTTCTCGAATGTCTTGCTCGTCAATACCGACAATGGCAACACGCGGGTCGGTTTTTTCGAGACGCCACTGCAGATATTGATCGTAGGTACGCCACTCTAAGGGTTGTAACACCCCTACAGCCCTGATTAAAACAACGAGAATGGTAACAGTGGGCGTGGCGATGGCCACCCCCCGCCACTGCCACCATAGCTTTTTCAGATTCATTTATTCAGCACTACGGTTGATACCCTCTAGCAGCCGCTCCAAGCTGCCGCCGTTGGGCATGGCGGCAGGAGTTTCGTCAGAACTAATGGGGGCGACGGCTGAACTAGGCTGCCCCACAATGGGTTTCTCTGCAACAGAGGCTAGATCCACGGACGTTAGTAGCTCGGCCCAGGCCGTTGGGTTTTGAGGTCGAACGGACGCAGCTAAGGCAATGGTTTCTTGCCAGGCACCTGCTGCTGCATACAGCTCAGCTTGGGCCAGTGGATCATTGGCGACAGTGTCTAGCTGAGTTAGCAATTCTGGACTGGCATCCAGACGCTGAATGCCGCCGCCCAGTAAGACATCGTCACCGCGATCGCTAGGGTCACAGATCAGAGCAAAGTCCCAGTAGTATAGGGTGCCAGACGAAAATGTGGGGGTGGCACCGTCGGCCTGATGCCGGGGCAGTTCGATTTGGATAGTGCCGGGGGTGTCAGGTAGCTGGACGACTTGCTGATAGACATCTTCTCCAAGCTCATCCACAATAGTTAATTCCGCTTCAGCAGCTCCAGTTTCTGGAATATAAAACCAGAGGGCCAGAGGGATATCGGTATCGGCACCAAATGCGGTTGCGATCGCATTGTGGGGCAGTAACGAGGTCAAGGAGGGTCGATTTTCGGGGTCTAAACAAATCTCACCGCGGGTTGCCAGGGATGGCCCACGGGCTGGCGCACCGCGATCGCGAGTTTCTGGAAACTGTAAGGCATAGCTGGGACTGGCAGCAGTCACCATAAGCATGGCCAGTAAAGCCTGAATGGAACGCGAACGGATAGACATGACGACTTCTTCTCTGACAAAGTTTGTGGGGGGCTGCACTTAAGTGCTGATGATATTTCAGGATTTAACTGTTCTTACAAATCACTACAGGGGTTTCAGACCTTGTTTCGGTAACTTTTATGTAGACCAATCGGAAAACTGTCTAATACAGAAGAGAGTAGCTCCAGTCCGTAAACGCGTCTATTTAAGTTGTTGTGTAGGCTGATGTATGGAGTTTAGAAGATTTGTTTTGTCATCGAGTAGTTGCGATCGCCACCCAACCTAGTTCGTAGATTCTCTTAGTGTCTAAGTAGTAGATGCTACAAAGCTTGTACTGATTCCCAAAGAGTTAAAAATCTGGCCGTCCCCGTAGGTTTACCAAAAGTGGCAAGAAAATATCGACATAGTCTGACTTTTCGCAACAACCTCAGTCAGGCACATCAAAGGAGACTTCCAGGTCAACAGAACTATCATCACCATCAAGGCCAAAATATCGAGCCTCAATCCCACTGATATTGGCAGTGGGATCCAGCGGCACTGACGCCGTAATCGAGCCCAGGGATAGCAAATCTCCAGGTCTAAGGTCTACCCCCTGGGTGTGTAATGTGTCGCGCAGCCACCGTAGCGCATTGATGGGATGCCCCAACAGTGCAGTGCTGTTACCCTCAGTCAAAAACTGTCCCTCGTCATTAGTCAGCACAACCCGAATGCTGGCTAACTGTTCTAGCCCCTGCTCTTCTGCCTCCAGCTCTACTGGATCCCCCAATACACCATAGCGAGCGCCCATATTAACAGCCACTAAAGCCCCAGCATTGAGAATGGCGTCTTCTTCGTAGATCAAATCGGGAAGTTCTAAAAATGGAATAACTGCATCTAGACCCGCGAGTAGTTCTAAATCTGTTTCCGCTTGATTAATCTCGGCGCTGCCCACACGTACCATCAGATCGCCTTCAGCCAGGGGGCGAGCACCAAAATCCATTGGCAGATCGGCACCGTCTTCAAGCAACATATTTTCGAGTAAAAACCCATACAGCGGATGACTAATTCCCAACTGTGATTGGGCTTCAGGGTTAGTCAACGCCACCTTATAGCCAACAACGGCACCTTCATCTCCGGCTTCATCCATTAAACGACGCACAAAATCAATGTGCACCAAATCAATTTGCCGCGAAGATAGCCCTTCTGTCAGCACTGGGGCTGGGTAGCCAGCTGAATAGTGCTGAAACAATGAAACAGACACTAAGTCCGTATAGTTTTGGGCCAGCCGTAAGGGCTGTAAAGGTTCAGGCAAGGGGTCTGCCGCGTGAATCGCGGTGGCACTGCTAGCCACAAGAACACCGAGGCCAATACCCTGTAGCCAGCGCCAGTTTTTCATACTCTGTTTCCCTTGCTGTGAGTGAACTTGTTTTAGACGTTAAATTGATGTGCTCAGTTTAGTCTGCTTGAGTAGAGCATCTGGCTAAGCTAACCAGCGCTGCAGTTGTTGCAGCCATTTTTAGAAGACTATCTACAATACATGGCCGCTGGTTCGATAGCATGAGCAGACGTGACGCCTGACTAACTGGCTTGCCTAGCCACAGCTATGCGTTGACCCAATAGCCTCTTTACCCCTTTGTGCCAATCTGTGTGCCAATCCGCCAGGTCATTTTGTTAATGTATATAAAGACATCTACCATCATTTCCATAGGCGATGGTGCGACCGTTTTGTCCGTTGTCCTAGCGAAGTCATAATCCATGAAGGCAGTAGTTTTGAATTCGACTGTGCGGGCCTCCGCAGCACCTACGGTAACCAAGGAGAAGGCCCAGCAAACCACTCGACAGACGTACCCTAGCTACAAGGTAATTGTGCTCAATGATGATTTCAACACGTTTCAACATGTGGCAGAGACATTGGTGAAATATATTCCCCATATGACCCCAGACCAGGCATGGAAGCTAACAAATCGGGTGCATTATGAAGGTCAGGCAACCGTATGGGTAGGCCCTTTAGAGCAGGCCGAGCTTTACCATAGCCAGCTGATTCGAGCTGGATTGACCATGGCCCCTTTAGAGCAAGCTTAAGTCATGGCCTCTATCCCCAAAAACCGTGGTCGAGTCGTGCTCAATCATTCCACCCACGTACCTGGGCTCATTGCGATTTTGCAAAAGCTGGCAGCCCATCCCAATATCAAAACCCTAACTCCAGCGGTAATTAGCCGGGGTCGTTCTAATGCCCCCAAGCTGCGCTTAAAGGTCTCGGTGCCGATTCGCGGTGGCTTTAAGCTGATTGCCCGTAAGGGTAAGTCAATCCAGGAAGTATTTGTGATTACCGACCTCAGTGCAGAACAAATGACGGCAGCCATTGAGGCGGTCGGACGGCCATGACGCAGTGAAGTATCAGCAGCCAGACAACGGCCAATACCAGGAAGGCAAAGCACGGTTTGCAATAGCCATAGGCATGGCGGCTACCACCACCGCTTTTTATCGGGCCAAAAGCCAAATAGGCCGTGATCTGGCGGTACTCGCTGCCGCTGTCTACCGCCAACAGCAGGGGCACTTGCGAGTGATCGATGCGATGACGGGCTGCGGGGTGCGCCCCCTGCGCTATCACTTAGAAGCTGGTGCTGACTGGGTTTGGGCCAATGAGGGGAACCCTGAGCTGCAAACGCTACTCAGCGACAATCTGCGTCAGGGCATGGCCCCTGAGTCGTATCGCATTACCTGTCAGGATGCCAACCAGCTGTATTTTACCTGTGCCCAACAGCGTGATTACTACGACTTGATCGATATCGACAGTTTTGGCAGCCCCACTCCATTTATCACGACAGCGCTATGGGCTATCAAGCTAGGGGGGTTACTGTATCTCACCAGCACCGACGGACGCACCACCAGCGGCCATGCACTAGAGAAGAGTGTGCAGATTTATGGGGCCTGTGGCCCGCAATCATCCTGCGGTTGATGAACAGGGGCTTGCAGTCCACATGCCCCGTGCTCTCAGAGCCAGTTGCTTCCCCCAAGCTCCTTAACTAGAGCATTTTTTGCAGCGCAGACAACAGCTTAGTATTTTTCACCTCATCCTGTAGCTGTTGAAATACAGAATCCATATCCATGCGGCTGAGTTCTTTTATGCCGTTGTAGGTGACCTTATAAATGGCGGGAGCTGTAGTTCCTAACATACTATTTTTAAGCCATCCCTGCTCAACTAGACGATCCAGTGTCTGGGGCAAATCCGGGAACAATCCCAGCTGGTTATTTAAAAATTGGGTTAGCGGGTAATCTCGCTGAAATCGGCTGTTAGAGGACATCAAACCCAGAAGCAAGAAATCAATCGCCTCTGATGTGGTCTCAGCAGCTCTTCTAGAATTGGATGTCATACATTAAGTCTGGTGTATAAAATAAAACTCAACTTGTTTATAAACTGTCGTATATATCCTGATGCCCCTATTGGACAATAGTTTGCCACCTTTAGAAGACATTAGAACAGTACCATTGGTTCCTTAAGAGAATACAGATGCATTGATCAAGAGCACTATGGGAAAACTTACCCTGTTTGCTTAATAGAGCTATCCATTGCACACTCCCAAACCATTATTACCCATGTCGTCATTTGTTGGTCACAGTCTTGCAGCCGCTATCGTCTGCCCGGCAATGGTTGACCAAATCTGCGATTTAGAAATTTAACTTGGCCTGGATGGCTAATCGACAGTTTTTATACTTTGGGCACTTAACCTAAGTCGGTAAACGAAACACATCGGCAAAAACGGCATCTTCGCCTATCAGCCGTTCTTGAGCGGGGCGGTCGTATACGACCATTAGGCTGTCTTCATAACCTAAACAGGGAAATAGTGTCATCCCTTCTGCAAAATCGCTACCCATGGTCAGAGGAATATCAAAGAGGGCCTCTAGACTGTCGGAATCTTTATACCAAACACAGTCATCATCGTGCTGCAGCACATCCTTTAGACGAAATATTTGTTGTTCTCCAGAGAGCGCCATCGTTGGCCCAGCCAGGATCAAAAGCACGTCATCGTGAAAACATAAATCCCTTACCCCTAAACCATCAAGATCCAAAAAGTGTTTATGGTATAGCTTGTTCTTACCTAACTTTTTCAGAGAAAGAACTCCCGGCTCCTCCTCCTGCAGTTCGAGTTCTAAAATAATTGCCCAACCTCTTAAGACCGGACCCCGCAATCCTAAAAAGATTTTTTGGCCGACAACGGCCATTCCTTCAATATCTAGACCATTATCTTTTGAAGGCAGATCTATTTCTAAAAAAGGGCCAATATGTTCATCCTCTTTCAACGCTTCAATTAAGATATTGTTCTCTTTAGTTTTTTGGAGTGCTGCAGCAGTAAGCTCAGTCCCATCAGATAGCTGACAGGATTTTATCAGTTTGCCATTGATGACCGGGATACGCGCTAGCAAGTATCGATTGATATCGTGTTTGACCTGGGCCAGACGCTGAATATCTTTTTGAATGTCCTTACCTTTAGCATTTTTACGCTTACTGCTGTGGGAGCCGATCACCCAAAGATATCCTTCTGAATAGCCCAGGGCTTCAATGTCAATTTCTGAATCTTGGTCAAATAGCTCGACAAAGTTTCCTATCTCAAACGCCTGATGGTTGCCATAGACACAGTTTTCTATCTGCTGCAGTCGCTCAACTGCCGTAAACTCATCTGAACCTACCCAGAGACTACCATCAGGGGTCATTGTCACTGCTGAGAGATCAGCAATGACGTCTTGCGAGTTCTCACCAAACTGCAGCAAAACTCGACTTAGCAAAAAACTCTCAGCCATAGGTGGTAGTGATCCCTCAAAATTTGTTTGAGTATACAGCTGGCAGCTTAGTTTTTCTAAGATTTAGCATCGCGCCTGACCAGCGAATAGAAACGATGCCTTAGAGCACAGATTATGCCTTTAGGTGGGCTTAAATTCCTTAAATTGAAATTCCATTGAAGGAAGTATTTTTAACAGTGGTAACTCCGCAACACTATGATTTATTATGAAGGAATGCGTTTACGTATTAGCAAAATTCTCTCCTCGTTTAGTCAAGCTATGAGCAACCCGACCCAGTACCCCGTCATGGTAATCGGAGGGGCAGAAGATAAGGTCGGTGAACGCACAATATTAACCACTTTTTACAAGGGCGCAGGCGGGGCACAGGCCACCATCGGTATTGTTCCCTGTGCTTCTCAAGAGCCTAGCGTTGTTGGCGAGCGCTACCGTCGCATCTTTACCGAAATGGGGGTGCAGGACGTTAAGGTGCTTGATATTCGGCGTCCCCATGAATGTGACGAAGCCCGTTGGCTTGAGCAGTTAGACCAGTGTACGGGGGTATTCCTCTCTGGTGGCGATCAGGTTCGCCTGTTTGAGTTTATTCAAGATAGTACGTTTACAACGTCCATTAAAAAGCGTCTACACCTAGGGAAGCTGGTGCTGGCTGGCACCAGTGCCGGTGCTGCAGTGATGGGTGAAAAGATGATTTCGGGCGGCAGCAGCGGAGAGTCACCCAATCGTAGCTTGGTTGATTTGATGGATGGTCTAGGATTTATTCCTGAGTTATTGGTGGATCAACACTTTCACAATCGCAATCGGATGGCCCGATTGATGAGTGCGATCGCAGCCCATCCCGATAAGTTAGGCATCGGCATTGACGAAGACACCTGCGCAGCCTTTCAAGGAGACGGTACTTTTCAAGTTATTGGCAAAGGCTCCATCACTGTTATTGATCCGAGAGAATTAACGTACACAAACTATCGCGGCACCAGTGGCCCCTCCCCACTGAGTTTGCATGATCTCAGAGTCCACATCCTCAGCAACGGAGATCAGTACGACTACAGACGTCGCGCAGTTTGTATGCGCAGCGTTGGAGCACTATCCAAGTTTTAGACAAGATTTCCTCACCCGTTTGGTCTGCCAGCCTAAAGTCTGTCTTTATTCAGAAATCTCTAATCACTTATATAAGCCATACTAATCTGCGCTGTAACCTCAAACACCGCATACTAGACATGCACAAAACGCATGAAAAGCCCGCAATATGTTATGAATCTTTGACAAAAAAATTATTTCCGTAACCTCCTTTAGAGGAGTCTGTAACATTCAATACAGCCACCCGGCACCCTTGATTACAGCCACTCACATCCCATGAGTCGCTTGCAATCTTTAGGTTACTTTCAAGGATTAAGGCAAATTTAGGAGCCGTTTCGCAAAATATTCCAGCCAAACTTATAGAGCATTCACTTAAGATCAGATACATCTGTAGCTGAACTAACAAAAATTCAAACAATAGTTGACAAGCCCGGTCTAATTTTCTTCAGGTGCGTCAACTTTTTCCTTAACTAACCATACTCTTCCTTAAGAGAGTCCTTGCAGGCTTTGCATATGAACGTCAAAGGCTGCACCTGATTTCTGTTGGCATCTATTCAAACCCTTTTGTCGCCTATGAAAATTCTGCACACCCGAACCCTTCGTGGGCCTAACTACTGGAGTATCCGTCGTCCTAAGCTCATTGTTGTCCGTTTAGATTTAGAAGACTTAGCCGATAGTCCTTCTGATACCCTACCCGGTTTTTACAATGGGCTAGTAAAAGTGCTACCCAGTCTTGAAGAACACCACTGTTCTCCAGGGTGCCGAGGTGGGTTCTTCAGCCGTGTGGAAGAGGGCACCATGATGGGGCATATCGTAGAGCATGTGGCTCTAGAGCTGCAGGTTTTAACAGGTATGACCGTTGGCTTTGGCCGTACTCGCGAAACCAGCACTCCCGGTATCTACCAGGTAGTTGTTGAATACCAAAATGAAGCAGCAGGCAGATATGCCACCCGTGCTGCTGTACGTCTATGTCAAAGTATTATTGAGACCGGTACCTATCCTGCGCATGAGCTGCAAATAGATCTCGCAGACTTGAAAAAACTCCGTACCGAAGCATCTCTAGGAGCCAGTACTGAAGCTCTAATCAATGAAGCTGAAGCCCGTGGCATCCCCTGGATGGAACTCGAAAACTGTGACCTGTTCCAGCTTGGCTATGGCAAGTATCAAAAACGGGTTCAAGCAGCCCTCACCTCCTCCAGCAATGTGCTGGGCGTAGAGTTAGCCTGCAATAAAGAACGGACCAAAGCCATTCTAGAAAGCATGGGAGCCCCTGTACCTGCAGGACAGCTGGTCTATCATTTCGACGAGCTGGAATCTACCATCGAACGTCTTGGCGGCTACCCCATTGTGATCAAGCCGCTAGATGGCAACCATGGCCGCGGCATCACAACCGATATTCGCTCCTGGCAACAGGCCGAGGATGCCTATGATCGCGCCAAAGAGGTTTCTAGAGGAGTGATTGTCGAGCACTTCTATGCAGGACGGGATCATCGAATTTTGGTGATCAATCACCAGGTGGTAGCCGTGGCAGAGCGGGTGCCCGCCCATGTTGTGGGTGATGGCCAACACACCATTGCTGAGCTAGTAGACCAAGAGAATCAAGATGAGCGCCGTGGCAATGGCCATGACAATGTGCTTACCCAAATTCAGCTAGATGAGTCTACCGATGAAATGCTGGCTCGGCAGGGCTTTACCCTAGAGACAGTGCTAGAGCCCGATCAGATAGCCTATCTGCGAGCAACGGCCAATCTCAGCACGGGTGGCATCGCCATTGATCGCACCGATGATATTCATCCAGACACTGTATGGCTAGCAGAGCGCGTTTCGCGGATTATTGATTTAGATATCGCAGGGATCGACGTCATTACCACCGATATCACTAAGCCACTACGCGAAGCAGACGGCGTGATTGTAGAGGTCAATGCAGCGCCAGGCTTGCGGATGCATTTAGCACCCAGTAAAGGAGTCGCTCGTAATGTGGCGGCTCCGATTTTACAAATGTTGTTCCCCCCTGGAACACCCACCAGAGCCCCCATTGTGGCCGTGACCGGCACCAATGGTAAGACCACAACAACTCGTCTAATTGCCCACATTGCCCGACAGGTCTATGAGGGAGTAGGTTTCACCACAACCGACGGCATCTATATCGGCGATCACCTGCTTGAAAAAGGGGATACAACCGGTCCCCAAAGTGCTCAGATGATTTTGCAGGACCCCACTGTAGAAATGGCCGTTTTAGAAACTGCCCGAGGGGGGATTTTGCGCTCCGGGTTAGCCTTCCGTCACTGTGATGTCGGCGTCGTGTTAAATGTCGCGGCTGACCATTTAGGCTTAGGAGACATTAACACCATTGACCAAATGGCAAGAGTCAAAGGCGTAATTGCAGAGGCCGTGCATGCCGATGGGTATGCCGTCCTCAATGCCGATGACGAGCGAGTGGCTGCCATGGCCGACAAGGTGATCGGCAAAATAGCCTACTTCTCGATGGATCCCCAAAACGCCTTAGTGCAAGACCACGTCCAGAGAGGAGGCATTGCCGCTGTCTACGACGATGGGCATATTGTTATCTTGCAGCATGATTGGGTGCACCGAATCGAGCATGTTGAGCGCGTGCCGCTCACCCTAGGCGGACGAGCACCGTTTATGATCGCCAATGCTCTAGCCGCCAGCTTAGCCACCTTTGTGCAGGGCATTAAGGTAGAACAAATCAGAGCCGCGCTGCGCAGCTTTGAAGCATCCGCCCAGCAGACTCCCGGACGGATGAATCTTTTCAATATGGGTCGATACCATGTGTTAGTAGACTATGCCCACAACCCGGCTGGTTATGAAGCAGTCGGCGGCTTTGTGAAAAATTGGTCTGGACCAACCATTGGTGTTGTCGGTGGACCTGGAGATCGTCGCGATGAGGATTTGATTGGTCTAGGTCAGCTGGCGGCAACATTCTTTGACCACATTATTGTCAAAGAAGATGATGACGAGCGGGGACGTCCGGCTGGCAATGCAGCGGGTCTGATCGTTCAGGGAATCGCCCAGGCTGACGAATCAACAGCATCTCATGTTGTTCAGCTGGATGAAACAACCGCGATTGAATGTGCGCTGGAACAGGCTCCTGAAGATGCGCTGGTGGTGATTTTCCCTGAGCAGGTCAACCGAGCAATTGAGCTGATCCAGGCACGCAACCCGGTTTCTGAGGCTGCAGCGGCTGCAGTGTCAGACTCGTCAACTCTGGAACCAATGGCGGTTGGCGGTCAGTAACGTAGACCTCAATTAAACCGGATTGATTTTCTGTAGGGTGTGTTGTGGCGTTAGCCCAACGCACCCATTTTGTTTTAAGTCGGTTACCTAGCTAGAAGCCCATGTGCTTGTCCATTCAATAGGTGCCATACCAAGGCAGTAACATTAAGGCAGTGGGTTTGAAAACAAGTACGGAATAAGCCCATCCTAATGGTGACGTTATCCTTGTTAGGAGCAGCAAAGCCTTCCAATCAGATGCTTGAACCATGCAAGTCAAATTAAACCTCCCCGATGAATTGCTTCAGCATTTCAACCTTGAGCACCTTGCTCGTGAAATTGTAGAGGCCTTAGTAGTGCAAGCCTATCAACTGGAGAAATCACCAGTGCTGAGGTTGGGCGTATTCTAGATCTACCATCTCGCTGGGCTGTGGACGCTTTCTTTAAGGAGGGTAACGCAACTTACATTATGATGAGGCAGACTTGGAGAGTGATCGTGAAACTTTCCACCAATTCCGAGACAATCATGCGCACAGCAACTCATGATCGTCGTTTCCGACACCTCGCCAATCAACTATCTTTTGCTCATTGACCAGATCGAACTGCGTCCTCACTTATTTGGACAGCTCGTTATTCCTAAGGCTGTGCGAGATGAAATGCTAGTTCCAGATGCACCACCAGTACTTCAGACATGGATAACTAATCCTCCTAACTGGTTGACAGTTCACAGGGTATCCAAGATCGATGAAACACTCAATGCTCTCGATCTTGGAGAGCAAGCAGCTATTACTCTAGCTCAAACCATTTCAGCTGACTTGCTGATTATTGATGAGCGATTAGGACGACGCACAGCAATGGAGCGGGGAATTCCAATTATCGGCACGCTTGGGATTTTAGATGAGGCTGCTAATCAAGGGTTGATCGATCTCGCAAATGCTGTTGCTCGATTGCAAACAACGAATTTCCGTATATCCCGTCGCATCATTCAGACCTTGCTAGGGGATAAGACGTAATGCAAGAAGGAAGTAGTTAGCCCAAAAACCAGCTGATACTGGTATAGCGATGGAGAGATGCCATTTATCCCAAGGTGCAATGGACCTCTCCCCCATGTTCAATCCAGCCGCAGATCAGTCCTGTTGTTAACTGAGCCGATGCACAACAACCTGCTGCATCAATAACAATTACCCCACCTTCACCGCACACTCGATTTACCAGATAGTCAATACTAGCTTGCGCAGCTGTTTCCACATCCATGCCGCGAAACTAGGCAAACATAGAGATTATCTTTGCCAAAACAGTTGCAAAAACTCTTCTCCATAGCCTGTGGCCGATACCGCAGGTATTGCTGATTCTCGGAATGATTTCATCTATGCGGGTGTGTGGTATTTCTGACAGATCGGTGCATCCTTTAAATCAGCAAAGGCTTATTTGGATTTGGCGGCTGTCGCACTCGGGTTGAGTTCATCAAGGATGCGAAAGCGGATGTGGTTGATGGCTAAGTCTCGTAATGAAAACTCTTCCGGTTTGTCATCGGCGGTCATTTTGGTAAAGGGAATGCCTTTACCAATTTCGGTGTGGTACCAGGACAACCCCATAAAAAAGCGTTGGGGATAGGGGCCGCGCTCAATCACATCGTCCACATTGGACTCCATCGGTAGCCAGCCAACACCAGGCACATAAAACTCTAGCCAAACATGGTTAAAATCAGGTTCAAGTGGTAGGTGGCGATATTCAGGTTGGGGCGGACATTTGTAGCGGCCAATGGTGCGGCTGGCAATCCCGTTTAGACGAGCGAGGGCCAGCAGTACTCCTACATATTCTCCACAAGAGCCGGTACCGCGTTCTAGAGCAACATCGGGAGTATCGATTTTAGGTTGAATGCCATAAGAGAGGCGGTCATAAACGTAGTTACGAATCCGCAACATCTTGCGCAGTACATTGGTTTCGGTGCCTGCGCTTTCACGAGCGGCCTGTTGAATCGCTTCTGTATCCATCGCTAGCTCATCATCGTCGATGAGATATTGATGCAGCTCAGCCGGTAGCGACTGATCCGCATCAATATGGTCGGGGGTGAGGCTATATTTAATCCCATACATTTCAACAGTGGCCTTCCAGCCTATAAGACCTCCTTGAAACGGCTGAATCTGGTCAAATCGAAAAACAGCCATCTGTTGCCCATTTTGTTCTTCGAGTGTAAACGGGTGACCGATGGGTTCTACATGACGCACCCGCTGACGTAAGGTATTAGCGGGTAAAGCAATTCGCCATTCCACGTTGTTGAGGGTGATCGCATCTAGCGGCAACAGTTCTTCAACATAGGACATCTCTACGAGATAACCATTGGAGAGGGTATAGTGATCGGTCTGGTTAGTGTGAAAGTAGAGTGGATGAATAAAAGTGCGATCGCGAAACGTTAGTTCATAGGGCGACTCTGCATTGGGGTTATCGCGAATATAAGGTTCTTCGTCGGCATAGACGATATGGCAGATAGGGTCTTGCTCTGCGTTGGGCTGATAAAACGCGATGCCGGTGGGCGAACCGTAGGGAGTTAACGCACTCAGCTGAATCTCGCCTGTCGTGCTATCCAGGCAGTAAACGGTCTGTTCTGTTTTATCGCACACCCACAAACCGTCTTTATTAGCGGTCAGGGTTTCTTCACCAACGCCAGGCTGTGGGAATTTTTCGATTGGCTCGCCTGTAGTTTGATCAAATAGGTGGATATAGCCAGATTTTTGACAGCTTACATAAACAGTATTTTCCCAAACGGCTACGCCAGATACGGGGTAGGGTAGCTTTGCAAAAAAGGTTGGGTTGGTGCGACTTGACGCGTCAGCGCTGGCGCGATCGCACCAAAATACTTCTTCATCTTTGGCAAACCAGAAGGTATCGCCTGAGAGAGATAGCCCCACCGCATTGATCCACTCCTTGTCTTCTAACTGATGCGGGTTGAGGATGACTGTATTGTTGGTCTGGGGATCAATGGAGATAAGATAGCCTCTTACGGTATCGATGGAAAAGAAGCGCTCGCTATCTGCCGCTAGTCCTGATAGGGCATAGACACCGATTGGTCGAATGGTGGGTACGGGTGACATTGCGTCGGGAACCCCATGATCAGGCATAGATTCAAAAAAGAGCTTAATGGTTATTTAAGGTTTTTTATTATAGGGATTTATGGGCGTTTGGAGTTGCAGTCTACTACACTGACATTTTCCTTCGTTGGAGCTTGCTAGGACTCAGGCTAACAATGTTAACTCTGGCTATTGGAGTCAAACAGCTAACTCGTAACCTTTACGTTTAGAATTTTGTCGCAGCGCGCAAAATTCTAAACCACCTAACCGACTACTCATCATGTGGACGCAGTGAATAATTTATGACCTTCTGTGGGGTTCTAGGGCGGCAGAACGCCCTAGCCAGGGGGTTTGGGGAACTCGGAGGGACCCCAAGCAACCGATTCTACTTTGATGCAGTCACTTAAGATGTCTCCGCGAGAATCGGCTAATAGCGATGAAGGTTGCTCAGGGCTTGCCCCCCTGAAACCCCCTTGTTCGTGGGGGCCTAACTCCCTCACGAACAAGGGGGTAGGCTGTCTCCTACAGCAAAAATTCAGGTTTAGTGAGAGTTACGGCGGGGTCAGGGTATAGGTTACACTGCCTCCCCTCAATACCTTCTTGAGACACTGACATCTCAAACCCGAGCATATTCGCCCGTAAGCTTATTCAGCTGGTTAACCAATAAGCTCAAAAACAGTCCTACATCGGTGACTACACCGATAGATTCTAAAGAACCTCGGTCGCTCAGTTTTGTAACGACTGCTGGGTTAATATCCACACAGACCATTTTTACTCCGGCGGGGGTCATGTTGCCAACACCGATGGAATGCAGCATGGTGGAGAGCATCAAAATTAGATCTGCGCCTTCGATTAGGCGGGCGTAGTCTGCCTGGGCCTGGAGTAAATCCATCTGGGTATCTGGCAGCGGGCCGTCATCGCGGATTGACCCGGCTAGGGAAAAGGGCACATTGTTTTTGACGCATTCGTACATAACGCCGCTTTGTAAAACGCCTTGCTCTACGGCATTGGCAATGCTGCCGCAGCGGCGAACCGTATTAATGGCTTTGAGGTGATGGCGATGCCCGCCATGCACTGACACACCCCGTTTCATATCCATCCCTAGGGAAGTTCCCATGAGTGCCTGCTCGATGTCGTGGACGGCGATGGCATTACCGCCTAGCAAACCGTGCACATAGCCTTCGCGGATCAGGTGTCGCAGATGTTCGCTCCCCCCGGTATGGATAACTACCGGCCCTGCGGTGACAACTGCTTTGCCTCCCTGGTCACGAATCCGGCGTAAATCCCAGGCGATTTGTTCGACCACTAGCTCTACTCGCCGTTCGCTAGAGACACCGGCACCCATAAAGCTAAACTCTTCTGCAGAATTCTTTTTGAGGGTGGTATCAGTCCGCTTGGTACGAATGCCTTCGCTACCGATAACAACAGATTCGCCGACCTGTAAATCTCGCAGTAGTTTACAGTGGGCGACCGGGCCATCTGGAGTTTGGGTAATTGCGATCGCACCGTCCATCCGTTGGCTCTGCACCTTAATCCATTGGCCGCCGACAGAAACTTCCGTCGGATAGATAGCCGTTACATAAAAGTCATCGGGGGCCACACCTGCTTGCAAAACAGCTTCTAGATGAGCATCTAAAGAATCGGTCTCTGATGTCACCACAGCGCCCAAATCCACCAGCTGCCCCATAATGTCTTCAATCACTGTCGCATCTGGGGCTGACACCTTAACCTCTGCTGTGGAGATATCCTGACGTTGTGCACCCAGGTCAAACCGCAGTACCTGAAAGCTACCGCCGCCAGCCAAAATCGTATCCAGGGCTCGGTTTACAAGCCCAGAATCGAGTAAGTGCCCCTGCAGATGAACCATACGACTTTGAATCGAAGAGGCTTGAGGAGAATCTTGTCGAGGTTCTGTCATCCTTAGGGTTAAACATTTTGCCGCCCCACCCGCTTTTAAAAATTCGGTCAGGGGGGTTTCAACGATGGTGAACCCACGAGCTGCCAGAGTTTTCTGCAAACCGGCACTGGCGCTGTTCATGACAATTGTTTGGTCAACATTCACCGCGTTACAGGCAAAGTTAACCGCATCCACTTCATCCACAGCGATGCGCTTTTCTGCTGGGATACGTCGCTCAATCAGGTGGTTAGAATAGGTGTCAAACGCAGGCGGATAGTAGAGTAAATCGCCATTGGTGAGCGGGCAAAAACAAGTATCGAGGTGATAAAACCGACGGTCAATGAGTCGTAACGACAGCACCTCAACATTTAGCCATTTTGCTAAATAAGGATGGGAATCCAGTTCTGAACGAAACCCATAGCCAGCCCATAGCCAGCCCCCAGCCCGGTCCAAGAGGGCGTCTCCAGCCCCCTCAAACGGCAAACTCTTAGGCAGCGTATGGACTGTGTAGCCATGGTCTTCAAACCATGTTTGAAAATGAGGTTCTTCTCCCTGCCGTTCAGGATGAAAAAAGCGACTGAGGACAACCGTATCGCCCAGGACTAAGCCGGCATTGGCAGTAAACACCATGTCTGGCCATCCGGGCTGAGGGGTCACCAGCTCCACGGTTGCATGGTCTTTCAGAATGGTATGGAGCTGATTCCACTGTTCCTGGGCGCGATCGCGCGACGAGCGATGGATATTACCCTCCATCCACGGATTGATTACATAATCAACGTCGTAGTGCTGCGGGGCACACATCAAAATTCGCACAGACTCTGTCATGGTCAACTCAGATAGATAGGGTATGAAACGGTTGGTGACTGGGAGAGACCTCAGTGCGCCACACTCAATTATTTATGGATTGCTGATTTACAACAATTTTTTTGCCTTCACGTATTTTTCTGCTCTCAAATACAGCTTAAAAAGTTATGAGCTGCTAACTTTTTAGCCGTTGTTCGGATGTCATCCATGCAGAAAATACATGTGTCTTAGCGTAGCCCCTTGTTTCGTTGAAGATGGGATTTGCGATCGCACAGCTAACCTTAAACATCGCATATGTCCTCTTATGCATTTGGCAAAGGCTTATTGAGGTTAGCTTGACCCACATCAAATGAAATCGCGTAAGGGCTATCTGTTTTAATCGACGCTCGTCTGATTTCCAGACCAATCACCTGTCCATCTTCATCATAATCAAGTACTAATCCAGGTGTGATTTGCGCAGTTTCCTCAACTACGGTCGAGACAAAGGTAATTTGCAGGATGTCTTTATCTGGATCATAAATGACTTTCATCGGCAAGCGTTTCCCTGGTTTTAGTGACGGACTACTTTTCAAAGTGGACTGTTGGTGGCCAGCGCAGCCCGTATTGTGCGCCCCTAATTATAGATAGTTTGTGGCTTCGCCCCGACCCGACGCAATATTTTCTGCAGGATTGGCAACAGTATTTTTGGGCTTGACATATGACAAAAATCAAGTTTCATAAAAAGACTTAATATTCATCAACGATTAGCTCGACTCCTGGCGATTTTATAGATAAATAAGTTGACCCAACAACTTATCAAAAACTCTCCTAACGGAATCTGCCTGGTTGCAACGACCGGGCATTTTGTCTGGTTAGTAGAAACGGGCGAGGTTGCCAGTCACAAAAAAACGCGCTCACATGTTGCTTAGTGGAGAGGCTTTCAACAAAGGTGCGATCGCAACCAGCGTAGGTTACATAAACAGTAACACTGCTCTGATAGGGATCATCTCGTGCCACATTAGAGTCATGATTCCATGATGTACTGAGGAGATGACACATGATTACGCTACAGCGATGGATATTGCCATCAGCAGGTTTAGTGCTGGGTGCAACAGCCCTGGCGGTCGGGCTCATTAATATAGCAGCAATTTCTCCGGTCAAAGCTCAGGAAGCAGTTTCAAGGGTATTAACCGTCACCGGAGAAGGGAGTGAAAGTATTCCGGCTACTTTAGCCCAGGTACAGCTTGGAGTTACAGCCCAAGGAGAGAATGCGCAAACAGTTCAACAAGAGATTGCTCAACGGTCATCTGCAGTGGTTGAGTTATTAAGGTCTCAGAATGTTGATGAGTTGCAAACGACCGGTATTCGGCTGAATCCACAATATAACTACGATGGCAATCAGCCCCGCATCACTGGCTACACAGGCTCTAACACCGTCAGTTTTCAAATGCCAACCGATGAGGTGGGAACGCTGCTAGACGATGCGATCGCAACCGGAGCTAACCAGATTGACAGCGTTAGCTTTGTTGCAGCCGATGATGCTATTGATACTGCTCGGGGTACGGCATTACAAGAAGCAACGGCGGATGCTCAAGCCCAGGCTGACGTTGTATTACAGAGCCTTAACCTGAGTTCCCAAGAGATTATCGGCATCCAGGTTAACAATGCAAATCCGCCCATGCCTATTCCCTTTGCAGCCCAGGCACGGTTGGCAGATGCAGTACCTGAGGCGACTACTCCAGTGGAAGGAGGCGAACAGACTGTTAATGCCAGGGTTACTTTGCAAATCCGATATTGATGAGACCGTATGGTTTATGGAAAATCTCGCTATTGGCAGCATTGAAGAAATTGAGCGTATTGTAAACTCAGGAATTTTTAAGGCGTCATTCATATGAATTTTGAGTGACCTGACTTACAATACGCTCAGCTTTTTTGATACATCCTGCGAGGTCTATTGTCGTCTTCCACTGTGCTTAATTTGGGGCAACTTTGTGAGGCGTTGCGATCGCATCTTTACGGTCGACATCTGCTTGAGTCGGACGACACTGTAGAGCTATTGGCCCACGGTGAGGCGAATGTTATCTTTCGTCTGAATTCGGACCGACTAGTGCGGGTGGCGGTGAATACCCCAAATCAGCGCTTTGGGGGCGACTTTAGCCGAGTAACCGCATTTGAAGCGTCTATTCTGGGCTATTTGCAGGGGACAGGGTTGGGGCATCAGCTACTGGATGCTCAGCTGCAGCCTGGCGTAGATTTTCCCTATACCTATTTGATTACTAACTATCTTCCGGGCGAGCCACTGGACTACAGCCATTTGCAACTGCAGCAATGTGCAACAACGCTGGCTCGGCTGCATCGACTGCCGCTGCAGACAGAAGGTGACAGACTCTATCAACTGATGCCGCTGGTGCAGCGGGTCAGTCAACCGCTGAGCCTGTTTTTTCAAGAGGCTTGGGACTACGCTCAGCCATACATCACGTCATCTGACGCGGATTCTGACATAGTGGATATGTTGGAGACCCTGCTGACCAAGGCGCAGACTCGGCTGGCGGCAGAGACGTTGCTGACCGACTATCCCCATGAGTGTTTGGTGCATAGCGACCATACCTATGAGAACTGGGTGATTAACCCCCAGCAGGCCTATTTGATTGACTGGGAATGGGCTGAAATTGGCTCACCAGCAGGGGATTTGGGCCATTTTTTGTCGCCCGTTACCGTCCGTCGATATCGCCATTATCAGCTGCCGGCTGACGATAAACAGTTTTTTCTCAATGCTTACTATAATGCGCTAGGAGATGTGGGCCTGGCCCAAACCATGCGGGTGCATTTTGCCGTGTTTGGTGCGTTTCCGGCATTGCGATCGCTGTGTTGGACGGCGGGCTACTGGGTGACGGCTCGTCGCTGGTACGCTGGGGCAGATAATAGCAGCGCTGTCGCTCGGATGGAACGTCTGCGAGAGAGTCAACGACAGTTTTCTACAATGTGGGCTGAGGTCATGGCGCTATTGGAGGAACCGCTACCATGACGGTTGCCCAGTCGTCTCAGGCTATGGGGGGTAGACGGTTACGGCAGCGAGTCTCAGGGATGCCGTGGCAGGCGTATTGTCTGGTGTTACCTGCAGTGAGCATTATCGTTATTTTATTTGGTGGTGGCCTGATCCTGGCTTTTTTGCAAAGTGTGGGGCTATTGGGGGTAACCACCGATGGCACGTTTTCTCTAAATGCCTATCAGCAGGCATTGAGCCGTCGTGAATTTTGGCGTTCTCTAGGCTTAAGTCTATATATTGCATTGACAGCAACAACGTTGTCGACCGTACTTAGTATTGGGCTGGCCATGCTGTTGCGGGGCGCAGGACGCTGGGCTAGCTTTGCCTGTCAGCTGACGCTGCCGATTCCCCATTTAGTGGGTATTGCGGGCATTTTGTTGCTGCTGTCTCCTAGCGGTTTGCTGGCACGACTGTTGTTTGCGCTAGGTCTGATTAGCTCTGATCAAGCGTTTCCCCTATTGGTCAATGATGCGGCAAATTTTGGGGTAATCATTCACTTTCTATGGAAAGAGATTCCGTTTATGACCCTGATCTTGTTGGCAGTTTTACGGGGGATTCGACCTGAGTATGGCATGCAGGCCCGCGCTTTGGGAGCGAGCCCGTGGCAATGTTTTTGGCATGTGACGCTGCCGCTGTTGCGGCCAGGTATTGTGTCAGCCAGTTTGCTAGTATTTGGATTTATTTTTGGCTCATTTGAGGTACCTTTTTTACTGGGGGCAACAGCGCCTAAAACATTACCGATTTTGGTGTATCAGGCGTTTACTGATGTTGATTTAGAACAGCGTGCGGTGGCGATTGCTTTGGGATTGATTCTATCTCTGATTTCAATCGTATTGATTGCACTTTATCTCTGGCTGGGCTCGGGTAAGCCCTTTCGGCACGGTCTATCTAGCCGCGCTAACGGGAGGCCGTCATGACTCGCAACATCACGCTTTCTTTAATTGTCATTGTGTTGTTTTTGCCGTTTTCACCCCTGTTACTCTGGTCAGTAGCGGACGGTTGGTATTTCCCACAGCTCATACCAGACCAGTGGACACTGGCCAACTGGAGCGCTATTTTGACGGCCAGCACCAAGGTGGGTGAAGGATTTTTGCAAAGTTTGGTGATTGCGGCCCTGTCTACGGGGCTGGCCCTGCTGGTGGGATTACCGGCTGGGCGGGCGCTTGGGCTACTGGATTTTCCAGGAAAAGGGGCGATCAAAATACTGTTGCTGTTGCCAATTATGGTGTCTCCGCTGGCAACGCTGATGGGGATTCAGTTTATCCTAATCCGGCTGGGGCTAAGTGGCACGATGCTGGGGGTGGTGCTGGTACATCTGTTGCCGACGATTCCTTATATGACATTGGTGCTCAGCAGCGTGTATGCCAACTTTGATACGGGTTATGAGGCGCAGGCGCGGACCCTAGGGGCGTCTCCGATCCAGGTGCTTTGGCAGGTGACGCTACCGTTAATTGCGCCTGGGGTGGTGGTCGGAGCCCTGTTTGCGTTTTTGATCTCGTGGAATGAGTTTCTGTTGACCTTTTTTGTGGGGAGCGGTCGTGTGTTTACCTTACCGATGGTATTGTTTACGTCGCTGCAGGGGGGCAATACAGGGGTAACGGCTGCGATCGCAATTACGTCTATTTTACCGGCTCTAATTTTTCTATTGTTTTCTAGTCAAGCGTTGAGCGATGATAGTGCTATTGGAGGGTTAGGCGATGTCTAATACACCCTACTTCTCGATTCAGCAGTTAACCAAATCATTTCGCAAAACCTTAGCCGCTAGCGATGTCTGGCTAGATATTCAACAGGGCGAGCGACTCTCATTACTGGGGCCTTCTGGCTGTGGTAAATCGACTGTTCTAAAGCTAATAGCCGGGATTTTACGCCCCGATCGGGGTGAGATTTTTCTAGCAAACCGTTTGCTAAATCGGGTTCCTCCCGAACAGCGAGAAATTGCCCTGGTTCTGCAAAAGGGACTGCTGTTTCCACATTTGAACGTGGGTGAAAATGTAGCCTTTGGTCTGAAAATGCGAGGAATTTCTCGCGCTGAGCAAGAAACGCGGGCCTTGGCGATGTTAGAGCAGGTACAGCTGGGTGGATTTGCCCATCGCCACCCGAGTGAGCTATCTGGTGGTCAGGCTCAGCGGGTGGCGCTAGCGCGTGCCCTGGTGATTCAACCCAAGGTGCTGCTGCTCGATGAACCCCTGTCTGCGCTGGATGCCAGTCTGCGTAGCGATATGCAGACGCTAATTTTACAGCTACAAAAGGAAACGGGAGTGACAATGGTGATTGTTACCCATGACCAAAGTGAGGCGGTGGTCATGTCAGACCGCATTGCCCTGATGTTTGACGGCTGTCTACGTCAGGTGGATACGCCTGAAGTCCTCTATCAACAGCCGTGTGATCAGACAGTGGCACGCTTTTTTGGCGGGGTGAATTTCTTCTCTGCCGAGGCTCAGCAACATCAACTATCCTTGCCAGGAGGTGATACGCTCATCACCGATTATCCTCAGCAAGGTACCGTGGATGTCACCATTCGACCAGAGCGTATTCATGTGTTGGCTGAAGCGATTTGCAGCACAAATCTGTTGCCAGTGAAGGTGGTCCAAAACCGGTTTACCGGCACCCAACGACATTTAGTACTCAAAACCCCTGATCGGCTTGAGCTACAGGCTTGGGTGCCACCCAGTCAAGATTTTGCCATTGGTCAATCAGTGTTTGCCCATCTGCCGGCAGATGCGCTTTGGAGTTTTTCTCCAGATTCTCAACTAGTGTCTACACTGCCTCAAACGGTTTAAAGGGGTTTCCCTCGGACTGTTTATTGTCATCTACGGTTTCGCCACTCTTCTATGACTCATCGTTTTCTTCCCCGTCGTCGGTTTCTTTATCTATCTGCTGGAGCGGCCTTGGTCGCTGGTTGCGCCAATAACAACACACCCGACACTCCCCGACTAGATCCCATCTCTGCGACCTGGGACCAGGTGGTTGAACGCGCCCGGGGAACCACGGTCAACTGGGCAATGTGGGGCGGTAGCGACCAGACAAATACCTACGTTGATGGTTGGGTTGCCAGTGAGTTACAGACGAAATATGGGGTAATGCTCAATCGGGTGCCCCTCACAGATACCGTGGAAGCGGTGAATAAGGTTGTCGGTGAAGTGCAAGCAGGACTCACTGAGACTGGCAGCATCGATCTGATCTGGATTAATGGCGAGAACTTTCGCACAATGAAACAGGGAGATCTGCTGTTTGGTCCCTTTGCGGACAAACTACCTGCAATGCAGTATTACGACACGAATAATCCTGCGGTTAGCAATGACTTTGGATTACCGATTGAAGGCTACTCGGCTCCCTATACGGGGGCGTTTTATATCATGGCGGCTGACAGCGCCAGGGTACCAACGCCACCGACCACGTTTGCAGAGTTGCTGACTTGGGCCAAGGCAAATCCAGGACGATTTACCTATGTTGCGCCACCTCAATTTGATGGCAGTCGGTTTTTGTTGACGGCCCTCTACGGTTTGACAGGAGGCTATCAACAATACGCAGGAGCAGAGTTTGATGAGACTCTTTGGGCTGAGCAGTCACCCCGCGTGTGGAACTATCTAAAAGAGATTGAACCTTATCTTTGGCGAGAGGGAGCCACCTATCCGCCCACTCAAAGTCGATTGCAAGAGCTGTTTTCTAATGGTGAAATTTGGATGATGCCTGCGTTTACTGCGAGTATTGCAGAAGGGATTGCGACAGGCCAGTTTCCTGAGACAACCCAGGCCTTTGCGATACCGGGGGCGTCGTTAAATGACCCTTCGTTTACGGCCATTCCAACCAATGCCAGTAACCCTGCGGGCAGTATGGTGCTGGCAAATATTCTCTCAAGCCCTGCAGGACAGTTGCAAAAATTTGACCCGGCGGTTTGGGGCGACCCACCATTGCTCACTCGGTCGCTGTTGTCTGCAGAGTTGCAAACAAAATTTGACCAGGTGGAGATGAGCTATGGTATGCCACTACAGACGTTGACTAAGCAGACAGTGCCGGTCGTAAATGCGGAATATACCACACGATTAGAGCAAACATGGACGGAGCAAATTACTATTTAACGTTGGTTCAGGACAACTTACAAAGAGAGGAATAATAAAATGGTATCGACAGAACAAGTATTCAAAGAACGACAATCTCGTGATAGAGGCGTGATTGAAAACCATCGCCTGATGGAGCTGCATCTTTATCCGGGAAATCAATGTAACCGAGACTGTGATTTTTGCACCGTGTTTGGTACACCTAAAGGTTGGTATACCGACTACACGGCAACTCATCTAGATGCAGCCCTTCACAGTGTGATGCTGCACGAACAGGGCGCCATTAAGTTTTATGGTGGAGAGCCTACTCTCAATCATGACAATGTGATTTGGGCGGTTGGTTATCTACGAGACCATGGGTTTCAGGGGGCAATTGTTGTTTACTCCAATGGGATTCAAGCAGAGCAACTGCTAGCGATTTTAGAGGCCGATCCGTTAGGTAAAACGACAGCTTCGCTAAATTATTCCATTGCGACTGGGGATGGTGCGCCGCAAATGCCGCTGTCGTCGCTGCGCAAGCTGGAAACCTATGAGCGCACCCATAGAGGTGCGATCGCAATTGGCCATCCTGATATTGTCGACTCTGGTCGAGGTGTTGATCCGTTTACGGGTGAAGCGGTCCGCCCCAAAAATAACCATCAGTGCCCTCACTGCTACCCTGTGCTCAAGACCGACGGGCAGTTTCACGCCTGTCCGTTTGCGGTTGAAAATAAGTCTCCCCATTTTCAACTGGGTACTGTAGACGATTCATCAGAGACGGTTACCCAAAACTTTCAGCGTTTCTTGACCTGGCTAGATACCGTGCATGAGCCTTATGCCGTCGAGCATGATTTACCCGCCTGTACCGTCTGCTGGAAACATATTCAACAACTTCCGACTCCTGAGTTTGTTTCACAACAAGAGAGTTAGTCACTGGATGGAGATATCAGCAGCCAGAAGATAGGCACCTGATACCAAGGACGGATGTTGGGCTTGTTCGCCGTTGCTGATTTAGAGGGATGCACCGATCTGTTAAAAGTGCTATGTGTCGGCCCTTTACAGATGAAATCACCCCGAGGATCAGCAACCCCTAAATTTCTTATTAAAAACTCATCTTTGGTTCAGGGAATGTGTGATTAAATCAATTGCTATTCACCTGACACTGAGCGGTTTTGTTGATGGTTGCATCTATCCAGCGAGTTCACCTTTCCGATGATTGCGAACAGATTGCTATCTGTGGCGGTCCTTACAGTAATTTTGCCGCCGTTGATGCATTTTTAGTCGCGACAGCGGATATGCCCTATCGATTTTGTTTGGGGGATTTGGGCGGCTTTGGCCCCTATCCTAATCGGACCTTAGAACAACTGCGGGCGGCTGAGGTGGTTTGTTTACAGGGTAATTACGATCACGCCGTTGGTCACGGTCTACGGGACTGTGGCTGCGGCTATTCTGACCCGCGCGATCGCAAATTTGCACAAATAAGCTACGACTACACGTTTGCCCATACTTCTGAATCCCATCGGCAATGGTTACAGCAGCTACCGGGGCTGATTGTTCTAGAGTGGCGAAACTGTCGTATCTTGTTGTGTCATGGCAGTCCCGATATTGTAAATGAATTTGTGTGGGAAACAGAAACCAAGAACGCTCAAATTCAAGACTTTTTGACGCGTTACCAGGTAGATGGCATCTGTGCCACCCACACAGGGCTACCCTGGGCTCGTACCGTTAATCAGGACGGGAATCAGAACGGATTTTGGTTTAATGTAGGTGTGTTGGGGCGTCCAGCCCATGAAGGGCAGCCCCACGTTTACTATGGCTGTCTGCACTTTTCAAAAACTGATGCCGCCCCTATTCCTAAACTTGTTCCTCTAACTTATGACGTCGCTGCGGTTACGGCAGCGATGCGCTTAGAAGGGTTGCCGCAAGAGTTTATTAACTCCCTAGAGCAGGGGGTTTGGACTACCTGTGCCGAAATTTTACCAATGGCTGAAAAATCAGTAAAACACAGAGTTGCCGCCTAAGGCTATTTTTTCAACCTTCAACATCATCCTCACAACAGTCTCCTTAAAATCAAAATATGTTCACAGTAACGCTCACCTGGGCTTTGTTGGCCGGGTATGGTTTGTTTATTTATCGTATCGTTCAAACAACGACACCGGGCAAGGTATCGGCGTCTGAATTTTTTCAGGGGCAGTCACGTCAGGGGGAAGGCCCTGGTCTTTGGCTGCTAGTATCCAGTGCGGCCATCTCATGGATTTTTGCAAAATCGATTGATAATGCGGCCAGCCTGAGCAATTCTTTTGGCATTACGGGCGGCATTGGCTATGCCATTTACTACCTGAGTTTTGTTACCGCTGCGATTACTCTCTATCTGATTCGGACCCGAGGTGGCTACGGCTCAATTTCTGAGTTTTTAGTCAGTAAGTATGGTCAGCTTTGTTCTCGACTGTTTTTGTTAGCCATTGCGATTCGATTACTAAATGAAGTGTGGTCCAATACCAAAGTCTTTTCGCTATATTTTGGTCCAGAAGGCAGCGGTGGCTATTGGTTAGCGGCCCTGCTGGTGACTGTGTTTACGGTCTACTACAGTCTGTTGGGCGGTTTGCGCAGCAGTCTGTTGACGGACGGGGCTCAGATGTTGCTGGCGGCTGTTTTGTTGGTGGTTATTTTAGCTGTCCTGGGGCCAGGGTTGGTAAATCAGGGACTGCCTCAGGTCGATCAAGATACGACTCTGGCAGGACTGACATTTTGTGGCCTGGCGTTTGTGCAAATCTTTAGCTACCCGTTTCACGACCCGGTGATGACTGACCGGGCCTTTATCACATCGCCCAAGGTGATGTTAAAAGGGTTTATCTTAGCCGGGTTGCTCAGCGGTGGCTTTATCTTTCTCTTTAGCTTTGTTGGGCTATATGCCCGTGCATTTGCAGTTGAGGGGTCCCCGGTGCTAGCCGTGCCAGCACTGTTTAGTTTGCCGATGCTGCTGGTCTTTAATGCCATTATGCTCACCAGTGCTGGCTCCACACTAGATTCCACATTTTCAAGTGTGGCCAAGTTAGGGGCCCGCGACTGGTCAAATCATCAAGATAACCCGACTGAAAGTCAGGCGTTGGTGGGCCGCTGGTGGATTGTTGCGATCGCAGTTTTTGGTAACTTCCCACTCTTGAGCATTTATCTAGGCGACCAGATTGGTCCGGCGATCATTTTAGCGACCACCATTAGTGGCACCATGGTTATGGGTCTGGCCCCCATCTTTTTGCTGTCGTTTATTCCCAGCGCCGGTCGCCTCAGCTTTCACCTAGCCTTTTGGCCAGGGCTTACTTTTGGCATTTTGCGAGTGCTAGAGAGCGCCCTTGGAACCCAAATTTTCCCAGATTGGGTACTGATTGGCGCTGGTAGATATGCTGTTGATCTTGGTGTTAATGTCTATGGTCTTATGCTCTGCACTGCCGGATATTTAGTGGGAGCTGTGATTGCTCAGTATGTACGTCGTCCCCGTTCGCTAACAGAATAATAAAACGACAAAGAGGTGTGAGCTGCTCACACCTCTTTGTCGTTAGCACCTTAGCTTAGGGAATCAACATTACCCCCGCCAAAGCCCTCAGGTGCAGACTCTTCCAGGTCTGCCACCATATCACCCCCGCCAAAGCCGTCGCTGGATTCAACGGCAACAGTTTCTATGGTAGCCACCATATCACCCCCGCCAAAGCCATTGTTAGGTTCAGCAGTATCAGAGATATCTGACATATCGCCCCCGCCAAAGCCATCGGTGATGTCAGGGGCCGTTTCGTCTATCTCTAGTAAGAAATCGCCGCCCCCAAAGCCATTGGTGACCTCAGTCTCTTCAGGAACATCCGAGAAATCGCCTCCGCCAAAGCCATTCGTGTTTTCAATGTCGTCTTCTGTAAGCGTATTGTCCCGCATGTTATCTCCGCCAAAGCCGGACATCAGCTCGCTAGCTGTTGCATCGAAACTGGGCGCTGAACCTGAACCGTTGACCTCAATGTCGACCAGTTTCAAGCCGTTCTTGGCCAGTTCTTGCCACTTGGCCTTAAAGCTATGCCAGTTGGCATTAACCCAGAGATAGTAGCCGCCTGACCCCGGTAGCCACACACCGGAGTAGCGATTGCTATTGCCTACACGATGAACCTCTAAATCGACCAGTCTAAGACCTTTGTCAGCCAGTTCTTGCCACTTAGCTCTAAAGCTAGACCAGCTAGCATTAGCCCAGAGATAGTAGCCGCCAGACCCCGGTAACCACACACCGGAATAACGGGTGTTGTTGCCAGCGCGGTGCACCTTAGATAGGAAGAGCCAACGTCCTTTGCCTGCTAACTCTTGCCACTTAGTTCTGAAGCTGGACCAGCTGGCATTGGCCCACAGATAGTAGCCGCCAGACTTAGGTAGCCATACACCGGAGTAATTGCCAGGGGTTAAGCTCAGCGCTTGGGGAATAAGCTGACGCAGATTGGGACGATTTCCAATCCGTTCGGTTCTGGGTCGTGTAGGAGCATCCTGCTGGGGACTACCGGTTCTGCGTAGCAGTCGGATAGCCTGAGATGATGTCAGCAACGGTAGATTTGCTGCTTTCAGAATGCCTTGAACACATCCCAACGCGCCTGTAATGATGGGAGCTGAACTGGAAGTGCCGCTAAACTGGTCGGTATACCAGGTATTGGCGTTGCTGCCTCCTTGCAAGTCACCATAGCCTGTGGTGGTGACTTCACGCCCCCAGCCTTGAGCATCAACCCTGGCACCGTAGTTGGAGAACCCGAGACGGGAGCGATCGGGACCGTGGTTACGGCCATGGGTGCCCGGAGGAGGCGCGCCTGCACCGACAACTACAGCGCCTGAACTTAGATTTGCTGGGTTTAGGGGGTTACGCCAGCTAGTAGGAAATCCGTTGGGTCGCTGGTTATAGAGTGGATCGTCAAAATTCTGTCTGCCGTTACCAGCGGCTTCAACGACAATGATGCCTTTGGCAACCGCGTAACGAATAGCGGCAAAGTCGTCGGGCCACCATTCAACAGCGATATAGCCTTGCTGGTCTTGGCGCCCCTGGAAATTAAACCGAGGTCCTGCTCGGTGGATTTCCAACAGCATAATGTCTCCTCGACGTAGCCGATCGGCGGCTAGGCGGATAGCGGTTGCTGTCGGCATTGAGAAGGCGACAGCACTGACGTTAGCATCTGGGCAAATACCGGTGATACCAAAATTATTGCGATCGCCACCGATTTCACCAATGACTGCCGTACCGTGATCGTTGTTTTTAGAGTTTGTACCCCCCACGACACCGCCTTGACGAGCGCGCAAATCTTCATGGCTAAAGTTCCAACCCCATTCAAGGTCGATGATGTTAATGTCAGTCCCTGTGCCTCCTCGAAAAGTTTTGGCATAGGCCATATCAATGCCAGTAGGTGCGGCGTTGAGATAGCCCTGACGGCTGACAAAATTAGGTGTGACCGGTGGGGCCTCATCAGCCAGTGGGCTCATAGCGTTAATGCTCACGTCTGGTTGTTGAGTTTGGGATCGCTCAATGGTCATGACCGCCAACTCAGCTGCAGGTTTCACATAGGCCGCTTCAATCGTATCTTGCTCCAGCAGCCGGGTTGCCAGATTGTCGAGTTTTTCGTCATCAGCCTGCACACAGTAGTACACAGAGGAGTTCATAGCTGAGTCCTCAGTGGTTGCAGCCGATGTCGCCACTTCCTGTTCTAGCCGATCCTCATTGGTGCCAAATAGCAGTTCCAGAGTTGCATTCTCTGATGACAAGAGTTCATTAAGGGAATTAGTGTCAACGCCTGCCTTAGAAACAACACTTGGACCGGTAGCCCTTAATTGAGCTTCAGGCTTGGCAATAACAATCAGTTCCCGACTTAACGGTAAGTCATCGTCAGATACTGTCTGAAAGTTGTTGTCTGGAGTTGTCATTGATTTATTTCCTAATCTTTCAAGATCAAACATTTAGTTAATGAGATCTTGACTATAGGAACTAAAAAACGTCTGCGCAGCACCCAAATAGGTACCTTGTGGCGAATGATGAGTTCACGAAAAATGTTAATTAATATTGTTGTTTATTTCTATTTTATTATGAGTAAAAATATGAGAGATGAACGTGAGAAGAAGATAAATAAGAGAAAGCCTGAGATGATCTTCTAGAGAAAGTTTGAACCAATTTCTGACAGGTTAACAATTCTAAATACGTTACTCACCTCGAATTTCTGTCCACTCAGCTTGCTATTACGCCTAAAAGTTTGTCACTATAAAAAACTGGTGTTGCTAATCCTCGACTACTTATTAGGATGCGCGGGTCTAAGGAATTTCTGACAGATCGGCACTAGTAGATCGACAACGGCAAAATGTAGAGGTAATCGGTGACTTGATTCTATGCGTAGTTTAATCATTGGTCTGCCTCTGTTAGGGGGACTATGGGTATTTTCTGGTGCGGCCTACGCCACTGACCAAGATCAAGCTGTGGCACCCTCGCTTGTGCCAGATTCGGTGTCGTTGCCTACCAAGCTGCCTGTTTCTAATGAGAAGTGGCCACTACCATCGACTCAAGAGCAGCCTGTGGAGCTGGTTGTACAAATAGCAGAACGACAGCTGTACGTCTATCGAGGAGATGTGTTAGAGACTACGTTTCCGGTCGCTGTGGGTAAGACGGGTTGGGAAACACCGACAGGCACCTTTGAGGTGTCCTACATGTTAGAAAATCCAGGTTGGACCAATCCATTTACCGATGAGCTGATGCCGCCTGGTCCTGAAAATCCTTTAGGTGAGCGATGGATTGCGTTTTGGACCGATGGCCACAATGAAATCGGTTTTCACGGCACCTCTAATCGTAATCGCAATTCCATTGGCCATGCTGAGTCTCACGGATGTATTCGTCTTTACAACGAGCACATCCGTGAGCTTTACGACATTGTTACCCCAGGTACCCTGGTGACGGTTTTACCTTAAAAAGGCGTTTACCAGAGTCCTCTGGGGCTATTTGTTGGAGCAGTTGTTTCGTCTGTATCCTCTGTCGCATCTGTTTCCTCATCCATTATCGGCTCGAGATCGGAAGACACACGTCTGAACTCCAGTCACCCGTCCCGATCTCGT
>ERZ1740070.334-NODE-334-length-32834-cov-8.772232_pt1 | contig 32834 bp, 29 predicted proteins | sample MGYA00581734_ERZ1740070 | MGnify/ENA primary metagenome ERZ1740070 (study PRJEB43018, sample SAMN04849744) | marine metagenome | isolation source: floating plastic debris | place: Pacific Ocean | collected 2008-09-01 | study: EMG produced TPA metagenomics assembly...
ATATGATGATAGAGACGCTGCTTAATTATGGGTGTTTAAACTGACTTGATATTAACTGTCGTCTTAATCTCATTTGCCAGAGGTATCTAAACGTTCTTATGTTCATAACTACGAACATCTATATAGCTGTCGCGATACTCTTTGTACTTGACGTTTGATAGGTGGGTGTTTACTTTGCGTACTTCTCGTTCTGCACCTGGTAATGGCTGTCAGCCGTAGGCAGTTGTCAAGGCGTCAGGAAAGTGAGAGTTGCCGACAATGAAGGCGTCCATTGTATTTACTGATTGGGTGCGGATACGATGCTGGCGAGCCAGTTCAAGGGATTGGATGGAGGGGCGGTGAGAATGGTGTGTTTTTGGATCATGTAGTTACACGCACAATCACCTGGGTGGATTCCACTGTAAGAATGAGCTGATTGGTTTGGGTATCTAAATCTCAGTGTTTCAAGGCCAGAGTTGATGAGTCAGGGAGTAGATGCTGTAGAAAGTCCATGATGGGATACACACAAAGGCTAATCCCTATCTATGTCTTTTCCACCTCATTTGGATCACCAAAAGTGGACAAGAGCCCGAAGTGGGCATCATTAAAGAGCGATAGAATTACCCCTACTTAAGTACCGGCAGTTTTACTGTTACTGTCGTGCCGCTTGTCATGCTTGAGGTGATGTCAAACTCTCCCCTATGGGCACGTATAATGCGTTGAACAATAGCCAGTCCTAAGCCGTTTCCGCTAGGTTTTGTGGTAAAAAATGGTGTCATAATCTTTTCTAAAATCGATGCTGGAATTGAATTTCCTCCGTTATTAATCTGCACCGTTAGATAGTTTGCCTTGGAGGGTTGAGTAATCTCCCAGGTAATGGTCTCACCAGGTACAGTAGCTTCACAGGCATTGGCAATCAGATTAGTAAACACCTGTTTGAGTTTGTCAGAATCGGCAGAGACGATAACAGAAATAGGATTGGCTATAAATTTAATCACATGTTCCGCCACAGAAGGATGGGAACGTAGGGACTCGAGCAAATCTGTACTCCACTTGTTTAACTCCAAAGGCTTGCGGTCAAGGGTTTGGAGTTTAGAAAAGAGTAAAATTTCATTGAGCAATCGCTGTAGTCGTTCCGCTTCCTCCAATGCTATATCTAGCCGGGCTTGAAACCGACTGTCTAGTTCCAGCTCTTTAAAACTGGTTAATCCCAGTAGAATTGTTGTCAGTGGATTGCGAATCTCATGGACAATCATAGACGATTGTTCCCTGACTTCAGTCAGGTGAGCCAGGGCCTTTTGAGCCCTAATTTCAGCTTGTTTGCGTTCGGTGTTTAGCTGTTTTCGCTCACTAATATCCCGCACCATCGCTAAAATACATTGCCGCCCTTCAAACTCAATGGGGGCTGCAGAAATTTCTGCAGGTAGTTTATTGTTTGATTTGGTTAAACAGGTGAGCTCATCGGTCCAGCCCTGTCCCTGGTGAAAAACGGTTTGGGTAAACTCGATGAGCTTGGGCATCTCGTTGGGATGAATCTGGGAAATTGTAATGGTGTTGAGCAGTTCCTGTCGTGAGTAGTTGAGCAACTGGGTGGCACGAGGATTGGCTTCCAAAATCTGATCATGGGACGGATCAATCACAAGAATAGCGTCATTGGATCCTTCAAAAATTTTTCGAAAGCGCTGCTCCAATGACGAATGAGCAATGCTTTCCACATGAAGCTGGACCGAAACCCGCTGTAGCTCCTCTCGATACTGGTCTAACTTTTGGTTTAATTGTTGATTAATGGCAACCGGTTTGTCCTTGGCTATGGAGATAGGCTGGTGTTCCACAGTCGTGTAGCAGCAGCGTTCTAGCTCAATGGCCATGGCAGCCTGATTAGCTACCAGGGTTAAAACCTGTTGATCTGTAGTGTGAAACGGCTCAATGGAGGGACGCAGCGCTAGCAAAATGCCACAAAACTTGCCCTGGGGAGTTGTTAAGGGAACACCACAGTAGGCGATGGCTAAATTTGTCTGGAGGGTATGTGCTCCCAGACTGGGCAGCTTTTGAGTAACAACATCATTTGCAAGTGCGCTCCAAGCATCTGGGCTTTCCAGTTCGCCGGGCTGTAGCTCCGGGCTAACAATAAACTCATACCTTCCTAGCCCTAAGACCTTGCCGAGCATAATTCGGCTGGCTCCCAAACCATGGCGTAACGCTGAAACTAGCTCCTCTAAATAGGCATCCAGTTGGCCAGTTCTATATTGCAGCGATACTAGGGCAGACAACCACCTAGATTGAAGTTGATGACTGGGGATGCAGGCAAATTTTAGCTGAGACTCATTCATTAAAACCATTGCATCAATTAAATGAGATTTTCCTTGGTATCAGATACGTTATTTCTGAAAATCTATGATTCAAATTGAGTTTTTAGAACAGGGAACTCAAGTCGGTATGGCCCCTTACGAGAAACCACATTAACCAGCTGCTGCGCTTTATTCCTTAATCAAATTATAACGAATACTTCTTGAAATTACAAAAATCAAACCAAAGCTCAATAAAACTAAGATTTCTGGCTCAATGCTTTAGCTCACACTGATTTGATCTATGTCTGCTACCTAAAACTTTTCTTTAAGAAAGTCGGGGTGACTGTCAATACCAGCTTAAAGGCCCAACAACATTCAATCTTTGACCTTCCTAAGTGATGTCGTGAAAGCCTCTCGTTATGGTTCTCTTGTGTCTTCATTGATTCCTGAAGGGGACTGCCCCTCAGAATCTTTACAGGTACTCGTGTCACCTTTAACGAAGATGCCTCGCGCATTCGTAAAGACCATGCTCCCGAGAATTTAGCCCTAATTAGACATATTGCTCTGAACCTTTTGAGGCGAGACACCTCCGCTAAAGCGGGAACCAAGACTAAATGTCTCAAAGCCGGATGGGATAACGATTATCTCTTAGGAATTTTAGGTGCTTGAGTATGCATTTTCCCTATTACTATGATGTTCTAACTTTTATGGCAGTTGCTATATTTGCTGTATTGCTGAATTAGTTTAGCGATCAACCCTGTCCAACCGGTTTGATGACTCGCGCCAATTCCTGCACCATTATCTCCATGAAAATATTCATGAAAGAGAATGTAGTTTTGCCAGTTGGTATCCCGCTGAAAGGATTGGATATTTCCGAATACGGGTCGTTGACCCGAGCTATCTTTAAGAAAGATACGAATCATCCGATCTTCAAGGTCCAGGGCCACATCCCATAGGGATTTGTAGATGCCCGAACCTGTCGGACATTCGACCTGATAGCTGTCGCCAAGATAGTGGTGGAACTTCTGTAGGGATTCCACCAAGAGATAATTGACTGGAAACCAAATGGGACCACGCCAGTTCGAGTTACCGCCGAACAGTCCTGTGCTTGATTCAGCGGGTTCATAATCTACCCGATGGGCATTACTATCAGTGTAGAAGACATAGGGATTCTCTCGATGGTATTGAGAGAGTGCACGGATACCGTTAGGAGAGAGAAACTCGGTCTCATCTAGCATCTTTTCAAGAATACGCTTGAGTTTTTCGGGGCGAACGAGCGCTAACAGTCGCCGCTTACCCACTCCTTTTTCAATAAATGAGGGCACATTATGGCTCAGACTAGGACGATTGGTTTCAAACCAGTCTAAACGTTCCTTAAAACCGGGAAGTTGCTCAAGCAGTTCAGGTTCTAAGGTTTCAACGGCAAACAGGGGAATCAGCCCTACCATTGATCTAACTTTTAGCTTCAGACGATGTTGATTAGGCAAGTGTAGTACGTCGTAGAAGAATCCGTCTTCCTCGTCCCAAAGTTCTGTTTTATCGCTGCCCATATGATTCATCGCATCGGCGATATAAAGAAAATGCTCGAAGAATTTGGTGGCCATATCTTCGTAGACGGCGTTTTCTTTCGCTAGTTCTAAGGCCATTGTGAGCATATTGAGGCTGTACATAGCCATCCAACTGGTGCCGTCAGATTGCTCAATATGGCCGCCAGTGGGCAGCGGGGAGCTGCGGTCAAACACGCCAATGTTGTCTAAACCCAGAAACCCCCCTTCAAAAATATTGTTGCCTTCTATATCCTTGCGGTTGACCCACCAGGTAAAGTTCATTAAGAGTTTCTGAAAAACCCGTTCTAAAAAGGCGCGATCGCTTTTTCCACTAACCTTTTGGTCAATCTTGTAAACACGCCAGGTCGCCCAAGCATGAACAGGCGGATTGACGTCGCCAAAGGCCCATTCATAGGCAGGGATCTGGCCGTTCGGATGCATGTACCATTCCCGCGTCATGATATCGAGCTGGGCTTTGGCAAATTCTGGGTCGATCAGAGCAATAGGAATACAGTGAAAGGCGAGATCCCAAGCGGCAAACCAGGGATACTCCCACTTGTCGGGCATGGAAATGATGTCATCAGCATCCAGATGTGGCCACTGGGCGTTGCGGCCAAACTGACGCCCTGCTGCTGGTTTAGGCATTGTTGGATCACCCTCTAGCCAGCGAGTCACATCAAAGCGATAGTACTGTTTGCTCCACAGGAGTCCGGCAAATGCCTGACGCTGAACGTTTTGCAGGTCACGCTCCTGGCAGGTCGGCGTCACGGATGCGTAAAACTCATCAGCTTCAAGGATACGAGCTTGTAAAATACGGTCAAATTCTGGTCCGAGAGGGCTGCTCAGTTGGTGCTGGTTGGACAGGCGTAGTTTGACCAATCGGGTCTGACCGGGAGCCACCTCTAGAGTGTAGTTTGCGGCAAACTTTGTGCCCACACCATCAGGATTGACAGCTCCGGTTTCACCGTTGACAACGTAGCGATGGATGCCGTCTTTGACATAGGGGGTGGAATTAGGAACACCGAAAAGATGCTGAGAGTTGGATTCATTCTCGGTGAAAAGCAAGGAGGGACTGTTGCAAAACCTCTCATCGCGGGCTATGCCGTCATGAGTAAAGCCATCGCAGTATAGCCAGTAGCTGCCAAGATCTGGATGATAAGCTTCAACGATGCCCGACTGGCCTGCTTTAATCTGGGGTTTTGAACTGTTGTCCCAGGACCAGGTGTTGCGAAACCAAAGGTGGGGCAGGACATGCAAACACTGGGTTGCAGGACCGTGATTGACAATGGCAATCTGAATCAAAATGTCCTCTGGACTGGCTTTGGCATATTCAACAAACACGTCAAAATAACGGTTGTCATTAAATACACCAGTATCCAATAACTCGAACTCGGGGGCGTCACGCCCTCGTTGTTGATTTTCGGTCACTAGCTGACCATAAGGATATTCGGCTTGAGGGTATTTGTATAACCCTTTTAAGTAGGAGTGAGTGGGCGTACTGTCGAGGTAGAAATAATATTCTTTAACGTCCTCACCGTGGTTACCCTGATTGCCTGTGAGACCAAACAGGCGCTCTTTTAGCACTGGGTCCTGACCGTTCCACAGAGCGATACTAAAGCAGAGCCGCTGCTTTTCGTCAGAAATGCCCAGCAGACCGTCCTCGCCCCAGCGATAGGCCCGAGCGTGGGCCTGCTCGTGGGAAAAGTAATCCCAGGCTTCTCCTGTCGGGCTGTAGTCCTCGCGGACGGTGCCCCACTGCCGCTCGCTTAGGTAGGGTCCCCACTGTTTCCAGGGTACGCCGTGGGTATGGGTGTCTTCTAGTCTCTGGTGTTCGGCTGTCATGGCTAGTCTCTTTTGTGATTTATGGTCAGCTCGCAGATAAAAGGGGAACAGTACTCGTCAAATGCAAGGGCAATCAATACAAGGACAAGGTGTGTCTGAATTAGGACAAAGCTTTCCACACAGGTCACGCGGAGCCCGCTGAGTCATTTTTTGATAGACTTCAGCTGCTGCCAGCATGGCTAAAGGTGGACCAAAGTAATAGATCCAAAAAGCCGTCCACACGCCGGCAGGCAACGCCGAGGCAAAGGTGCGGGCTGGATTGATGCTCATGCCTGAGATCGGTGCGGCGAAGGTAATAAAAATGGCGACCAAGCCTCCTGAAAAGATGCCAGTGTAGCGGCTTAGGTGACTATGATTAGATGCGATTAAGACTGTTAGCATGAGCCCAAATGACATCAGCAATTCGGTCACTAGGGCGGTTAACCAACCCTGGCTACCCGGTATGGTAATAATGTAATTAACGGGCGCACGAGTAAAAAACTCTCCCAAAATAGTTGCTGTTGTCAGAATCCCCAACCAGCCGCCGATAAACTGAGCTAATATGTAAAACAGCGTATCGCACCGGGTCAATTTACCCAACCGAAAGAAAGCAAGCGTAACAGCTGGATTAATGTGAGCGCCGGATCGCTTACCCCAGGGCGAGTAAATCAGGGCGATCGCAGTTAGCCCCATGGCTATGCCCATCAAGATTCTTCGCCCAAATGGGCTCGGTAGCAGTTGGGGCAGCGGTGAAGCGTCGGCGTAGAGCAAGGTTGAAAATAGTCCAGCCAACATCATAAACGCGCCCAGACCAGTAGCCTCAATGAGATATTCAAGCCAGTGAATTTGAAATGTTCTCAGCATGACTGTTGTTTTTCACGACTATATTTTAGGGTCTGGGCAAGCCACAAGAGTTCGGAAATAAAGGCGAGTTGTTGCTGAACTTGTTCAAAAATAAATTTGGCTATGGGTTCATTCATACGGCCCTGGCGGACAGTCCCCGAAATAACTGGAATAAATATAGTATCCATCACTCCAATACCTCATCAGTCCGAAAATTTCCTCGCGTAGTGCAACAAAAAGTATCGGATTAAATCATCTGTTGTCGGATGTAATCGGCAACCCGCAGCGTCTGCGCAATGATGGTTAATGTGGGATTAACAGCCCCGGCTGACACAAAAAAGCTACCATCCGTCACAAAAACATTCTCCAGTTCGTGGGGCCTACAGTAGGGATCTAGGACGGACTGACGGGTATCTGTCCCCATCTTCATCGTTCCCATTGTGTGGCCGAGCGGAATACCAATCATGCCCCCCAGGTAAAAATCGACGTTGTGGGTACCTGGGTGACAGCCAATACAATCCAGAAAGTCTACTAGTCGCTGCCTGAGCTGATTTGCAGGCTCCACATTGTTTGCAGTGTAATCAAAGACCACTTGCCCGTTCGCATTGTAGGAAATACCGTTTTCAAGACGCGGCAAATCTTCACTTTGGAGCCAGAAATCGAGAGAGTGAAGTGCCATCTCGGCGTGAGTCATCCCAGGGATAGGGTTTGGAGACTCTAGTCTCATCATAGCTTCATTGAGCTTACCCAACATTTGAATTAGGCCCATAGGATATTTGAAAGTTTCATCTCCCCAGTAGTAATCGGCCAATGCTAAGGTCTTCTCAAAGGTTGCGTCGTTGGGGGTTTTGCTAATGGCGATGACCGTCGTATTGTTGTGCCCCATAAAATTGCGTCCCACCAGTTCCGTCGAGTTTGCCAGTCCGTTAGGATGTTTGGGATGTTGCGATCGCAAAAATAACAGCGCCGACCCCAATGCCCCTGCCGCCACCACCACCAGATTGGCAGAATATTTAACGGTCTCACCGGCTGACGTTTTAACAATCACCTTATCAACCCTACGTCCGGAGGCATCCATCTCCAGTCGCTCTACGGGGCTATTAATCTTGAGGGTAACATTCTCATACTGTAGAGCTGGCCGAACACCGAGAATATGAGAGTCCGCCTTGATCTCGTAGGGATCGGGATAACCGTCGAATTGGGGCCACAAATCCAGACTGCTCTTGGCTTCCTCTTCTCGGTCATGGCTCATGCGCATCCCCATCGGTAGCGGAAAAGGGTGCAGCCCTTGTCGAGCTAAATCATCACTCAGCCGCTGAATGCGAGGCTCATGGGGTAATGGCCCATAGGGATAGGGGGAACTGCGGGGGGGATCAGTTGGATCGGCCCCGTCCTGGGCATGGACGTAATACCACTTTTCTGCCAAAGCATAGTAAGGCTCTAAATCGCTGTAGCTAATCGGCCAGGCGGGGGAAATTCCATCATATTGCTCATATTCTTCAAAATCTTTTTCACGTAGTCGAAATAGGGCTGCTCCGTAAAACTTAGTATTTCCCCCCACATAATAGTGGGGATGACTCGGTCGAAAGGGTTTGCTTTTGTGATACCAGGTTACGTCAGGCGTATACCGTTTCTCGACCCAGTTAACATCAGGGTCAAAATTATCTTTCTCCCGAGGGACAAAGCCTCCTTTTTCTAGGATTAAGATCCGCTTTCCTGTTGGAGCAAGTGCCCGAGCCATAGTACCACCAGCGGCCCCAGTACCGATAATAATAATGTCGTAATGATCCGTCATCGCTGTCTCCTTTCAGTTAGCTACGGGTAGCTGATGGTGCCGACAAGTTTTGCCGATGAGTAACATCCTTAATGACGTATTAGATACAACATTTCCCAATTCGAGCTTTACTGCTCTTGGTAATTCCAGGTGAGGCCACCGTCAACAAAGAAGGTGCTGCCAGTAATATAGTCCGCATCGTCAGATGCTAAGAATTCTACTAAGGCAGCAATATCATTGGATTGCCCAAGCCGTCCTAGCGGAATATTTTTGAGAAGTGCGCCAAGCTGCGCCGGATTGTTGAGGAGATTAGTATTAATGGGAGTTTCGATGGCTCCCGGTGCAACATTGTTAATAGTAATGCCGTAGGGAGCTAACTCTATACTCAGGTTGCGGGTCAATAGTTTAAGTCCGCCCTTACTGGCACAGTAAGAAGCAAAGTTAGGGAATGGTAGCTCTTCGTGAACGGAGCTGATGTTAATGATTTTGCCAGGGCGCTGAGTTTTCATAAGATACTGTGTAACCGCTTGGGTCGCAAAGAAAACGCCCTTAAGATTAACGTTCATCACAGCGTCAAAAGCGTTCTCTTCGACCTCCCAAAAAGGGGCACGTTTTTCAATACCGGCATTATTGACTAAAATATCAAGTTGACCGAAGTGTTCAATACTCTCTGTTACTAACCGGCGCACATCGTCTACAATGCCTAAGTCCGCGCCGATGCTGTAGCCGCGCTCAGTGTTGCAGTAGCCCTCCACCATATGACACTGTCCACCAAGCGCATTGACTTGCTTCACCGTGACCTCTGCGCCCTCGGGGTGAGAGCGATAGTTGATGACAACTTTTGCCCCAGCTTTTGCTAACCGAACTGCAATTGACTGACCAATGCCCTGGCTGCTACCAGTAACAAGGGCGACCTTTCCATCAAGTCTCATGACTGAGGTTCCTAAAAATATTCAAAAAAAGACTGTTATGCCATTCAAATTACATTGAATAACTTGAGATGTATGTATGAAAAAGTCGTAAAAAGCGTATATGCGGAAAGTCAGATCACAACAGCACCTACAGGAGAACACAGTCTAAAATCTTTATGGTGGCTTCTGTGCGATCTCAATTTCTGAGAGTAGAACTTTTCCGGTTAACCCTAAAACCTATGTGATCACAGACAAGAGGCTATACCTCTTCTACGATGGCAAGCTGGGCAATACTAAGCCACAGTGGGTGGTGGATGAAGATAACCGTAGAGCGAATGCCGATCGTCATTGGCAAAATCGCGATTTTGTTGTTATTTATCCAACAATCGACTACTAGGATGCTACAAATGCCAGCCTGATTTTACAGCTTGCTCTGATGGTGAGTCAGTAAGGAAAGCTTATCGGCCAGCGCTGGATCGTTCTGATCCTCTAGTATCCGCCGCAGGCGATCGCCCATCTGATGATGATGTCTCAGCGTTGTCTTTCGATTGCCTGTCACTCCATAGGTGCGTCGAATAATCTGCGCCTCCGGCAGGCAGAAAAAGACCCCCCCATCAGTGTATTGAACGCTGCCTTCCAACAAATCAAAAATTCGCGCGTTGCCAGTAATTGCCGTTCTGGGGTGGCCACAGCCATAGACATGGAGACTTAAAAATGGCTCGCTACCAGCGTTACCCATTTGATGAATCAGATTGTGGTCTACACTCCTAATCATGCCAGGGGTGTAGTGGGCGGCCTCCACAGTGCGCAGGGTTCCTTTGGCAAATTGGTAAATGTAATGCTCTGCCGCACCAAAACATTGAACGGCCCCCCACTGGGTAAACCCGTGGTCGTGAATAGCGCTAAAGTCTCCTGGGACCCAAGACATGACCATGATTTCGAAGTGCCCGCCGTTATAGACCAATTTGCGACCGTAGCTATCTACAACGGGATGGTCAAAATCAGCCCAGGGCATAAGCTCTTCAGAGGAAATATTAATTTGTAAAAGAGTTTCTTTTACCTGGGCTGATGTGAAATACCGTGATAGCTGCAGCGTCCTGATCAGTGTTTGGAGTTTAGACGTGGTTTCTCTTGCGGGGCGTGAGGTTGCGGTTGGGGAAATCGCTAGGTTCATGGTTCTAGATAGAGATTAAAAAATATCTGAAAGGTATTTGGGCAGCTGATACTGCAAAATGACCACGTCATGCCAGATGCCATTGAGGTAACCGATACCGTTTTGAATTCCGACGATGGTGAAGCCCAAGCGCTGATGGAAGCGAATACTGCTTTCATTAGCAGCCAAGATTTTGGCAACAATATGGTAATAGCCCAGTGATTCAGCATGGCTCAACAAGGTTTGTTGCAACACTTTTCCATATCCTTTGCCGGTTTCAGAAAAGGTAAGATAGACCGACGTTTCACAACAAACCTGATAGCCAGCCCGATCGCTGTAGCGTTTAACAATGCCCCAACCGATAACGTGTTCACTCAGCTGGGCTACCAGCAAAGCCTCCCGTTGAGAAAGCTGATTCAGTAGTGCCTGAACATCCGCTGTTGTTCGAGGCACGCTATCCATTGTGATACTTCCATTCTCAATGGCCTCATTGTATATGGCGGCAATCTTATGACAGTCTTGAGTTTCAGCAGACCGAATGATCAGTGAAGTGGGGGAAATCGGCCGTGGGGCAATTGACATCACACCGCTCCTATCCGTACAAATTGTCGAGACAGTTGTGGACGCTGGGCATAGTCAATTAACCAGCTAATAAGGCGATCCATCATGGGCTGCCCAGTGAGCAGCTCTAATCGAGCAAACCCACCGATGTTCCCAGCATTAATTTCGCTAATGCGCCAGGTCCCATCATCATCCAGCAAAAAGTCATAGCCAAGCGTGTGGAGGCCCAACGCTTGGTAATGTTCTGCAGTCTGTCGAATGGCTTCGGTCTCATCAGCTGAAATCTTGGCTAAGGTACATTCACCATCAAGACTGACGTTGTTCACCCAATGCCCTCGTTTTGAGCGTCGCAGATAACTGCCGTAGATCTCTCCATCGACAACGACGACCCGTTTATCGCCAGCAGCAGTACGCTGGAGAAAGCGACAAAACTGGAGCGGTTCAGTCTGCCCCGTTTGTAAATAAGCCATCACAGATGAAAATGTGGGAAATGACCGCATTCCCTCAAAGGCGTTGTCCACATAGAATGTGCGTGTTTTATACCAAACTTTAAACACGCCCTTGCCACCTGTGCTATTGGCTCGCTTTGCAACAACAGTCTGAAATTGTTCAAAGAATTCCATCGCCTCAGTTTCGCTGACAGTGACAATAGTGTCTGGGATGTAATCTTTGGCCACCTTTAAGAGAAAATCCGATTTGATTTGTTGCTGTTTACCTGAGGGACGATTGACAAAGCGTGTCTTGGTTTCCCACTGGCTGAGGTTGTCTAGGTATGCGGTTGGAAATGGCTTGAGCGTGCGACAAAAAACAATGTCAATGTCATCCAGACAAAAATCCACAGCGGGCTGATGCCCCAACAATAGAAATTGTGGATAGGTCAGGGGCTCAGTCGAGAGAATGGCTGAGATTTTCCCTGTAAACGGAGCAAGTACTCTAGGTGCAGGTAAATGGTAAAACGTGATCCTAGGATCGCTCGAAACCCGCCTGTAGAAAGTCGGTACATCTAGGGGTGGGCGACTGTACTGGGTTGGATCGCAAATGCTCAGAAGTTTCATGCTAGGTCTCATTCTGTTTTATGTCACTGAGGTTGAGTCGTCGCTGCTGACGGCGATCGTTTTCATCTCTATGGCACGCGCGTCCTGTCTGGACGGCACTTTGCCCAGCGTCGAAATCCAAATGCCTAGCATAATAACCAGAAAGGCCAGCATTTGGACCGTCGAGGGCCGCTCCCCGTTGAGTAAAAAGGCATAAAAGATAGAAAAGACGGGTGTTACAGAAGTCCAGCGACCAACAGTACGAGCATCTAAGCGCCCCAATGCTGCGTACCAGAGAAACTGAGCCACCACAATCAGCAACAACGCGTAGATAGCCATGACGATCCATAGCTGTCCGGCGAAGGTTTCAGCAAAGTGGTCTGGGCCAAACACAATGTTGGCAATGCAAAAGAAAACGATGGATGAGATTAGGTTACGAGCAAATACGACCGTTCTGAGTGGTGTCTCTTGGGACAGCATGAGCTTGCTGAGGATGGCAGCGATCGCATACACCACGGTAGAGGCCAAAATCAGCAGATCCCCACGATTGATCTGAAACTGACTGCTGATAAAAACAATTGCCAAAATTCCCACTGCAATTAGAGAAAAGCCTATCCACTCTGCTTTAGAGATCCGCTTGCCCCAAACCGCCGAGCCCGCTAGAGCCAGCAAGATCGGCCCCAATCGGCCCAATAGTACAGAACTGGTTACCATCGTATGTTGCAGTCCTAAAAAAATTAGCGCAGACAGCAGCGCGGCAAGACAACCGTTGATTAGTAAACCCAACAGAATACGTTTGGGCATCTGGTAAAAATCTCTGAAAACAGGGCCGATACCAAACCACCCCAGTACCGTTAAGGCCGCACAGAAGTTACCGACAAACAACACATTGCAAAAGGAAATGGGGGTTGGGATGCCGCCACTCAACACCTCAGCATTGGCCCCCAGAAACGTAATCAGCGAGGGCCGCAGTGCCTGCAAAGCTCGCGACAAGACTAGCAGTACCTCAGGGTTGAGACGGGAAATAATTGGCAGCTGATTATCCATAACCTGATCTAGACCCGCTCATAGGTAGACGGCTCCGCCTCTAGCACAAACAGATCGTCATACTGCATTACTGTCCCAGTAATCCGAACCGGATCAGCCACTAAGTCGAGGACACGATCATTCACCGCCTGTCCTTGTCCATCTACCAGTAAGAAGTACATCACGTCATCGCGGCTATTTTGAACACGAAAGACAGCGGGGACACCGCCGCTAATGCAGCGAATAGCACAGGCCCGATGGGTCTTACTCTGGCCAGGTTTCATCGTGCCAAGGTAGCATTTACTATCCAAAATCTCCCCTGTTAGTGAAAAACTACCCAGAGAATTGCCATCAGCAGGATTAAGCGTTACGTCAGCAGGTGGCTCGACAGGCTCTGCTCCGCGTACAGCAATGATTGATAGCTGGTTACGAGAAATTAGCGTTCCTGTCAGCTTAACCCACTGCCCAACCTGCTCTAGCACATCGGCCCTCGGTGTACTTTTGCCCGTCCCAGATAACAAGTAACGAGTAAAGGGCACCTGGGAGGCAACATTGCCAGGACGGGGCACAATCAGATGGGGAACAGGCTCGCCAACAAGCAGTCCTTCTAACTCTGTTGTTCCCTGGATTCTCGCACTATTAAACTGATTGTGCAGTCCTGGGAAAACAACTGAAAACAGAATGCTACCTATCACCAGTAGTGGGATAAACCGGAATAAAAACCGCTGGTAGCTCCTAGGTGCCGGAGCGTAGTTGATATAAAATTCATCTGTGGGTTTATCCGAGGTGGAAGACATAGAACTGCTAGTGTGACTGTGAAGAGAATGAGGTGAGTTGAAGGATGTGAAGTGAAAAATATAAGGTTGCTAACAATAAATACAACTAGGCAGAGCGCACAATCACAGCCGGAGTGACTTTAGTACCTGCCAGGTTAGGCTTAGTCCGAACAAAAATTCGATCGCCTTCAAGCCTGACATCAAATGTAGGCACCTTTTCTTCAAACGGCGGCGGTGACGAACCACAGTCTGGCCGATACTGATAACCGTGCCAGGGGCAGGTCACACAATCATCCACAATCTTGCCCTCTCCTAACGGTCCATTTTGGTGTTGACAGACGTTTGAGAGGGCTGAGATTTTATCGTCGTAACGAAAGATAGCGACTCGTTCTCCTGCAATGGTGACCACCTTCGCCCGATTGTTGTCAATGTCACCGACGCATCCCACCTCAACAAACTCATCGCTGTTTAGGTAAAGATTGGAGCGATCTCGCTGTGCCTCACGGTTACCGGCAACAAGATGGATAGTTAAAATCCAAAGCAGCCCCAGCAGGACAGCCATGGTCAGTAGTGGGTGTTTGTTGGTTTGCAGCGCCCCCAAAACGACATGACCTACCAGTAGACCATAAGCTCCGTAAACACTCATATGAAGCATTTTCCAGACTGGGGCAGTGAGATTAGCTAACCAAAAGTCGTGGCTGGTAGCTGCCATTAGAAACAAAATTATCAGTGCCAGCAGCCCCAAAATTTCGAAGGGGAACAAAATAAAGCTGCTGTAGTGGCTATTGCCTACGAGTAAGCTCACCAGCGGATCAAGGTTGCCAAAGTCGTGATACCAAGTTAATGCACCATTAAAGTCTATAGGCCAACGAGGCGCACTAGCCCCCAACCAACGCCAGGGCAACTTGAGCCAGCGCCAACCATTGACATGAATCAGCGCCAGCAAAAACATCGTGACGCCCATGTGCCGCCGATTGAAGAGCAGCGGGTAAAATTTAGGATTCAGGCGACTTAATGGCCCAATCGACAAAATGACATGGATTAGCACAAACGCTGCCGACCCGTATGCACGAATGCGAACGCCGTGCATACCTGCTGTGGGGTCCATCGCTGCGGTGACGGCCATAAACCCGTAAAGGTAAAGGCCAACTGCCCCCAACAAAATGGTATCGTAAACAAGTTTGGGACGGCTCCATTGAACCGCTTTATAGCCAACGCTCATGAGATTGTTATGGGGTTATTTCTTTAAGTGATGAGGGCCAGCAGGGTGGATTAGGGCAATTCGCCGGTGGGGAGAGAAGTGGCTGCGATCGCAACTCCTTGACCATGACTGTAAAACAGCAGATAGCCAGGACTCGACAACATATCTGGCACGACGGAAAATTGTCGGCGACTATGACCAGACAGCTGTCCTAACAATACGGCATCCACGCCTACAGGCTCAGGTAAGATCTCAGGGACAGTCTCCTCGGGCACCCAGTACACTAGCGTATTGGAGAATGACAGCGGCTGAGAAGGCGTCACCGTTAGGGCCAAATTATCCGAAACGGATTCACCGAAAGAGCTAAGCCCCAAATCCATAATGGCCAATTGAACATCAATGCCATTGACGTTCACCGTTTCTGATGCCAACAGTGCTGCCGTATCGCGGGTGAAAAAGTCAGCTACTGCAAACAGTTCGTCAGATGTTTTGTCCACTATCGGAATCTCAGGTCGCCCGATCAGACCCGCCAAAAAGACAGTCGGTAGCAACCCAGTTAGACTCATCCAAACCCAGAAGTGAACTTTACGCTGAGAGAGAATCATCTTAGACTCCTGTTAGTCGATTACAAAGCAGAAGTAGGAGCTGCCGCCCTTCGATGGGCAGTGATTTCACTGGGCTTTCGCTTACCTCTAACCCAACGCAGCGCAAACACAGGCCAAAACGCACACAGCCCTGGAATGAGTAATAGCCGAAAGCCCAAATTACGTCCTTCAGCATCCGGGTCAACCCGCTGAATACCGAATAAGAGAAAGGGTATTGCAAAGACAAGTCCCGCAAAGAGGTAAGCTCGCACAATCTTGATAACCCAGACCGCTAGGGCAATCAATGCGCTATCCATACTAATACCTCCCCAACAAAAAGGAACAAACGAAACAGTTTAATAAAATTGAAGAATCGATTCAGAGATAGTTTTGAAGAAGTCGAGTACAACACTATTTAGTTCTTGCTCTTCCATCCGCACTCTACTGCATTATTTCAAGATTAGGCTGCCAGAAAAAATCGTATATCTAACGATCGATTCTCTAAAGGAGCACTAAATCTGTAGAAGTTGCTAAGTATATTGGCATCCCTTTCGACCATCATCGGAGTACACATGGAAGGTACAGCCCGATTCTAAGCAAGTGACCCGATGGATAAAGTTGTCATATCGCCCCTGCTGTCCTAGACTCCAGATCACCTCACCTGGTCGAAACCGTTGGCTACCCTCATATCTCAGTCCACTTACCCCTTGGTGGGTAAAAAAATCCATTTCGAAGCAACCGCTGATAACAGCATAAAAAGAAAATGCTGGATGTCCGTGAATGCTTGTTTTAGCTTGCTCGTCCCACCGCAGTATTAATGCCTCGTAATGGTGATCAGCCCGAAGAGACTCTTGAGCAACACGAGTGCGGGTATAGGTGCAGGGCGAAAAGGGGAGATGACTGAGGTCGGGGAATACCTTATGGATAATCTGTTGTCGTAACCAGGCTCCCAGGCTTGCTGGGTCCGCCGTTTGTTCTCGATGTAGCAACATCTGTTGAAACAGATGCTCTATCTCTAGGTGTGGCATCTGACCCTCTCTACTTCTAGCTGCTGTGCGATCTCAACGACCTGTTCAAAGAAAGCTGTAATATCTTCAGGACGGGTTTGATTGTTACAAATTACCAATCGCAGCACCACCTGATGGTCAATTTGGGCATAGTTCACCATTGCCAGTCCCTTCTTGTAGAGCGTCTGACGCAGACTCAGGTTTAGAGCGTTGATATCTTGATCGGGGTGCTGAGGATGATAGCGAAAGCACAAGTTCACCGAAGCTCTTGGCGTGACCAGCTCCAGCGCAGGATGTTGATGAATCAGAGCTTCAGCGTGTGCTGCGAGATCAAAATAACGGTCAATCAGCGCTTCCCAGCCACGATCCCCGAGATGTTGCCAGGTCAGCCACAGCTTAACGGCATCCACCCGACGACCACAGTGCAACGTACTGGGGCCGAGGTCATTAGGGTCTGCTTCGTCCGCATGGAATATGTAGCCCGTGCCGGGGGCCGAAAAGGTGCTGAACATCTGTCCAGATTGCTTTAACAGCAGCATTGAGCACGTCAGCGTCATCCCCATCATCTTGTGGGCATCCCATACAACCGAATCGGCCTGATCGACACCAACCATCAGATGGCGATGTCGGGCACTGAGCAATACACTGGCCCCCCAGGCTCCATCAACGTGAAACCAAAGCGCCTCCCGATGGGCGATAGTGGCAATTTCGGATAGCGGGTCAAAGACTCCCCGTACCGTAGTGCCAGCTGTAGCTGCCACAAAAAAGGGACGATGCCCTTGGGCACGGGCCTGATCAATTAGGGATTCCAAAACGGGAACCATCATCTGTCCAGCCTCATCAATAGGCACGGTCCATAAGTTTTCGGTACCTAAACCCAGAATCTGAGCCGCTTTAGCAAAAGAGTAGTGGGCCGCCGCAGAGACGAAGGCAATCAACTGCGGCTCCTTGGCAATGCCTTTGGCTTTGAGGTGCGGAGCGGCACGGTGACGGGCAATTGCCATCGCCATCAGATTGCCATTACTACCTCCAGTTGTGAACTGGCCCTCGGGATTGGAAAATCCGACCAGCTGACCTAACTTGGCGATAACAGTTTTCTCAATCAGCGTCGCGACTGGGGCAACCTCGTGGGTGTACATTGACGTGTTGGTTGCACTAGTGAGCAGGTCACCCATCAAGCAAGGGGCACTGAAACCGCCCCAGAGCTGGTTAAAGTACTTGGGATGGGCCGTTTTGACGGCATGGGTCAAATAGTCAGCGATATCGATTTCGAGGTCAGCCAGAGGTTTACCCTCGGCGGGCAAGTCAAGCATCAAACGACGTGCCAGCTCAGCGGGCTCCAAACTCTCAGTGACAGAGTGTTCAGCAGTAGAGGCTGCAAAAAAGACTGTGAGCTGCTGAAGCAGCCGCTGATAATCAGAAGATTGAAACATGGGTGCAGCCTAAGAGACGCTCGACAGTTGTTGCATGGTGCTGTCTTATGGTCTGCTGTTGTCTGACAAACATTATCTGACAAGCAAATATCAAAGACCGGCTACAGCGGTTCTTGACACAGCAGTTGGGCAATGTGTACAACACCAAATACGCAACGCTAACTGCACTCTAACCGATCAATCTGTTGGACATTGTTGGAGATAATTCTATTATCCTCAGTTCAAATAGCAGGATTGAAAAAACTGCGGCAGCATCCTGTTACTCTGTTATCCATCGGCATCGTAAGTCGACTATTAAGTCTGAGAAAACTTTGCAATCAAGCCAATGGAAACGCTCAATGTCTTGTTTGTTAACTGCATGCTTGAGTCCTCACCGGAGTTGGGCGAGACGGAGGTGTTATGGAGACTATTGGTAGAGCGCTATCAGGCCGCAGTATGTAACATCGATAAGCTGCGCCCTGTGGATTTTAATATCCTGCCTGGCCATCGCGGTGATATGGGTATGGGTGATGAATTTCTTTCGGTGTTTGACCGTATCCGAACTACAGATATATTGATTTTAGGTATTGCCACACCGTATTGGTCTGAATGCCAGAAGCTCATCGAGCGTTTGCGGGCAGCCTGTCTCGAAAACCTGGATTTGACGACCGGCCAGTCGCCGCTCTACAACACAGTAGTAGGCGCTCTACAGGTTGGCGATGTCTGGGGTGGCACAAGTTGCCTTGCTAAGACCTTTTTTGACCTGGGGCAGCTCGGCTGTGTCAATCCGCCATACAATGCGGTCATTTGGTATCCTGCCATTGATACTCAGACGGGTTTTACGGCAGCAAAAGGTCAAACGTCGGTATCTATTAATCGTCAGGTCAGGCTGCTAGCAGAACATACACTTGCGATCGCACATCAACTTCGCAAAACGCCTTTGCAAACTAATCTCCGGGAGCTCAATCAGGTGGTCCAAACCATTGCCCGAGACACTGAGGTGAAGACCAGCACACTGCTGAAACCTCAACCCATCGTAAAAAATCAGGATGACCGTCACAAGGAAAATTGGACTGTCACCAACTCAAACAATGAGGGGATCAGCTATCGCCATCTCTCCAAACGCATCTGGACTGTGATGCAGGCGGGCAAGCAGCGAGGGTTCAAGTTTCAGGTTGTGAGCCTAAAGGACAAAATTTTTAGGGCCGAGCGAGACGGCAAGGGATTTCTGTACAAGATCTATCCAGGCTATTTCTCCTATCGTCAGCAATACATCAACTACGATGTGGAAAAATCCAAAACCCACAAGCTAGCCCTGATGGATAACGTTGGTCTGCCGGTTCCCCAGTCCTATGGCAGCTTCAAAACAGTGGGTGAAATTCCTTTTACTCACCTGACGTTTCCCCTCGTGGCTAAGCCAGATGCGGGTTCATTAAGCGAAAATGTATATGCCAATGTGCAAAATGCACATCAGCTCGAACAGGTCGCCGCCGCCATTGAAGCAGAAGGTGCCTTGATTAAGCTAGAATCGCGCATTTCAGGGCAGGACTACCGTGTTTTGATCATTGATCATCGTTACGCAGGCTGTGTACAGCGACGCCCTGCTTCTGTAACGGGCGATGGTCAGCACACCATCTTAGAACTCTTTTATCGCCGTAACCGTGAGCCGGGACGGTGCGATCGCGATGAAACCCACACGACCCTGCATCAACTGGTGTTTGACCACACCAGCCGCCAGCAACTCCACGATACCGGGTACACACTCGATACAGTGTTGGAAAAGGGAACGGTCTTCTATCTGCAAGAAAAGATCACAGCCGCTCTAGGTGCCGACTATATCGATTTCACTAATGAACTGCACCCCAGCATTGTCGAATATTGTATTGAGTTCTCCCATCACTATCCCTGTTTGACACTTGGATTTGATCTGATCACCATCGATATTCGCCGCCCGCTCGCAGAAACTGGTGGGGCCTTTAACGAATACAACACCTTGCCCTACGTAGATTTGCACGAAAACTGTAATGTCGGTCAACAACGTCCAGTGAGTGCTTTAATCTGGGACTACATTGAGAACCACGGTAAGGAGATTGTTACAACTGACTTTAGTGCATTCTAAATCTCGTCCGACTTAAATCCGGTCGCTTTCTCCAGGAGAATAGCTGTTCTGGGTTACGGCTGGATATTGTCAGCTATCGAGACTCCTTAAACAATTCTATATTTTGTGACAGAGTGCTGGCTTTATAATTAAATTGCCTTTAGCATTAATTTACCGTAACATAAAATTCGAAGAGGGATCCCTCAAGCTAGTATAGGCACATGTTTAAGTAGTATGTTTGACTACCAAGTTGGTGGCAGTTTAGCGGCAGACGATCCCACCTATATTGAGCGGCAAGCGGATAGCGACCTTTACGAGGCGTTGCTGCGTGGAGAACTTTGTTATGTTCTCACTAGCCGTCAAACCGGAAAATCAAGCCTGCGATTGAGAACGAGGCACCGAATTGAATCGACGGGTAATGGACGCTGTGCTTCAGTGGATATGACCCGAATCGGTAGCGAGAATATTACGCCAACCCAATGGTATCAAGGCATTGCCTTTGACTTGTTACGTAGCCTGAAGCTTTACAAACAGGTGGATTTACCACAGTGGTGGGCCGCACAGGGGACGCTATCGCCAGTCCAAAAGCTCGGAAACTTCTTCGAAGAGATTCTCCTCAATTCGTTCCCACAGGAGAATTTCTTCATTTTTGTGGATGAAATCGACAGCGTACAAAGTCTACGGTTTCCAGTAGATGATTTTTTTGCGTTGGTGCGATATTTTTACAACCAGCGAGCAGAATATCCACTTTACCAACGGTTGACCTGGGCGCTGTTTGGTGCGGCATCCCCTAGCGCTCTGGTGAGTGACATACGGCGAACACCTTTTAATGTTGGTATTGCAATCTCACTCCCTGGATTTACCCTCACCGAAGCCGCCTCGCTGCTACCTGGCCTAATTCCATACGTGGAGCGGCCTCAACAAGTTCTCAGCGCAATTCTAGAGTGGACTGACGGCCAGCCCTTTTTAACCCAAAAGCTTTGTTCTCTCGTTCAGCAGGAAGGGCAGAGCAGCGGGCATATTGAGATTCCCTTCGAAGAAGACGGCCTTTGGGTTGAACAGCTTGTCCGCACCTACGTTATTGAAAATTGGATGTTCCAGGATGAGCCCGAGCATCTTCGTACTGTGCAGCGCTATTTGTTAAGCGACCCTACTCAAGTGGGTAGACTGCTTGCTCAATATCAGCAAATGCTTCAGCAAGACGAAGGGCTTGTCGTCAGCGGCACGCCTGATGACTTTTACACACTACTTCTATCTGGTCTAGCTATCCAAAACAAGGGGATTCTTCGGGTTCAAAATCGAATCTATTGTGAGGTCTTTAATCTCGCTTGGGTGCAACAGCAGCAGGCAAACTTGCGCCCTTATGCTGTTAAGTTAGATAGATGGGTCAAATCAAACTATCAAGACGAATCACAACTGCTGCGAGCACGCGCCCTGATTGACGCGCAAGAATGGAGTGCAGGTAAAAGCCTTGGCGATTTAGACTACCAGTTTCTCGCGGCCTCACAACTCAGCGAGCGTCGCTATCGAGAGCGACGCATTGTCGAAATCTTAGCTGTCCTTAGCTATCGCAGTAACGAACTTAAACCTTACTTAGAACGAATTGCAATTGCTGTCAGCGAGCTTCTAATCGTGGACTGGTCTGTTGTTACGTTGTGCAAGGACAATGAAGAGCGCATTTTAGCAAGTAGTTTTGACCTCGGTAACACTGAAGATGAAACCTACAACCTGCATTTAACTGTAACGGGGTATGTCTTCAAGAACGGCTGCCCTCTAATTGTCGAAGATACTGAGCTGAGCATAGAAGAATATGAGTCTGAGGAGGGCTATCGCTCTTATCTTGGCGTACCGCTCAGAATCTCTACCGGCGAAATCGTCGGAACCATCTGTTCTTTCAATAAAGCTCCTCGCCGATTTGACCAGCAGGAAGTGCAGTTGGCTACAATTTTCGCTGAACGGGCCGCGTCGGCGATTGAAAACTATCAACTTTATCAAGAGCTACAGGAGATAAATCAGACGCTTAAAAAACGTCTGAGTCACGGAGTATAGCCATGGATAGTTAACCACCAAGATTCGGCATTTCTTCGCCCTATTCCGCAGCTATGCCTTAATCTTAGCCTGCTGTTTAGATGCAGCAATCTGAGCGATGGCTTGTCATTTGAGCCAAGTGCTTAACCAAGTTCCAGGGGCGGTCTAGCTTCGATACCTGCCAGTGCTGGCAAAGTAATGGTTTGGGTAAAATTTAGGAAGCTAGCTGCCGTCTAAACTGCTAGCAGCACCACAGAATATAAGGCTGCCCCCATACAGAACATACCGAAGTGGCTCTCCTGCTGTTCTGGGAGTTCTTCTTTGAAGACATTAAGGATAATTCCGCCCGCAACTAAAGCCCAGACGATTGCGATTTCAGCCTTGTCTAACTGAAAGGCTTCCCCTAGAAACCAGCCAAAGACAATAGCACCTGCCAGCAGCCATCGGCCAATTCGGTCATACAACCGACTGTGGTGTTCTCGCAGTCCCACATCATTGACCCAAAAATGCAGCGCTAACGTAAAGAACAGAATCAAACACGCTGTTAAGCCGTGATTTTCAGATTCTCGCAGCAGATAACCCAAAATCGTATTGTAGATTCCAAATGAAGCAACATGTATCCAGAAAACGCTGGAATAAGTGCTATTTTCACCATAAGTTTCCTGCCGGTGCAGCCGCGAGCGTATGGCTAGCCTTTCTAAACCATAAAACAACGCTAATCCGAGTAGCGTCAAAAGATAGACGTGACGCTCCAAATAGGCAATCATTCCGAAACGGCTATGCTGAACCTCCATCTGTGCATGGGCCAGTTCGGGCAATATATCCAGAAAAACAAAAGCGATAGAAACACCACCTGCGATAGAAATCCACCAGCGTTGGGGAAGCTCAATGAGCCTTTGCATCCTGAAGGCTAAAACATGAACTAAGCCCAAACAAACCGCTAGTGCGAGGCCAACAACGTTAATACTGATATCCATAGAAAAAAGCAAAAATAATCATTATTAGGGACTAATTCTTCACAACGTTCCTACCTGTAGGAGTAGGCTAGGCAATTAGCGCGCTAAAAACAATTCTTGAAAATCAGCCGTCCAACGCTCCATTGTGAAGAGCCATCTGGATTTTGTTGGATTTTGCTGGATTTTGCTAGAACTTCTAGCCACACAGAAGATCGATCATCTGCATGCAGTCTATGCTACTCTTACCATTAAAATTAAGGGCAGGATATGTATACTGAAGAAGCCTTGGCCCTACTCGATCAGCTCTTGCCAGGGACTCTTAGCAACTTGCAAGAAACCGTATTTTGTCAGGTATGGGAAGATAAAACCTACGCAGAAATTGCTGATGAATATAGCTATGAGCATAGTTATATTCGCGATGTTGGTTTTCGATTATGGCAAGCACTCTCCAAAACCTTGGGCGAAAAAGTTTCGAAAAGTAATGTTAAGGCTATTTTGAGTCGATATGCACGTAGTCAAGCGGTTACGTCTAGTCTGCCCCCTACTACCTCAACCTCACTGCCGGAAGTAGAGTATCCGAACGGCCCAGTTCCTATCAACTCTCCTTTGTATATTGAGCGTCCTCCTATCGAAGTTAGAGCCTATACCGAGATTAGAAAACCGGGCAGTCTTATTCGATTGAAAGGTCCGAGACAAACTGGAAAAACCTCTCTACTAAAGCGGATGCTATACCATGCCAAGTCCCACAGCATGGCAACCGTTTCTCTAAGTTTCCATCGAGTCGATCATGCTATTCTGCAGGACCTGGATCGATTTTTGCGCTGGTTCTGCACCAACGTCAGCTACCAGCTCGGCATCGCGCCTAAACTTGATGACTACTGGAATTCAGACATTGGTAGTAAGGTGAGTTGTACCCTCTATCTAGAAGAATATTTGCTGATACAAGTGCAGACATCCATCGTGATTGCACTGGATGAGGTTAATGAGCTTTTCCAATTCTCTCAAGTTTCTGCTGAGTTTCTACCCTTGCTCAGATCCTGGTATGAGGATGCAAGAGAGTCAGAAAGTTGGCGAAGAGTTCGCTGGATACTATCCCACGCGACCGATATCTATGTACCGCTTCAGCTCAAACAGTCTCCTTTTAATGTAGGCTTATCCATTCCGCTACCAGAGTTCTCCGTCAATCAGGTTCGAGATTTGGCTCACCGACATGGCTTAACAGAATTTGGGGATGAGCCAAATGTCTGTGAACTGAGGCATTTGGTTGACGTGATTGGCTCTCGTCCGGGTCTCGTCCGCCTTGCGCTATATCATCTTAGTCAGAAGAACGCCACCATTAAAGAGCTGATAGCAAATGCCCATACTCAGTCGGGAATTTACAGCGATCATCTGCGACATATGCTGGCCGCGATTTATCCTCACAAAGATCTTCAGTTAGCATTGCTGGAACTTATTGAGATGGATGGACCAATGGAGCTTCCACCGATTATTGCCTATCGCTTAGAAAGTATCGGACTAATCAAGATAGAAGGTAATCTAGCCACCATCAGCTGCAAGCTCTACAGTAAGTTTTTCTGGAATGGTTCACAAACAAATTATTTTGGAAAATGCCAGATATAGTTAGCTGTTGACGTCCTACTTAAGTCATATTCGATGACTTAAGTAGGACGTCAACAGCTAAAAGGACATGTACTCAAAGCTGAGAAGTTCATTGGTAGTCAATGGTCTTTGGCAAAAGCCTATTTTCATTGCAGATGTTGTTTTTTAAGACATCATTAGAGTTGTTGAGAAACAGTGAGTGAACGAAAACTGTCAGAACTGAGTAGCCAAAGCCTATAAGAGCTTCTAGCGATTATGATTCTACAGGCTTTATTAAATAGTAAAAATCATCACACAGCAGAGGCTTTAGGCTTTTTAATAGAGCTTTTATTCGTCAATCAAATGCAACAGATATCTGTATAAAAAAGTCGTATTCTCTGCGATTACATCCGATACAGTTTCCAATTTTTTCATACATACAGAGGCTGGATAATTATTTATAATCATCAACGAAATATGATTTGATTAGGAACACGACAACCCACATTGTTTTTGTTGCTTAGATCTCACTGTTTAAGAAAACTGGAAATGAACATGAAACGATTGTTATTGAACGGGCTAGTCGCGATCTCAATGGTGACCTCTATAGGCATCCTGGTCCCCAAGGCTGAAGCCACATTTACCGCTGCGACTGTCTCTGAAGCAGGTGTATTACGTGGCGGGCAAGACCAGTATTTTGAGGTTACAGTTGAGGGCGAACCTTTACAACGAGTGCGGGTGCAGTGTGTCACCTTTCATAGGTTCAGTGGTTTAGATGTTTTCGTCGGTGACGAACAGGTAACGCCGGATGTGCACTATGGGTTTGAGGAATTTACTCTTACCTTTGCCGCGGACATTCCCGACGGTGAAACTATTCGTATTGTTATGAAAGACTCTCGGGTACGCGGCACAATCAATGAAGGCATTGATGTACCATACCGCGTCTATGGCACCTATGCCAGCCTGAGTGACGGAGAAGTTCCCTTGGGAACCGCTGTGATTAGAACGCTCGGTGATGGCGGTCGTTAACGGCTGCTCCTGATATCCAGGTCAATTCCAGGGGCGTGGCTCGCTCCTGGTCTCTACGTACGGCTTGGTTCAGGAGTGGATAACACTTTCCCGCCCAAGCCGTTTACCGGCTCATCGCTATGTAATCGGGTGTACTAGAAGAACGTGGGATAACTTGTGATATCGTGCCAGGACTAAGGCTGAGTAGAAAGCTCAGCGCGCTGAGCAAATGTATTGCCTGAGCGCGAGTTTCGCCACATCCAGTTGAAGTGGTTGCGTTATAAAAAGACCATAAAGAGAGAAGAGCCCTGTCAATCTAACGCTTGTTAGGCAACTACTCCGAAGATTTCGTGGATGAAAGCGATCTGTCCCCTGACATCTCCTTTGTCTATCCCATCGAGCTGTCCTTTTCGAATCATGTTCATGGCTTCATACCCTTTGAGTGTGCGTCTAGCCGTGCTGAATGAGCTAAATTCCAGGCCAAGTTTGACCTGCCGTTTGATGAATCAGTGGTCCTGCTCAATAATATTGTTCAAGTCCTTGACCTGCCGGGTTTCTGTCGGGTATGAAATGACGCAACTTGAATGGTCTTGATGAAGGCATAGGATGCAGAAGTTGAGCTCGATACCACCTCAGGTTACCCTGCGAGCAAAAAGGTATTGCTTTTTGCAACACAGCCGTATTAGCCTCTTAAAAATGTGTGAAACATATGCACCTTTTTACCCCTAGCTGCTTACTATAAAATCCATAAGGAGCTTGTTGAAAAACATCTCTTCTCGACCACGACTAAACTTTCCTAAGGTACTTATTCTATGTCAAATAAGAATGAAGAGATTGCTCCAGAAAGCGCTTCATTAGATAGCTCTGTATCTAATGAAGTATCGGACGAACAGCTTAAGAATGTTGCTGGTGGCAATAAAAATCCCAGTCAGGAGGGAAGCGTCGGACAGGTATCATTAAATGATCCTGCTGCTGATCTTAATGGGGATGGAAATGTCACTCTCCACGAAGTTGTCACACATAACCGCGCTCAGCGTGATAAAGGCTAACAATCGGAGAAATTATATTCATATCATCAAACTAGCAGCCTATGGGATACCACAGGCTGCTAGTCAATTTCTACTGAGCACCTTAAATAAGGTAAAGTCAATTCATCGACTAACGCTAGGGCTTCGGCTTTATTCACCTCACCCACAACAGAGTCATCATCAGCCACATTCTCTTGCTCACTAGCAGAACGGGGCCCAGATCGCTGCACCAATTCTGAAAAATCGATCTCCTAAGTCTGCCGGGTCAATCCCCGCAGCCAGTCCCTATCCATCACCGGCCCATCGCTATTATTCGCATCCTGTCAGTTATCTCATAGAATCTCGGATTTGGTCTCACAAATCTCCGCCAGCTACGCCAAGACTTCCCCACCCATCCGCAGCTGTTCCCGCCAGGGCAGTTCATCTATCACCACTTCAAACTATTGCCATAGTTCCAGAATATTCGCCTCTTCCGGCATATCTACCGCATCCTCAAAGGCATCTCCCAGATTCAACTCTAGCTGACGTACATCAATCATCCGCACCACCGCTAGATTCAAAACTCTCTCTCAAAGGACAATCCTTGAGGGGACACTCGATAGGCTCTAATCAAATCTCATTGGAAAAGTGGGTAATAATCCCAAAGCGTTCTTTCAAGAAAAGCATGACCTTCTCCACATAACGCTCCAGCTGATGCTTGCGGTATCCGGCACAGTGGATGGGCTATCAGATGTCAATTACACAGTGGTGACGCGTCAATTACCAAGGCGTAGGGATAGTCGACCAACTGAAATTTAAGGACGAAACGACAATTAAGATCTAAACGACAATTAGGATCGCTGGCTCAGGGAGCCCGTTGTTTCATTGGATTGGATGTGTCGCCATTACGTTTAGCGGCTGTTTGTTTACGGTAGCTATCGGCCTTAATCTCAACAATGAGAGCATGATGCACCAGCCGGTCAACGGCCACGACGGTCATCATGTCATCGGTGAAAATGTGATGCCACTGGCTGAAGGGCTGATTGGCCGTAACCAGGAGACTTTTACGTTCATAGCGATGGGCAATTAGCTCGAAAAGGACAGAGGTTTCCGCCTCAGATTTTTTGACATAGCCAAGATCATCCACAACAAGTAGGTCATAGCGGTCCAGCTTCTTAAGTAGTACCGGCAGCTGCAAGTGCAACTTGGCCTGCTGCAGTTGTTGGACCAGCGCCGTGGCTGAAAAGAACTTGGCCCTAGCCCCCCGGTCAATGACGGCATAGGCAACGGCGGCTGCGAGATGGGTTTTGCCAACGCCCGAAGGACCGAATATCAGGCAATTGTGGGCCTGCTTGAGCCATCGGGTGTCGTCGGTCAACTGCATGAGCGGTGCCGGGTTGAAATCGGGTAAGTGGCTAAAGTCAAAGTTGGAAACCGTTTTTGCGGCGGGCAGAGCGGCATCCTTTTTGGCGCGTTCGAGTCGGCGGCACCAGCGCTGGTCGACCTCCAATTGACAAAGTTCCAGCAAGAACTGAGCGTAGGACCACTGGTGTTGGGTGGCTTGATGTTCGAGGGCTTCCCACTGGGCCAGCATGTGGGGGAGTCTGAGGGTTTTGAGATGAACTCTGAGGGTTTGGTAGGGGCTCGGTGGAGGGGTTGGGCTGTTCGGGGTGGGCTGTTGGGTCTGGGGCATGGAGGAGTTGGTCATAATCATCCAGTCGATGTTGTTGAACGCTAAGCGTCGGCAGTGCTTGGTCTCGGAGCAGTTGAAAGTGGCGGCGCAGACCGCTTCGGGTCAATGACCCGGCCGCCAGTTGCGTCTCCAGGTAGTCAGCGACGGCGGCTTCTTTGTTTTGTACCGCGGCAATGTAGAGCGCTTCGACCATCACCACCGCCGCAGAATCCCGCTCAAACTGATCCGTGAGCGTTTGCCAGAGGGCCTTGTACTGTTCATTGGGCAACAGGTCTAGCTGCCAGGTGCAGTAGAGAAAGGCCCTGGGCTTTTGCCGGAGCCCCTCAATCACATGGCGATAATTAATAGCCCGAGCACGCCGCTTGCCTTCAGCCGTAACGCGCACCCGTTTCAGTTCCACCACCGACTGCCGTTCTAAGTAGCCGATGATGCGGTCATGGTAGAGATGCAGCTCTAGCTGGCGACCTATCAGCCGAGAGGGCACGGTGTACAGGATGCGGCGCACATCAATGGTGCTGCGGGAACTGACGCGAGCGGTGAGTACCTCATAGTCGGCCACCCGGTATTTTGGCAGCGGTTGCAGGTGTGACTGCTCCTCGGTGAATTTCTCGGTTCGCCGAGCGTTGAGTTTCTCAACGGCGGTCTCAATAAAGGCTTGATAGTCTTGGACACTATCAAAGTCATGGCTGCCCCGCAGCAGCAGGGCCTGGGTGAGGCGATTTTTCAGGTGGCCGTGGGGCGATTCGATAGCCCCGTTCTCATGGGCAATGCCCTTATTATTGCGGGTGGGGGCTAGTCGATAGTGATGGCACAGCTCATCGTACAGTTGAGTCAACCGCTTAGGGGCTTTACCCCCTAGGTTTCGGTAGGCCGCGCTCAGACTATCGGTACGGTGTTCTTTTGGGGCACCCCCGCTGGCAAACAGGGCGTTCTGCAATCCCTCTGATAGCCCAACGAAACTCTCTCCACCCTGGATAATCTGGGCATACTCCCAGCCGCTATAGGCCAGACGGTAATGGTAGAGCAGGTGCTCAAATGGCTTTCCGGCAATAGTGATGGTCACCCCTTTGAGTTCGGTGAAATCTGATATCCCCATCACCCCAGGTTCATGACGTAGTTCAAACATCACCTCAGGGGCGGGACCATGCACCGCTTTCCATGCCTGTACCCGTCGCTGCAATGTGCGCAGCACCTGGGGGTATTGGCCTGGATACTGCTCCTGAAGATAGTCAAACAGCGTCATCGGTTTCAGCTTTGGCTCCCGACGTAGCATCGGTTCGAGCCCCTCTTCCCATACCCCAGCAAGGGGGGCTTTGCGGGTGATCCAGTCCCGCGCTCGGACGCGGTTCGGGTGCAGCGCCCCAGGTACTATCCGCTGACCACTGCGTTCTGAGATTTCGGCGATTGTGGCTGAGTCGCGCTGACTCAGTCCATAGTTTCGGGCATTCATATACACTCGCGCTTGATAGGGTTCAATAAGGTTTGGCACTGGTCGCAGCCCGTTTCTTTGCGTTGGGTCTGCGTCTGGTGTCTTTTCTTTTGACTATCCGGTGCCAACAACAACTCATCGTGTTCTGTTGGTCTGACGCCTATCTAATCGACATTTAGGCGATTTGTCCGCCCCTGTAATTGTCATCTAATAATGGGCTCCACTTCAAGTACTTTTTGGCCGTTTTGGATAACTGTGGCTGAGATCGCATGCACGGGCGCATACTTCCGCTTCTCCCGCCAAATATACAAATTCGCATAGGGCAACGCACTTTCCGCCACTGCTATCGAAACTCTCTCCACACCATCATCTGGTTTGACGGCGTCCGCCTGCTGACGAGACTCCACCCGCCGCTTTTCATTTAAGCCTTGGCGATTTCGATAGTGAGATCGCTGCCGATGACAGCACTTTTCTACCCAGCAAACGTCGCCAGACTACCCATGGAGCTGCCGTGCCTTGGCCACACTCATCTGAGCACAGACAACACATGTTGGGTTAATCCGTCGCGCCATTCGCTATCAAAAATCGAGGAATCGACAAAACGCTTTGATTTCAAAGGTTATGATAGCTCAAATTTAGCAGAATATTTTTAGGTTGGGTCGGAGGAAATGTTACCACTTCGCCCCTCCCAATTAGATCCGGACGTGCGACTTTCACCGCATCCGGCTCCCGACTACCTGAGATAATTCCAGCTATTTGAGGAGAAAATTAGCGTTTGCCCATATGGGGTACTGCAAGCGGTGCGATGTAGATAAGTCGAGTGTGGCAAGCCTCGTAAGAGTAAAGCGGGTCATCCCCCTATGTTGATTACGATGCAACAACATCTCGATCCGAAAAACTGGGTTGCGTTCACTCTTATCGGAAATGGAATATAAAACAAACACTACCTTGAAAAGTAGTCAGATAGGTCCCCCCGTAGAAAACAAACAATTCAAAATAACCATATCTCTTCTACCTCATAAAAACCTCCTCGCTGCTCTAATTCGAATCCTCCTAGTAGAGCCGCAATCCAGACCTCTATCAATGGCATTTGTAACTGCCGTTGAAGTTCTATCAACCGCTGAGGTACCGCACTACGTTTGGCTGAGATCGCAGCCACCCAAGCCGACACATCCTCCGAGTGAGATACCGCCAACGTCTTTGCCTTTGCTTCCTCCAAATTCAACTCATCGACGAGAGCCAAAACCAATTGTTTATCCACTTCGCCAACAACAGAATCAGCTTCAATATCGTCCTGTTGTTCTTGTGTTCCTTTATTATCCGATCGCTGCACTAATTCCGAAAAATCAATCTCCTGAGTCTGGCGCGTTAGCCCTCGTAGCCAGTCCCCATCTATCACTGGCCCATCACTATTATTCGCATCCTGCCAGTCCTCCCACAGGATCTCAGACTTCGCCTCACAAATCTCCGCCAGCTGCGCCAATACATCCCCACCCATCCGCAGTTGTTCGCGCCAGGGCAACTCATCCATCACCACCTCAAACTGCTGCCATAGTTCCAGAATATTCGCCTCTTCCGGCATATCCGTCGCATCCTCACAGGCATCGCCCAAGTCCAGCTCTAGCTGACGCACATCAACCATCCGCCATTCCGCCAGACTCAAAACTCGCTTTCAAGGGGCAATCCTCTAGGGGACACTCGATGGGTTCCAATCGAATCTCATTGGAAAAGTGGGTAATGCCAAAGCGTTCTTTCAAATAGGGCATTACTTTTTGTTCCATATAGCGTTCTAGCTGACGCTTGCGATATCCGGCGCAGTGGATGGGCTCTACTTCTAAAACCTTATGGCCATTTTGGATGACGGTAGCTGCGATCGCATGTACCGGCGCATCCTTACGCTTCTCCCGCCAAATGTACAAATTTGCATAGGGCAACGAACTCTCCGCCACCTCTAACGAAACACGTTCCACCTCATCATCTGGCTTAGCGGCCTCCACCTGCTGACGATACTCTACCCGCCGCTTTTCATTCAACCCTTGCCGGTTTCGATAGTGAGAGCGCCGCCGATGACACCGCTTCTCTACCCAACAACCATCGCCAGACTCCCCATGGAGCTGACGTGCCTTAGCCACACTCAATTGAGCACAGGCCACACATTTTGGGTTAATTCGTCGCGCCACCCTTCACGTCCTCTCACTGATTCGCTTCCGATTCAGGACTCTGCGGTATGAGAGACTCACTCATTTCTGGATATTTACGAATCAAGCCATCTACACTGGCCAACCGACCACCATTGACTAATGTAGTCGCCATAATCAACCTATCGAATGGATCGCGATGAACAGGTGATAACTCAACAGCACGAACTGAGATTTCCGCTGTTAATGGAAAAATCTCAATGCCCGCAGATTCTAGAGACTCATCAAACCAATCTTTCGCAGTACCCGGCAATTTAATTCGACTACGACTGTGTGCCAGAGCAATCTCATAACAAGACACTGGACTCACCCCTAAGCGAGACGTTTCCTCAAACATGGGAAGCCAATGAGCCGGAAATCGATCAAAGTTTCCATTAATCAACCAAAGCCATAGGTGAGTATCAAGAACGATCATTTCAGACATTCCCAATCCTCTTCACCAACCAATGGCCCCACAATATCCCCTAAAATCTCCACCTTACCAATCATGGCTTGTGGAAAAGTACGACGCCTTACAGATACCTCAGCATCTGACTCTGCAGGCTCAGCGTTGCGATATTTCACCTGCAAAAATTCAATAAAATCTAAAACCTGACGTTGATAGACCTCAGGCAGAAGACTAACACTTTGAGATATTTGCTCAGATAGAGGGGGCATCGTTAATCCTCACAAGCTCATCAGTACATTATAACTACCTTTAAGCAGACAAGCTGTAGAACATGATGAAATCATCCCTTTGTGTTCTACACCAGCAGTTCGCCCCACCGATGAGCGACAGCTAAAACGCCCTGATTTTAAGGGTCATGATAGCTTAAATTCAGTAGAATATTTTTAGTGTTATTTTTAGTGTAAGTAAAATAAATTAAATTATCTGACATAGACTTTCAACACCTTGGGCCTTGATCGAAGTATTGGGTGATTC
>ERZ1740070.335-NODE-335-length-32809-cov-6.511632_pt1 | contig 32809 bp, 25 predicted proteins | sample MGYA00581734_ERZ1740070 | MGnify/ENA primary metagenome ERZ1740070 (study PRJEB43018, sample SAMN04849744) | marine metagenome | isolation source: floating plastic debris | place: Pacific Ocean | collected 2008-09-01 | study: EMG produced TPA metagenomics assembly...
TAGCAACGCGCGCTTTCGCGGCGATACCGACCGGGCAAAGAATGTTTATAGCGGTATGAGTGCGCTTACCCCCGACGACATTGCCGACAGCATTTTGTACGCCGCCACTCGCCCAGCCCACGTCAACATCAGCGAGATTTATCTCATTCCTACCGACCAATCTTCTGGCACATTGATTAACCGGAGCAAGTGATGAGTACAGAACTCATCCTGCTGCTGACAGTTGTTGTGGCCTCTTTCGTTCGGGGGGTCTCTGGCTTTGGGGCGGCCCTAGTCATGATGCCTGTACTCTCCGGGCTGATAGGTATTCAGGCAGCGGCACCGCTGGTTGCCATCATTGGCCTTACTAATGATTCGCTGCTGTGCTTTTACTATCGTCGCTCTTTTGAATGGAACATTGTTTCTAAGCTCTGGGCAGGCTCTATTTTTGGGATTCCTGTAGGTTTCTTGATCTTGCGGTTTTTCCCGGCTCGTTGGATGCTCTCAGGGCTAGGCGTCATGATTACGGCCTATGCTGTCTATGCCCTACTCACACCAGCATTACCTATCCTCAAATCTCGACGATGGATATATGGTACTGGCTTGTTGTGTGGGACGTTGAGTGGTAGCTACAACATCCCAGGGCCTCCGGTTATTTTGTACGGCAACAGTCAACGGTGGAGCCAGGAAAAGTTTAAGAGCAACCTCAGCGTTTTTTTCTGGGGCAATGGTCTCTTTGTGGTGTCGGGCCATATCTTTGCTAATAGCTATTCTGTTGAGGCGCTACAACAGTATGCAATTACGATTCCTGGCGTACTTGTAGGGCTAGTGACGGGCACTGCGCTATCTACACTGTTTAATCCGCTGGTATTTCGTAGAGTGGTGCTGACAATACTGATTGCCATTGGCATTCGGCTGCTTCTGCTAGGGATACAAGCCTAGCCAGTACGTCCATCATTTCAGCCGCCGCTATTCTCATTGTTTCGTTCAAAAGTTAGGGCTTCACAACTTCTCTAAAAAACATTCAAGCTCAACCGTATCGCGGGATACATTCGCTTTTTCTCAAATTGTTAGCTTGGATAAACGCCTCACTGCGTCGTCGATATAAGACGCACCCTTACTCTCTTCTTAAAATCTTATATCAGGAGTATTTTCCCATGGTTACAGGCCTAAATCGAAAAGCACAGGTTTCAGCGATTCCGTTAAAAGAGCAGCCTAACAAAAGAGAGAATAGCTATAAAGGGGGTAGCCAAAACGAGCCTCAAAGTAGGGAACAGAATGCTTCAGACTTGGAGAAAATGGACGCCGGGTCGCTGTGGCATGCGATCGCCCAGCACAAGCCCTTTGCCGCCCAGCCACCAAAATGCATGGATCAAGCAGGTGGCTGCTACATCACCGATACTAAGGGCATAGAATATTTTGATGCCCTCTCTGGGCTCTGGTGCGTGAACGTAGGGTATGGCCGTCGGGAGATCGCCGATACCGCCTACGAGCAAATGCTGAATTTATCCTACGCGCCACTGACGACGGGGCACGGGCCGGGCATTCGATTGGCTCACAAACTGTTGGATCTACTTGGCTATGAGGGAAAGGTGTTTTTCTCTACCACTGGTTCAGAGGCCAATGAAGTGGCCTTTAAAGTCGCTCGTCAGTATCAAGCTCAAACGGCCCCTGCTGGCTCGGGCTCTCGCTATAAAATCATCTCTCGCTATCGGGCCTATCACGGCTCTACTATGGGCGCTTTGAGTGCGACAGCTCAAGCCGACCGCAAGCTCAAATTCGGACCGCTGGTCCCAGGCTTCATGCACGTAAATCCGCCTTACTTCTACAGATTTGGAGAAGGCCGAACAGAGGAAGAATACAACGATGCCTGCCTGCGCGAGTTGGAGCAAACGATTCGCTACGAAGGTGCTGAGTCTGTTGCAGCGATCATCATAGAACCGGTCATTTCTGGGGGTGGAGTGATTCCACCGACCGAAGGATACTTGCGTGGGGTGAGAGAGATTTGCGATCGCACCGGAATCCTGCTTATTTTCGATGAAGTAGTCAACGGCTTTGGCCGCACTGGCCAGATGTTTGGCCATCAAAACTGGGGCGTAGAGCCCGACATTATTTGCTTTGCCAAAGGCCTCACCAGCGGATATATGCCACTCTCGGCTACTGTGGTAAAGCAGCATATTTTTGAAGCCTTCCTCGACGAACCCGGCACCAACAGTCATTTTCGCCATATCAGCACCTACGGCGGTACACCTGTATCTACCGCTGTTGCGCTACGCAATATCGAGATTATCGAAAGAGAAAACCTAGCGGAACGCGCTGCTGAAATGGGCGAATATCTCATGGAGCGCATGCAGAGACTGCTGGATCATCCCAACGTTGGCGATGTAAGGGGCAAGGGGCTGCTACTGGGTGTAGAGTTGGTGAAAGACAAAGCCAGTAAAGAACCTCTAGAAGATGCCAGTGTGGCTAGCGTTGCCAAGCGCTGCCTGGAGCAGCGAGTGTTGATTGGGCGAAATGCCTGTACAATTCCTGGCTTTGCCAATGTACTGATTGTTTGTCCGCCGTTGGTGATCAGCTACGAGGAAGCAGACCGACTAGTCAATAGTTTAGAGTCCGCTATTTTGGCCTTATAAAATAGCTGCTGTCTTTTGCCCCTCCCTTACGGTTCCCCTTTCCAAGGGGAACCGTAAGGGAGGGGTTCCGTCGAGAAGCTAGACACACCGCCAGAACCCCTCTACCTATAGCATCTCCCCTTATTCAGGGAAGAATCATCCTCAGGCTTTGTAGCATAGTGTTTCTTATCCCAAACTCACGTTTTCTAATCCTTTTTGGCTTTAGCCGAAGACTTTAGAACCAGCACAGGGCAATGTGCCTGGCGCACAACTCGCTCAGCAACTGAGCCGATTAAAATCTGTCGAAGGCCGCGTTCTCCATGAGAGGGCATGACGATTAAGTCTGCTTCAATTTCTGCTGCGTAATCTGAGATTTTGGTTCCCGGATCGCCTATAGTTACTTCAATATCTACTGCGCCGTAGCCTAAGTCGTAAATCTTTTTACGCAGAAAGCTCTGAACCTTCTGCTTGCGTTCGTCGTCTTTGAGTGTGTCCCACATAGCCGCAGGATCAGCGGGATGTAGTGGAGAAAGCACATGAATGATTTTGAGAACCGACGTTTCTTCAATATACATTTTGGCAATAGGAATCGCCTGGTAAGAAATATCAGAGAAATCAATTGGAACAAGAACAGAGTCTTTTTTAAGCCAGTTCACGGTGCTTCTCCACTTGTTGTATTGCTTTTAGGGGTTGTTTCAAGATGCTCTGTGTAGGAACAGTTCCTACACAGAGCTTTTTCTACTTCAGAATAGGCTCTCTGGCAGGCGCACCAATCTCAGCAAGCATTGCACCCGAGGTTAGCCGAGACATGTAATGCTCTAAATCGTTGGCCACTACCCCGGAGAGTAGAAAACAGCCCAGCAAATTAGGAACCGACATGGCTAAGAGCAAAATATCACTGAACTCTAAGACCAGCTGGAGATTGATAATGCTACCGATAAATCCGCAGGCCAAAAAGAGAACCTTGTAAACATTGACAGTGGCATCTCCAAACAGGTACGTCCAGGCCATTTGCCCGTAGTAGCTCCAAGAGATCATCGTGGATATGGCGAACAAAAATCCGGCGACCGCAATTACATACGGGAACCAGCTGATAACAGTTGCAAATGACTCTGCTGACAGCCTTGCGCCATCTAGTTCAGCCGAAGCTGGGTCGGCATATACACCCGTCAGAACAATAACAATTGCCGTCATGTTACAGATGAACATGGTGTCAATAAAGGGCTCCAACAGTGCGACGATGCCTTCGCGGACGGGTTCATCGGTGCGGGCCGCAGAGTGAGCAATCGCAGCTGAGCCAATACCCGCTTCATTCGAGAAAACCGCACGCTGGAAGCCGATGACAATCGCGCCAAGTAAGCCACCTGCCACAGCCTCGGGCACAAAAGCCGAGCTGATAATTGTCCCAATCGCACCGGGGATATCGGTAAACCTAGCGAGCATAACCCATACACAAGCCAGGGTGTAAATAACGGCCATCAGGGGCACCAGCAGCCCGGCGACCGCGCCAATTCGCTCAATCCCACCTAGAATCACCAGGCCCACTATCGCCACCAAAATTAGGCCAAAGAGCCAGCTGGCATTTTCAAAAAAGGGAACAACATTCGCCACCGCCGCGTAGGCCTGATTGGCCTGAAACATATTGCCAGCACCCATAGTGGCGATCGCACAAAAGACCGCATACATCACACCCAAACCCTGACCCAGCCCTCTCATCCCAATCGATGAGAGTCCTTTAGAAAGGTAGTACATCGGGCCGCCGCCCACTGTTCCATCCGGCTTAATCGTGCGAAATTTTTGACCAAGCGTACACTCTGCAAACTTACTCGACATACCCAAAAAGCCAGCCATCGTCATCCAAAAGGCTGCGCCAGGACCACCTAAGCGAATGGCAATAGCGACGCCAGCAATATTACCAATACCTACCGTGCCAGACAGCGCTGCGGCCAAAGCCTGAAAGTGCGAAACATCTCCTTCATCTTCAGGATCGTCGTACTTGCCCTGCACCACTTCAATCGCATGCTTGAAGGCTCTCAGGTTGATAAATTTCATCCTCAAGGTGAAGAAAACGGCCCCCATCACTAGCCAAAGAACGATGAAAGGAATGCCATTCTCGCCGCCGATTTTGAAATAGAAAACAAGATTTAGCAGATCGATAATTTTCTGAAATGCAGCTTCAAGCAAACCAGGAGAGGCAGCGGTGCCATCCTCTTGCGCTAAAACTGCTTGGGGCACTAGAAGGATAAAAGCAATTAAAAGATAATGCCACGTTCTCAACTTAAACAGTGTTCGTCTCATCAACTCATCCATCGATATGATTACCTAAACTGCTGCCTTAAAAGACGATAGATAACGCTTTTTCTCTTTGTTGAAAGGTTATAAAATTGTCTTTCTTAAGTATTGTTTTAATAGTCCTTACGTTTCAAGAATGTGACGGAATATACGACCGCTGCTTTCTAATCACATCGATTCAACACATAAGAGAGATATCGGCTATCAGAGTGATTCACACTAAATAGTCATTTCGTTATAGTCATTTCATTGTTGGTTCTGAGGCAGAACGCTTTTGCCCCATCACTGCTAAGCCAACACCCCCTAAAATCATTAAAGAAGCTACCATCAGCCGTAAAGACAACGCTTCTTGTAGAAACAAAATACCGCCAACAGCGGCCAGTACAGGCACAGAGAGCTGCACGGTAGCCGCGCGCGTAGCCGTCAGCCCTTTGAGCGCAGCGTACCAAAGTGCGTAGCCTACACCGGAGGCGATCGCACCCGAGAGCACTGCCAACAATATGCCTTCCCCCGACAAATTCAGCCGCGAAACACTCACTAAGCTCACACCAAGGGCAAAAGGAACAGCTCGAACAAAGTTGTTCATCGTATTGGCGACAGGCTGATCGCTCCCTCGGCCCAATAGCGAATAAAATCCCCAGGCTATCCCTGAAATGACCATCAGTACAGATCCCGTTACAGGGGGTGCCTCTAATCCTGGCGATACCAAATAAATGAGTCCTAGTAAGGCAACAGCCAGCCCTGCCCATTCTGCCACACTTGGCTTTTCTCCCCGCTGTAGCGCTACCAAAATCATCGTCACCTGCACTGTGCCAAACAGAATGAGTGCGCCTGTGCCAGCGGCTAGCTGTAGGTAGGCAAAGGAAAATGCGATCGCATATATAAACAGCATCAGTGCCGCTGTCCAGGCTCCCTTAAAGATACTGGCTCCGATACTAGGCGATAAGCCAAATGACTTCCTTGGCTGAGTGATAGACGTAATCGCCAACAGCATCACAGCACCAGACGCTAGCCGAATGAAAACAAAGCTAGCAGCATCGATAGAGCCCTCCCCCAAAGCCATACGGGTCAGCAGCGAATTGGCCGCAAACGCCACCAGAGTAAACCCAGTTAACAGAAACGTCTTAACAGCAGACGGGCGAGTTTCCATAGCGTCCTTTTTTCACAGCATGCTACTTTAGCACGCCCCAAACGACTGCCGGCGCAGCAATACAAACGACTTGCTATATAATTCACATGCAGATTTTGCTTTTTGTTGTTGTCCGCCTAGAGACCTATTTTGGAACTTCTCGTTTTACGCTCATGGTTAACTGGTCCATCCGATGTAGAAGCGCTTGTTCGGCAGACTCTAGCCGACGGATTCGATGGTATCGAAGGCCCAATTCCTCAAGACAAACAGGAAAGAGCGCGTTTACATCATCAGCTGCAAGAGAGTGGTTTGGTTTTCATTGCAGAAGCCACCACAGGTATCGCTCAAGATAATTCTAAAGATTGGTGGATTCCTCGCCCCGACCGTACTATTGACAATCATCTAGATGATCTAAAGTGGGCTGTTGACCGTGCTCATGATATCAAAGCAATGTTTGTTTCTACCATGTGTGGCTACGATGCCTGGTCTTGGCAGCAAAATGTGGAGTTTTTTGGGCGCGCGATAGAGCTAGAGAAAGCCTCCGGTATTACCATCAGCTTTGAAACTCACCGTAGCCGCTCGCTCTACAACCCCTGGACTACCCGAGACCTGCTAAAACAGTTTCCCACGATGAAACTAACCTGTGACTTTAGCCATTGGTGCGTTGTCTGTGAGCGATTGCTCGACACAGAATGGTCAATCTTGGAGCTGTGTGCCGAACGTGCCCATCATATTCAATGCCGTGTGGGATACCCACAACATGCCCAGGTCGCAGACCCTCGTGCACCAGAGTCCCAGGAAACCTTGCTGGCCCACGAGCACTGGTGGGATTTGATTTGGCAGAAGCAACAGAAAAAGGGCATGGCCAAAACAAGCATGCAGCCGGAGTTTCTTTACGATGGCTATATGCAAACCTTGCCCTATACAGGTAAACCAGTAGCCGATGTATGGGAAATCACCTGCTGGATGGCTGAGCGGCAGCGCCGACGGTTTGCGACTTGGCAGGATGCTGCTAAATCGCCATAGTCCAGCCAGCATGCAATATTACAAGGTTGAGTAAGCAACCTCTATTCAAGTACAGTGTATTGATGAACTACCTTATCTTTTGGATTCTTGGATTTGGCACTCTCTGGGCAGGGTTGAAGCTGTTTGATGACGAAGTGCTGCTCATTGTATCGCTCTTCTTGGGTGCGGGGTTGGTGCTAGCAGGCTTATTCTCTGCGCCCGTCAAGCTACAAGTTGGGATTGAAGTATTTCTGATAGTTAATCTGTTCTATGCCTGCATGGAATGTATTCAGCGAGGCAATTCTAAAACTTAGCCATGCCTAACATATCCCAAACTGAACACCGGTTGCCTTGAGCCATTTACGATAAGCCAGCGACATTTTATCGCAGGGAAAATGAAATTCCTGCTGTAAGTCTAGGGGTAGCTTTTTAGGCAGCTGCGATTCCACCATAGGAATGTCTTGAGCCATCACGTCATCTTGAAAACGGCGCAGCTCATCGTTTGAAACATCAGGAGAATAGTTACGGCAAACGCCTAGCCAGGCAATACTTTTAGTTTCTTCAGCCGGAGTTACAGCCATGAAAATAGAAAACTGTTGATCTTCGCGCTCTCCCTTACGGAAGTGCGCTATTAACGGACGCACAATTTTGTACACATAGGAAACTGACTTTGCATCCCCGGTTCCTTCTGGATTCGGCTGATAGAAATGGATATCGCTTGCTACAATTTCTCCGTTTTTTACCCTTAACGTATAGTCCGAAACTTCTGGAAAATCTGGATCTCCTAGCAACCCTTTATGGGTGAAGGGAAAGTGTGCAACATCAACGAAGTTTTCTATAATACGTGGTGCGCTCGTATTTATGTGATAAGGCCCGCAGTGAAAGAAATTAGCGTTTGCGTTTTCCCACTCTAAAAAATCTGGAATCGCTTGCTTGGGAAGGTCTAAGGCTATCCAAACGAACCCATATTTCTCCTGTACTGGATACGTGCACAGATGTGCCGTTTGGGGAAAATTCGTGATCTTTGGATCTGCTGGTATCCGCAGGCATTTCCCCTGCGAATCGAAAGCCATCGCATGATAGGGGCAAACAAGCCTACTGTTGCTTTCGATTTCTCCCAGGGAAAGAGAAACGCCTCGGTGAGGACAGCGATCTTGAACAGCCACTATCTTTTCTTCTGCACGCCAAAGCGCAATGGTCTCACCCAGTAAGTTCACCTGAAGAGGCTGATCATGCTTAATATCATCAGCGATCGCGACCACATGCCATGTGGCACGAAGAACAGAATCGTGAACAGGTATGCTACGTAACATCAAGGGGATTCCTAAGAATGGAGAAAGAAGTATTGACGTATACCGTTTGTTCTTGAGTACGCGCCCAACACCTTCACTATAGATCCTACTAAAAGGTATGGTTGAGGCACTTGCTTTACCAAAGCGGTGCTGGTTCAGACGAAGAAAGAGCTAGCTGCGAACCCTCAAAAAACACAACTTTTTGACATGAGCGATTCTCCAAAACTATTGATTCTTGTTGGCAGTCCTCGACGCGAAGGAAATTCAGCTACCCTCGCTAATGCCGTTCAGCGAGGGGCTGAGGAGGCTGGAACGCAGACAGCGCTGCATTTTATTGATGACTCTATTTCAAGCTTCCTTCGCGATTGTCGTACTTGCCGTCTTCCTGATGGTGAATGCGCGATCGCAGACAACTTTCGCAAACTATTTTTCGACGACTTTCTGCCAGCAGATGGCGTCATTTTCTGTTCTCCAGTCTACTGGTACGGCCTATCTGCTCAGACGAAGGCTTTCTTCGACCGAACTTTTTGCTATTACGCGGCCTCCTATCCAGACTCCGCACAGGTTATGGAAAAGATGTCTCGCAAACATATCGGTTTAGTGCTTGCCTCCGAAGAAACCTATCCGGGCGCATCCCTCGGTATTGTTCACCAGATTCAGGAATATTCTCGCTATACCCATTCTCAATTTGTGGGTGTCGTTCGTGGTGTAGGCAATAGTCGTAGTGAAGTGACGCGCGATCCTACGGGCCCCCTTTTAGCTGCCGAACAGCTTGGTCGAGACCTCTTCGTTCGCAAGTATTCTGACTTCCGCCTAGACACGCAGCGAAGCGGGCGAGTTTGGCCTCAGGAAAACATACAGTAGTGTTGATTGAGACGGTCAGTGTAAAGGGAGTCACGTCTAAACAATTGTTATGACTGTCTTAACGGGCAGCATAGAAAGCCGTGCCCAGCTTGGTTAAATAAGGTTCACTACAGGGTGGTGCAATTAAAGTAATGCCTGAGGGTAGACCATCAGGCTGGAAACCGTTTGGAAGAGCGATCGCACACAAGTCCAACAAATTCACAAAGTTCGTATAGTATCCCAAATTAGCATTCAGCTTCAGCGGCTCTGCCTCCACCTCATCAATCCGATAAATTGTCCCCGTCGTCGGCACCACCAAAAAATCAATCTCATCCCAAAGCGGCTGGCTCTTTCGCTTCAGTGCCTCCACCGCATAAAGCCCTTCAAAGGCTTCTACAGCCGTAATTTTTCCAGCCTTTGAGAGAATCTCACGAGTCGTGGGGAAAACAGCCTCCGGCGAAGCTTCTACAAAGCTACCGACAGAAGCATAGCGCTCTGCCACCCAAGGGCCATTGAATAGCAGCTCATTCGCTTCTAGAAATGGGCCGTAGTCTATTTCCTGGCAGATGCCGCCCATTTCGGTAAGCGTGGCGATCGCACTTTCATACAGCCTCTCCACATCCCCATTACCAAAAAACGCTCTCTGCGCTGGCCGAGGTACCCCAAATCGAAAGGATTGTTCAGGCTCATAGGTGCTTAGTCGTAGCGGTGGTTCACCCATCGGACGAGAGAAGGGATGAACCGGATCATAGCTTTGGGCTGTCTCAAAAACTGTCTGCGCATCGTCAGCCGTCAACGCAAAAATAGAAATACAGTCCAGCGTTTTACAGGCTTCCACCGTATGCGCCGTACTCAAGAGCCCCTTCGACGGCTTGAGCCCTACGATATTGTTGAATCCAGCAGGCACCCGGCCCGAGCCGCCTGTATCCGTACCAAGAGAAAAGGAAACTAGCCCAACGGCGACAGATAAGGCTGAACCTGAACTAGAGCCACCGGGAATGTGATCTTTGGAAAAGGCATTGTGGGGTACGGTGTAGCCGGTACGAATGCCGACGAGGCCTGTCGCGAACTGATCGAGATTGGTTTTGCCGATGAGAATAGCACCTGCATCCAGCAGATTTTGGACAGCTGGGTTGGTGTGAGTAGCGGTGTAAACGAAGCCAGGACAACCTGCTGAGGTCGGGAGGCCAGCAACGTCTATACAGTCTTTGATACTGAAGGGAATGCCCCAGAGGGGAAGGGTTCTATCGGTGCTATCTTCTAGGGAAAGGGCGCGCGATCGCAGCTCTGCTTCTGGCACCTTGTATATCCAGATGCCATCATTCCCACGGGTTGCCAACTCAGCAATAATCGTCTCAACCACATCTTTAGGAGACAGTTCCCCAGAGCCATACTGTTGCTGCAAGCCTGTGATAGTGAGAGGAATGCCCAGAGCATTTAACCGGCTCATACTGGCACCGAGCTTACAGCGTTAGAACGAGCATTAAGACCAAGGGCAAAAGTGTTGTTTAGGCCAAGTGCGATCGCCCCAAACACTTGCGACAGAGGCGCATCTTCATCGGCCAATGGCAAAGGTTCACCAGCATCTCCCCCCGCACAAATCTTCGGGTCAATCGGTACCTGACCCAGCAGCGGCACAGATAGCTCAGCGGCCATTTGTTCACCACCGCCCTCGCCGAAAATTGAAGTGCGATCGCCACAGCACCCACAGATCAAATAGCTCATATTTTCCACTAGGCCCAGCACCGGCACCCCTACCTGCCGAAACATATGAATACTCCGCCGTACATCCGACACAGCTACTTGCTGAGGCGTTGTTACCATCACCACCCCACAAATCGGACTCTCCTGAATAATCGTAATCTGCGCATCTCCCGTACCTGGCGGCAGATCGATCAGCAGATAGTCCAGCTCACCCCAGTCCACCTCTTGAATAAACTGAGTGATAATTTTATGCAGCACTGGCCCCCGCCATGCCAGCGGATGCTCTGGCTCTGCCAATAGCCCTACCGACATCACCTTTATGCCGTGCGCCTCTAGCGGCTTGAACCTATCACCTTCAGCAGTTTTCACAATCTCTACTTCAGCATGGCCCAATCCCAACATTTGCGGCACATTTGGGCCATAGATATCAGCATCTAGCACGCCCACCTTTGCCCCAGTTTTTGTGAGCGCTGCGGCCAAATTCACCGCCGTCGTTGACTTACCCACACCGCCTTTACCACTAGAGACCGCAAGTGTTGTACGCACACCAGGGATCGTGCAGAGCTGAATGTAAGCTTTCTCGCACCAACCCAAGTCACCGAGGGCTATTTGCGCTTGTTCTTTTAGTTCGTGCTGGTGAACACCAATGTATAGCCGAAAGTAAACATAGTTATCAACAACGCGCAGATTGCGCACCATGCCAAGATCAACAATGTTGCTATTCAGGTTAGGCTCTATGACTTGTTTAAGACACGAAATCGCTGCTTGCTTTCGAGCTGCTGCTGCTAGACTCTCTGGGGGAGAGCTATCGGCTTCGTTAAAGGACTGACGAATAAAAGGAGACTCATGGTTAGGCATTGGTGGTTTCCGCCAGCTTGTCTTGGATCTTTTGGATGGCCCTGCCAGAGAAGATTTGCACGTCGCGATCGGGGTCGTCGAGGGTTTGCTTGAGCGCTGAGAGTACGTCTGGATTGCCAAGGTTGCCAAGTGCGATCGCCGCATCCCGTCGCACGTCCGAATACTCATCAGACAACGCTTTAACTAGGCTAGGAATCGCCGTATCGTCAGCGACCCGTTGCAGTGCGCGGGCGGTAAACTTGCGCACCTGCCAATGATCGTCGTTTAAGGCACTTGTCAAAGCCGGAATCGCGTCTTTAGTCGCATGTAGATCTACTGCCTGAGCAGCATTGCGCCTTACCTGCCAATCAGCATCAGTGATAAGTGCGCTACACAGCGTAGGCACAGCAGCTTCGTCACTCAGGTGCCCCAGCGTGAGAATCGCTGAGCGGCGAACTTCCTCGCTCTCGTCGTTGGCCAGCGCCAAAGCAGGCTCAAACCTTACGACCTGATTAAGGTAGCGCAGTGTCACCACAGCAGCCTCTCTCAGCACCGGATTTTCCGACTCAAAGAAAGGCGCGATGTAAGGCAGCGCCTGCGCGTCGTGAATTTTTCGCAGCAGAATCAACACATTCAGCTGTACAGTTTCATCCTCAATTTGCACCGCATCTAGCAGCGTCAGCAAATCATCCGGCGACACCATCTCCTTTAGCGCCGAGAGCGCTTCTACACGCACAGACTCTTCGTGAGCAGCACTCAAACACGCCAGCAAAGGCGGAATCGCCACAGGGTTTGCCATTTCCCAAAGTGCCATAACAGCAATTTCTTGCACTTTTGGGCTATCGTCTTTAAGGGCAACAATCAGGCTCTCAATGGTATCTTCATCACCCAGGTGCTGAAGCGTTTTCGCAGCAACCAGGCGGTCGTTTAAGTCGGGCGATTGCAGCATCTCTACCCACTGCACAACTTCAGGATCAAGGTCCGAATAGGTCATGGTTGAGAAGTCTCCCTAGCGCAACAAGAATGGAATTTGAACAGTAATGGCATTGGTAGGGCATTCCTTTTCACAGGGAAGACAGAACCAACACTCGTCATATTTCATATAGGCCTTGCCGGTTTCTGGATTTTTCACCAGTACGTCTAGCGGGCAAACTTCAATGCAGGCAGTGCATTTTTCAAGGCACTTGGACTCGTCGACAATGACAGGGACGTCGACACGTTGGGTTGCTAAAGCCATAGGTGAGTTTTTGAGATAAAGGAGTAAGAAAAGGAAGTTAATTTACAGCGGACTCATCGCACCGCCACGTCGTATACCTCCTGCTCCAAGTTCACATCCACAATATAAGGCTCTACCGCCCGCTTGAACATTTCCATATCACCGGTTTCTCCCTTCTTCAAGTTCGCATGGCAGAACCATTCTTCATCGTTCTTTTCTGGGTAGTCCAGCCGGTAGTGATACAGGCCCCACCGACTCTCTTTTCTGTACAGCGAGGCTCTTGCTGCCATCTCTGCGCAGTCACGAATGAAGTGCACTTCCATACAGCGCATCAGCTCATGTGGGTCACGCGCACCCATCAGGTCTAAGCTATCGTGATAGCGCTCAAAGGCAGCTAGGCCAATGTCCATGTTGGTAGGAGACTTTGGCGGCTGAAGGTAATCATTTACATAGCGCCGTAGCTTGTACTCCACCTGCGTATGAGGCACACCATCTGGACGGTTTAGCGGCGCATAAATGCGCGCTTTCTCTGCTGCCAAAAAGTCTGCGTCAGGCTCCACATGCTCTATGTCCTGCACATAGTCCATTGCATTAATGCCAGAAATACGGCCAGACACAAACGCGCCAATCATGTAGTTGTGCGGCACGCTAGCCATATCTCCAGCCGCATACAGACCGGGAACTGTTGTTTCAGCTTTTTCATTGACCCAAACGCCAGAGGCACTGTGACCACTGCACAAACCAATCTCCGAGATATTCATTTCTACCCCGTGGGTGCGGTAGTTCTCTTTTCGGCCCTCGTGGAAACGCTCTCGGCTGGGCCGCTCATTGGCCCACAGCACTCGTTCAATCTCCGAAATAGTGTCATCATCCAGGTGATACATCTTTAGATGCACGGGCCCTTTTCCAGAGTTTAGCTCCTTCCAGGTTTCGAGCATCATCTGGCCGCTCCAGTAGTCGCAGTTAATGAAGCGGTTGCCTTCTGCATTAGCGGTGTATGCACCAAAAGGACTAGCTACGTAAGCGCAGGCCGGGCCGTTGTAGTCTTTGATAAGTGGATTGATTTGGAAGCATTCGATGTTGGTGAGTTCGGCTCCGGCGTGGTAGGCCATAGAGTAGCCGTCGCCTGCATTAGTTGGGTTCTCGTAGGTGCCGTAGAGATAGCCGGAGGCCGGTAGACCTAAGCGTCCACAGGCTCCTGTGCAGAGTACAACAGCTTTCGCCTGGATAACAACAAAGTCTCCTTTGCGCACGTCAAAGCCGACAGCGCCGATGGCGCGGCCATCTTTTACCATTACACGGGTGGCCATTACGCGATTGGTCACGCGTACCTTGTGGCGCTTCACTTGGCGGGTAAGAATCTTTTTTAGGTCTTTGCCTTCTGGCATAGGCAGCACATATATACCGACTCGGTGCACCTGTTTCAGGTCATAGTTACCTTCGTGGTCTTTTTGGAACTTGACCCCCCAGCTTTCGAGTTCTTGAATAACTTCGTAGCCCCACCGCCCAGTTTGGTACACCGATTTTTGGTTGAGGATGCCGTCATTGGCGATGGTGATTTCTCTGACGTATTGCTCGGGAGTAGAGTTACCGGGAATTACTGCGGTGTTAACGCCGTCCATGCCCATAGCGATCGCACCGCTGCGGCGAATGTTCGCCTTCTCCAAAATCAAAACGTCTGCGTCGGGGTTAGCCTGCTTGGCTTTGATGCCAGCCATGGTGCCAGCAGTACCCCCACCGATTACCAAAAAATCTGTTTGCAGATTCTGAATGTTCACACAAGTTCCTCGGGCTTTCCTCCTCTATTTTAGAAAGGGTCAGAGAACCTCTCAAGCTGGTCAGTATCAAAACACACTGTTTGCCGATTGATTTCTTTTATACACTGATAGAAATCAGTAATAGGGGCTACCAAGAGTGCTAGTACAGTAAAGCGCTGCTAAGGGTACGCGATTACACTCGTGCGATTACGCCATGGAAATCTACCAGCTCAAAGTCTTTTTAGAAGTTGCTCGCTACTTGAGCTTTACCGAAGCTGCTGACGCGCTGAACCTGACACAGCCTGCTGTCAGTGCAAAAATAAAGTCACTAGAAGCCAGTCTGGGAACCGAACTATTCCATCGGTTAGGTCGTAAAATTAAGCTGACGGTGGCAGGGAACTATTTGTTGGAAATGGGTCCAAGCCTATTGGACCTGGAAAGCCGGCTGACTCAGGAAATCGAAGAAATTAAGCAGGGCAAGCACAGCCATTTGAGAATTGGCTGCACGGTGAATGTTGCCAACGGCTGGCTCCCGAAGATTTTGTTTGAATATCGTCAAAAGTATCCAGAGATTGACGTGCAGTGTCTGCCATTTGGGTCTGTACGCCAGCTACACAAGGCAATGACGCTAGGAGAAATTGACGTTGGCTTTTCTGAAATAGATTTAAATGAATTTGAAGAGATAGAGCCTGTTGCCATCGATAGCTTTCAGTATTGCTTGATGGTAGCTGCGGACCATCGACTGGCAGAGGCAAAATGGCTCAGCCTGAGGAATCTTACCGCAGAGGCTTGGGTATTTCCGACAAAGTCGACGCCAGAACGCCTTGCCCTTGATGCCAGGCTAGATGAGCTAGGTATGCAGCTTTCAGACTTTCGCAATCATGAAATTGTGCAGTCCTCTAGCCTAATGAGTCCGTTTTTGGGTCAAGGACACTACTTGGGTTTTGCCTCCAGTCTTCAGTTTCAAACTGAACGCAAAGCAAAAGTTTTAACCGCAATTCCACTACAGGAATTTTCGCTAGACCTGAAGCTATTTATGTTACAGCTGAGGCAGGATGTAAAAAGTGGCCAACAAAAGAAGACTCAATCTAAAAATAAGCTAGCAAAAGAGCCACTGCGGCAGCTTATTCAACTGGTGAAAAAAAGAACAGACTACGGCTCTACCCGCTCGGTTACTCAAGAAGCCTCTTCTAGATCGCCGCACAGGCCGCCAACACCAATCTATTTCAAGTCTCCAGGCGGAACGAATAGAGGCTCCAGCACACCTGAAAAACAGATAATTTCTATCGGCACTCAAAACAAAACGATTCAAACGGTGACCGCAGGGGTCATTATTCAGCAGCTGGGGCTATTGGAACACTTTTTGCCCCGCAGTGGTCGATATCGCAACACTGAGTTTCAAATTCGGTGGCGTGATTTTACATCGGGCGCGCCTATTGTCGCTGGGTTACAGTCTGACAAGCTAGATATTGGGATTTTGGGAGATTATCCTCTGCTATTGAGCGGGGGAGCTGCGGAGAACGCCGACAGGGCTGGGGTCAGTGTCAGCGATGGGGCTATGGCAAAGACCCGGCTCGTTAGCTTTGTTGCGAGTAATCCGGATGGCGCGGGCAATACAGTCATTGTTCCGAACCGCTCTCCGCTAAAGAGTTTGGACGATTTGCGCCACCGAGTGATTGCGGTGCCCTTCGCCTCAGCCGCCCATGGCATGATTATGCGATCGCTATCTCAAGCTGGGCTATTACCAGATGTGACCCTCACCTCCATTAACAACCTCAACATCCACAGACTGACACCGCGAAATAATCAGGCAGATGGCTACGCCTATTTTGCACCGCTGCACGACATTGCTAGCCATAAGGGACAATTTCGCCGCCTGCTAGTAGAAGAAGATATAAAGCAACTACCGACGTTTCATGGCGTTGTTGTAAGAGAGTCTTTTGCCGATGAACATCCCGACCTGGTGATTGCTTACCTTAAATCCCTAATTGCTGCGCAGTACTGGTACGAGACAACGCCAAACTCACTATCTTTAGTGAGTAAATGGGTCGGGCTAGAGGCTGAGATTGTTGCAAAAACATTGGCTGACTATAGCTCAGATGCGGCGGGGCTGTTTTTCCCTGATACTAAAATACGAACGGATTGGATAAAAGAACATGTCCGACAGCTGTCTGCGATTTCTGGTAATGAGACGTTAGGTAATTTAGACCTTTCTGCATGGATTCAGCCGCAATTGCTTGAGGCTGCGCTTACTTCAATATAGGCGCTTAATACGCAAATGCTATCTCAAGGATGCAATTTTCCCACAACATAGTCATTAAACTCTTTGATATGAACTTCCAGCGGTGCATGTAGTACCCCTGCTTTATCTGAATTGAAGTTTGCGCCTATCTGCATCCGCTCCACCATCACTTTATCTTCAGCAGTCGCCACTTTAATAACATCAACAATTTCCTGAACATACGCTTCAGGATCAGCCATCTTTTTCATCGCATGATGTGAAAAAGAAACACCCCAGCGAGCATTTGTTTGATTAACAGCCTTAGGCTCAAGTACCATCCACCAAACAAAGTTGGGTTCAATCGCAATCAAGCCATTTGGGAAAACACCTGCCACATAAAACCGTCGATGCTCAGCCTCGTCTAGCCGTGAGTTGTAGATATCGGGCTGGGTCTTGATGGTGTAGGAATTGCTGTGAATCGTAAAATGAGGATTGCCTGTAGGCCCGTATTCTACGGCTGTCGTTGGGTTTGCAGGACCAATGGATTTCGTGTGAGTGTAGGTTGTATGATAGCTCTCAATAAAATTGTGAAAGATCAGCTTCCAGTTGGCATTCCAATGCTCTTCGTGCACTACATGGCGATCTTCATAGCGCTCTAGCTCAAAGTTCTCAAAAATCGAGGCAAGGCCACTCAACCTTTTAGCTACAGGCGGTAGATCTTGCCGCATAGAGACAAAAATATAGCCCAGACACTCATCAACAGAGAGAACCTCTAGCGTTTTCCCCTCAATCTCTTCAGGCTGAAACCCAAATGACTCCGTTACATTTATCAGAGACCCATCTAAGTCGTAAGCCCAGCAGTGATAAGGACAAACAATACACTTTGTCGATCCACTCCCTTCTAAAAGCTGAACGTAACGATGTAGGCAATAGTTTGCCAGGGCGCGAATTGAGCCATCTCGCTGCCGAATAACAATAATGGGCCGTTGCCCCAAAAAAGCAGTAAAGTAATCGCCCGGACTAGGAATAGACCCGCCACGCCCAACCATGACCCAATCGGTGTCGAAAATGCCAGTTAGCTCACTGTCAAAAGTGCTCGGGTCAGTAAAAGTTTGTTGTTTTGGCGCTGGCATTCGCGCCGGAATATTGGGAGCTAGCGGGACATCTAAGGTGTGATTGAACTGGCTGGACTGACTCATGAGCGAACAGTTGAGTGTAGACGTGGAGTATAGACTCTATATAGGCCCATTGTATAACTGATTTTAGTTGATTTTCCAGTCTCATAAGGTCATTGGCAGGGTTACTGATGGTACCAGCTGTCATTGCTGTACACATCTTTAGGCAGAAACAGTCTCCAACTCTCGGCAAGCTGCTTTGCCATCTGCCAGTAGCCGCGCCTTAAACTCAGAATCTGTTTATATTGTTGCTTTCGTATTAAGTGTTGACTCTCAATCGTTGAGTTTTAAGCGCTGAATTTGAGCACTTCGAGCACTTAGGAATGGCAAATAAATAACAGTTGCTTTTGTGAGCCCGGTTAGTTTTAGCTAACGCCTATGGCGACGCAAGCGAACGACTACGCTCAGCTACCGTATGTGGCCGACCCCGAACCCTGAGCGTAGTCGTTGGCGTTAGCCTGCCGCAGGCATAGGGTGGCTGGATAAATTGTCAGGTTGTTTTGTGCTCATTCCTTAATTTATTAAGCCGGTAAATTTTGGATCGGGCGGGGGTAAGTCGTATTGCTCCCATCCAGCGATGATGCCGCCATCTACAGGTAGGATTGCGCCGGTAATGTAAGCGGCATCGTCACTGGCGAGAAAGTGAAAGGCTGAGGCGATTTCTTCAGACTTGGCCAGTCGGCCTAGCGGTGTTCGCTGCCTGACGAAAGGGATTTCGGGATTGTTGGGAATGTCGGTGACAGCAGGTGTGAGTACCGTGCCTGGCGCGATCGCATTCACCGTAATATTCTGTTTTGCCAGCTCAATGGCCCCGCACTTAGTAATTTGCACAACAGCGGCCTTAGAGACCGCATAGGCCGATCCCAACGGGATGCCAATAATGCCGACAAACGAAGTGGTATTAATAATTCGCCCACCTGTTTTGGGCATAAACCTGGGCCCGTGCTTCATCCCAAAGGTCACACCGTGGACATTTACCTCAAGCGTGCGGCGCAGTGTCGCCTCAGTTAGCTCCGAAAATGGAATGCCGAGCGGTTGCACACCAGCATTGTTTACCAAAATATCAATGCGGCCCGTTTCAGCGGCAGTTTCTCCCAGCAAACGCTCAATGTCGTCTTCTTTTGAAACATCGCCAACGAGTGCCACTGCCCCCTCAGCTACCGAATCAACCAAATCGAATGAGTAAACCGCCGCGCCTGCCTTCAGAAATCGCTGCACGACGGCTTCTCCAATACCCGAAGCCCCCCCGGTGACTACAGCAATTTTGTCGGTGAGTGAAAACATCTATCAAAAACATCTATCAACAGAGCAACAGCAAGCAGCTAATATATTTCTAAGCCTTCATAGGCTCAAACAATACTGGATAGCCTATGGTTATTTCTGTATTCTCAGTGCCTTTATTCGACTTTCACTATGGTTAATCTTAAGCGGACCCGTGAGGACATCCTAAAGTCTGTTATCAATACGGTGCACCGACAGGGCTTAACGGCAACAGGATTAAGCGAACTGTTTAAGGTTAGCGGTGCATCTTCGGGGAGCTTTTACAACTATTTTCGATCCAAGCATGAGCTGGGTCATGCGCTCATCGACTATGAGTGGGCACAGCTACAGCAAGCCGTCTTAAAACCGGCCATCGTTCAAACAGAAAATCCGGTTGAGCAAATGCTCTGGATATTGGATCGGCTAGAAGCAAAGCAGCTTAGCGATCCAAAATGTGGCGGGTGTTTGTTGGGAAATTTGGTCGTGGATTTGGTAGAACAGGATGCTTCTTTCAGGGAGCATTTGGTGGAAGTGTTTGGGCAGTGGGAGAGTGCGATCGCACAAATTCTACGTCAGGCAAAACCGCAGCTAAAGCCAGACATCAAGCCAGATATCTTAGCCGAGCAGCTAATTACAGCCATCGAAGGTGCAATGCTAATGGGCAAACTACATCAAAACTCGGCCAAGCTACGAAGAGGGTTTGACAGTGCTCGCCAGCTGCTAGGTTATGCCCTGATTGAGCGTTGAGCCTGTCGTGAAACTAGCAAAAAAATGAGCGAGGCATTGGCTATCTTGTTTTTCTTTGCTCTTTTTCCGCCTTCGGTATCATACTTATGTGAACACGAACAGTAAGGAGTTTGAACAGATGAAACGTATCCATGCACTCGGGCTGTTTTCGTTAATGGCACTCAATGCTTTTGTTCTGCCTGCATCCGCAGCAGTCCTTATCGGCAATACTGAAGGCAACAATATTGTTGAATTTGACGAGACAACAGGGCAGTTTCTGGGCGAATTTGTTGCGCCTTTTGAGGGATTTGAAAGTCCAGACACGCTGACCTATGGTCCGGATGGCGATCTTTATGTCAGCAGTGGTACAACACGAGAGAACTCAGCTGTTTACCGTTTCAATAGCCAGACAGGCGAGCTGGTTGATAAGTTTGCCAGTGGCGGCGGTTTGTTTCGACCCTATGGCATTGCCTTTGGGCCAGATGAGCTACTGTACGTTAGCAGCTTCCGCTCCGATGAGATTTTGCGCTACGACAGCAAAACGGGAGATTTTGTTGATGTTTTTGCGCAGCGAGATGGTACAGATGCTGGGCTGAATGGCCCGAACGGGCTCTTGTTTGGGCCCGATGGCGACCTCTATGTGACCACTCAGGGCAGCGTTGCCGACGAGGAGGGCAATTTGGACTTTGCCTTTTCGAGTCAGGTACTGCGCTACGATATTGAAACAAAACAGAGTGAAATCTTTGCCCAGCCCGAGCCATTCCCGGCCAGCTTTGACTTTGTCAGCCTGTTAGGGTTAGCGGTAGGTCCAGAAGATGGCGACCTATATGTGAGTGATTTTGCCAACGGAATTCAGCGGTACGATTTTGAGTCAGGTGATCTGCTCGATGTACTAGATACGAACTACACAGAAACAGATCCTAGCAGCAACTTTATTGGCAGTCTGGCATTTGGGCCAGATGATAATGATCTTTATACGGTTGGATTTAATACAGATACAGCAATTGGCTCATTGCTAAAGTTTGAGTCACTAGATGGCGATCGTGCCGGCAACCTCACCTTAGTTGCAGAAAATTCACCCGAACTCAAGCGCCCTATTGGCCTATTGTTCAAGGCTGATACTGATAACAGCAATCCAGGTGTTAGCGTGCCGGAGCCTGGGGCGATCGCAGGTTTGCTAGGCACTTTTCTCTTTCTCTCAAGGAAAAAACGCACATGAAGAATCTTTCTCGTCGCCAGCTTTTGACATGGGGCAGCTACGCAGGCTTAGGGCTAGTAGCTAGCCGCCTTGGGCATCAGCCTGCGTGGGCTCAAGCACTCTCTTCTATGCAGCAGAAAGCCATGCCACTCACCATGCAGCTAGATTGGAAATTTAACGTGCAATTTGCCGGACTATTACTAGCAGATGAAAGAGGCCTGTACGCTGACGAGAATGTTGCTGTCGCGCTTAAGCCTTGGGAGTCGGGTATTGTTGTGCCAGAAACGGTTGCTCAAAATGCTGACATCATTGGCTGCGCTGAACAGAATTTAGTCCTAGCCGCGCAGGCAGCGGGCGCACCGATCAAAGCCGTAGCTACGATGTTTCAGGCTTCACCACTGGGATTGATGACACTGCCTAGCACGGGGATTACTAGCCTAGAAGACTTGGTCGGCAAAAAGGTAGGAATGCACGTAGATGGCTTAGCCGTCATGGAGCTAGTACAGGGTGCCAATGGGCTTGACTCTGGTGCCATTGAGGTTGTTGAGATTCCTTACGAGAATAAGTTTGAGCAGCTGCTATCGGGTGAGCTGGCAGCTATTCAGTGCTACGCCGTAGACGAACCCATTGCATTTATTGCTCAAACTGAGATTGTTCCCGACGTGCTCAAGCTTGCCGACTATGGCTATGAGGCCTACGCACAGGTGATCTTTGCCAACAATGAGCTAATTGAAACGAATCCGGATCAGATAAGGGGCTTCTTGCAAGGGACGTTTGGCGGGTGGGCGCTGGCGCTCGAAGACATCCCAGCAGCAGCGGCAACTGTCGTCGCTAACTATGTAGAACCCGGCAGCAAGTACGAGGATATCGCCTACCAGACACAGTCTCTAGAGCTGATTGCAGACTACATGCGACTAGGCATAGAGCCTGCCGCTCTGGGTACGATAGACAGCGATCGCTGGATGAGAATGGCACAGTAGTTTGTAGCGTACGGCATTATAGAAGCAGCGCCTATGCTAGAGGACTCTTTCACGCCTGATTTTTGGCCTGCTGTGTGAGCTGAGCCCTTAAGTGAGCTGAGCCCTTAAACAGATGAGTCACTCAGTGTAGGAATATCTTTTGCAATAAATAGTACTTTTTCATCAACTGATGACATTGTCGTGCCTGGTCTAAGGATTTCTTGTATGTTAAGTAGAGTGATCATTCTACTTGGAGCACATCATGGCTGAAGCCACGACATTGACTGCTGAAGTTGCTACACCGCTGACGCCTATTCCGGCAGATGGCCTCAGTGACCTTGCTCAAAAGAATAAGGATAATCCTGCTGATAAGACGCTCAAGGTAAAAACCGTTTGCACAGGAAAATTTCGCAGCTTAAACTATGCTCGCGATTTAGAGGCTTTTGCAATTGATGAGCCGCCTGTTTTACTAGGAGACAACACAGCGCCAAACCCTTCTGAGATTGTTTTGGGTGCACTGGGTTCCTGCCTGGTAGTTGGCATTCAGGCTAATGCTGCGGCAAAAGGCATTGAGCTGACTAAGCTAGAGATTGCACTAGAAGGTGACATCAATATTGTGAGCACCTGGGGAACAGGTGAGCTAGAGAAGCCACAGATTGGCTTTACAGATGTGCGAGTAAAAGTCGATATTGACGGTGACGCTGAGCAGTCGGTGTTAGAAGAAATGGTATCCCATGCCAATACGTGGTCGCCGGTTTCTGCAACGCTAAGCAATCCGATGCCTGTCTCCGTTTCTATGGCATAGCGGTTTCCATCGGGTAGCAGCACCACTCCTTCAAATAATTGCTTCAAACATCTCACTAATTTCATCATGCAGACTATTTCAAAAGCGTTTACCCCGATTGAGCCTTTTTCAAAATTACCCGATAATACAGACAGTCCCGATATCGCGCATCTACGTAGCGTTATTAGCAAAACGCTCACCCCAAAGGTTAAAGACATTGACCTGAAAGGAGAATTTCCAGAACAAATTATGCACGATATTGGCGGGGCGGGTGCTTTTTCCCACGCGGTATCAACCGATAATGGTGGTTCTGGAAAAGGCTTGAAATATGCGGTTCAGAGCATTGAAGAGGTTTCTAAGGATTGCCTCTCTACCGGCTTTATTGCCTGGTGCCAGGTAGCCTGCACATGGTATCTGGAAAATACCGAGAATAAGGCTTTGCAGGCTCAAATGCTGCCGAAAGTTGCCAGTGGAGAAGTGCTGGCAGGTACAGGGCTCTCTAACCCGATGAAGCACTTTGCCGACATTGAGAAGATTGCGCTAACGGCTGAGCGGGTAGACGGTGGCTATAGGGTAAACGGTTTGTTGCCGTGGGTCTCTAACTTAGGCCCTGGGCATTGCTTTGGCATTGTTGCTAGGCTAGCCGGCTCAGAAGACTACATGATGGCGATTGTTTCCGATGACTTAGAAGGAATGTCTCTGCGGTGCAAAGCGCACTTCATCGCACTCGAAGGAACAGGAACCTACAGCTGCCAGTTCCGCAATGCCTTTGTGCCCGATGCGTGTGTGCTGGCTGCGCCCTGTGAAGACTATGTGGCTCGAATTCGGCCAGGGTTTATTTTGACTCAGGTGGGTATGGGCTTGGGTTTGACTGATAGCTGCATTGGGCTGATGAAGCGGTCAAACAAGCAGCTAGGCCATGTCAATCAGTTTTTGGATGACCAAGTAGAAGACTTAGAAGAGGCCTTGCAAGCAGCCAGAGCGCGCACGTACCGAGTGGCCGATGAACTCAATGAGTGTACGGGTGTTGCTGGATTGCAACTAGTAAAAGAAGTGATTCAGTGTAGAGTTACGGCGGCAGAACTCTCTTTGCGTTCTTCTCAAGCAGCGATGCTGCATGCTGGAGCAAGAGCTTATGTACAGGGGAGCGCGGCAGAGCGAAAGCTGCGAGAGGCTTATTTTGTTGCAATTGTGACGCCTGCACTAAAGCACTTAAAGAAGATGCTGGCAGGCATGAAGGAGACGGCACTGCCAGTTGGGTAAGTCAATCAACTAAGTCAATCAACAATGTTGCAAAACGGTAGCCTGCTTCACAATATTGTTCTAGAATGACTGTTCTAATAAAAGCTGATAGCTACTTTCGGTTATATTATGCTTTCAGCTTCTGGTCGTTCTCGCTCTGGTGTTTCTCATTCGTGGGCAAACCTCAGCTGTGAACAGGGCACACCTGCCACTATTCCCATGCGATGTGTGATTTGTGGCAGCCACCACACCACAGAAGAACACTGGCGACTAATGGCTGAGATGCCACAGAACCCGGCTGACATGATTGACGACTTGGTCAAGATGCAGCTGTACAAGCCTGCGGCCATAGAAGCTGCCGACGCGATTAGCGCAGCTGAGCTACGCACCGCTTTGTTTGTGAGTATGGCAGCCAATGGAAAGCCCAAAAGAGAGAGATTAGTAAAAGACTTAATCTCTTTGGCGGGCGGGCTTGACCAGGCATTTAGCGCAGCGTTTGGCCCTAGGGCTGGTGAGTTCTTTACCGATGCCAAGCGCGTAAGCCAAGTCACTCGTCGGAAGTTTTTACAGAATGTGGCTGTCGGGGCCGCGCTTGTCACACTGACAAACTGTGCTTCAACGCCAGAGGTTGACGTCGAGGACTCTAGTACAGATGCAGGTGCGCCAGCAGCACTAGAAAAAACAGATCTGAAGGTGGCATTCTTACCGATTACCTGTGCGTCACCGATTATTATGTCGAAGCCGCTGGGCTTTTATGAAAAGCACGGGCTGAATGTGGAGCTAATGAAGTATGCCAGCTGGTCGGTAGTGAGAGATGCGGCGATCGCAGGTGAGCTAGACGCCTATCACATGCTCGCACCCATGCCGATTGCAATGTCTCTCGGCTTAGGCTCTACACCATTTTCAGTCAAGCTAGCCAGTATTGAAAACAACAATGGCCAGGGCATTGCGGTTGCTAATAAACATCTAGGCAATGTGAATGGCCCCGCTGACTTTAAGGGGATGACGATTGGCATTCCTTACGATTACTCGAATCACAATCTGTTGCTGCGCTATTACCTGGCGACAGGTGGGCTAGACCCGGATGTGGATGTGAAGCTGATTGTGTTGCCGCCACCAGATGCGATCGCAAAAATGGCTACCGGTCAAATCGACGCCTTCATCCTGCCTGACAACTTCACTCAGCGCGTCGTAAAAGACGAAATCGGCTTTATTCACCTATTGACAAAAGATCTCTGGGCCGGTCATCCCTGCTGCGCTTTTGTGGCGGCAGATAATTGGATGGGTGAAAATCCCAACACGTTTAGGGCGTTGAATAAAGCGATTATTGATGGGGCGACCTACGCGAACAATCCGGCGAATCGGAAAGAAGTTGCGGCTGCGATCGCACCTAGAGAATATCTCAATCAGCCTGTGGACGTGCTCGAAGCGGTGATGACAGGCAAATTTGAAGACGGCCAAGGCAACTCATTCGACATTCCTGACCGAATCAACTTCGATCCTTATCCTTGGAAAAGCTTTGCCAGCTGGATTTCCACTCAGCTAGTGCGCTGGGACTACATGCCCACCGACAAAGCAAACTACAACGAACTCGGTGAACAGATATTTCTCACTGACCTAGCTAGGGAACTTGCTGAAGAATTAGGTGCTGACGCGCCATCAGAGGTCTCACGAGTTGAGACAATGAAGTTTGGCGATTTTGACCCTGACAAAGCAGAAGAGTATTTGAAAGGGCAAATTGACGAATTTGGGGCCTAAAAAATCATCAGTAATGAATAAAGCCAAGAAGCACAGATCAGAACTTCTTACCTCAGTTTGTTAGGAACAGGTTCTAGCGTTTAAGAGACGGATTCAGAGGTCAGATGACTTACGGTAGTTGCCGCTATTGAGGTTTCTTGTTTTTCGGAGGCTACTGGGTTTACTTGTTCTACGGGTAGTTCCATGATGACGAAGGTATGACCATCCTTCGTCTGATGGTGCAAGCGACCTTGATGCTGACGGGTGAGAATTCCATGGGCCAGTATCAAGTTCATATCGTCTGGATTAGCCAGCAGTTGTTCTTTTTCGCTTTGAGTGTCGTTGTTTTGAGTGTTGTATAAAGCGCTGCTAGTGCTAAAGATCTGGCTGATACCGATCGACAGTTTGATGACAACCCAATCATCAGACTGGCAAGAAGTCTGCACAGAAATTTGGGGCAAAGCACTTGTCTCGTCGTTTTTTGTAACCGCTAAACGAGCAATATAGCTGAGTAAAATGCCTATCAGCGCCTGACTTAGCGCTGCTGGATAGCACTTGATTTTAGGAATAGATTGATAGTCTTTATTGACTTGAATTGTATTTCTACGAGTCTTTGCCTGCAATTTGTGTCCTAGCAGAGATAGACAGCTTTCTACCAGCTCATGAACGTCGACCGTTTGTCGTCCGGACTTATCGGAGTCAGCAAATGTTCGTAGGTTAGAGATGAGCTGTTGAATTTTGTTTGTCCCACGATTAAAGGAACCTAAAATTTTAGGTAAATCTTCGCGAACAAAATCCAAATCGAGATCAAGCGTGGCTTCAGAAAGCTGAGTCAACCTTGCCTGGCGGGTGGCCTCATCAGAATCTTTGAGTAGCTGTAATTGAGGATGAACGTCCTCTGCGAACTCCAACAGCTGCATTAGGCTGGTCTCCAAATGGCGCAGATTTCCTCGGATATAGTTGACTGGATTGCTCATTTCATAGGCTATTCCCGCAGAAATCTCTCCCACCAAAGACATTCTTTCACTTTGTATCAGCTGTGTTTGGGTCTGCTGAAGCTGTTCTAGCGCTAAGGTGAGTTCAGCCGTTCGGCTTTCGACTGTCGCCTCTAGCTCGGTCGTCAACTGATGCAGCCTCAAATGAGTGTCTACTCTAGCCAACACTTCTTGGGCATCAAAGGGCTTGGTAATATAGTCAACCGCACCCAAGCTAAATCCTTTGGATTTGTTCACGGTTTCGGATAGCGCCGTCATAAAAATAATCGGAATTGCTTGGGTTTTAGGCGAATCCTTAAGACGACGACAGGTTTCAAAGCCATCAATACCTGGCATCATTACATCTAACAAAACCAAGGCGGGCGATTTGTATTGAATTTGGGTAATCGCACTTTCTCCATCAAGCGCTACCGCAACCTGGTAACCGGCTTTCATCAAAGCACCAGCAAGCACCTCTACGTTTGTGGGCATATCGTCAACGATGAGAATAGTTTGATTGGTTGCGTGAGACATTGTTTGTGAATTTCCTGAGTCTAAGGATAAATCTTTACGTGAGCCAAATAGCAATAGAGTGGCTAGTTTGCAGTCCGCACCGGATTAAAAAATTGTTGAATCAAGGCTTTAATCTTGTCGCCTTGAAACTGTTTTGCTAAAGGTCTTAAGGTTTCGGCAAACGGTCGGTAGCGAGCATCTAGGGCCTCAATTTCATTGGCAACAGCCGCAATCTCAAACAGGCGACCTTGCTGAACTAGGTCAAATAGATGGTCTAAAACATCATTGGGAGGAGGAACCAAAGTTTGTGGCTGTTCGCTGGTGGCAGGAGCGCGCTCTTCTGCGGTGAGCTGCTCGGTGAAGTATTTCCACTCCAGCTTTAGATGTTTTTTGAGCTTTTGCAGTAGTTCCTCGAACTGTACCGGTTTAGACAAAAAGTCATTTCCTCCGGCTTCAATACTCTTATACTGATCAATCACCAGCACACTGGCCGAAGAAACAATCGCTAGAACATTGTTGAGCTTTGTTGAGCTGCGCAGCTGGTGAAGCAGTTCGTAGCCATCCATGACAGGCATGGCCAAATCTGTAATGATTAAGTCAGGTACTAGCTGTAGAGCTTTTTCTAGGCCTTCTTGGCCATCAACGGCTTCAACCACTTTGAAGCCTAGCGGTTCTAGCAACTTCACAATCACGCTGCGATTTTCCCAGCGGTCGTCAACCACCAGAATAGTTTTTTCCGGGCCTTCATATCCCAACACTTTGTTGCTGTTAGCGGCTGTACTGGCTGATTCCCAATCGTTACTCTCCGGCAAGGTCAGATCAAACCAAAATGTGCTTCCCGTTCCAGGTTCGCTCTCAACCTGAATTTGGCTTTCCATCAGGCTCAAAATTTGTTGACTGATTGTTAACCCTAGCCCTGTCCCTTCAGTTTGCCGACTTTGCTCACCCACTTGCTCAAAGGGTGAAAAGATCTTTTCGAGTTGCGAATCAGAGATACCTACACCCGTATCTCTGACCTCAAAACGAATGCGTTTGAGTAAGCTGTCATCCGTTTCCTCAGGGGCTTCTAAAGATTGAATACGAAGGCTCACACTACCGGTATCAGTAAACTTAATTGCATTATTGAGTAAATTGATTAGTACCTGCCGCAGCCGCTTTTCGTCAGCACAAATGCCCTTGGGCAGATTGGGATCTGATAAATAGTAGAAATCTATGCCCTGAGCTTCGGCTCGAACCTGACACATTTCTACCACGGCCTGAATCAATGAGGGCAGATAAACGGGTGTGGGAACCAGATCCATTTTGCGGGCTTCAATTTTGGAGAGGTCGAGAATATCGTTGATAAGTGTGAGCAGATGCGCGCCACACTGACGAATCACATTGAGTCCGCGATCTTGTTCTTCGGTGAGCTGTTTCTCTTGTTGTAAAATTTGGGCATAGCCAAGAATTCCATTCAAGGGCGTACGCAGCTCGTGGCTCATACTGGCCAAGAATTCACTCTTAGCGTGATTGGCCTCATCGGCGGTAAGCTTCGCGGCCTGTAGTTCAGCGGTGCGCGCTTCTACTCTCGTTTCTAGGGTAGCTTTGGATTCTTCTAGCGCGCTGAACGTTTGACGGAGCTGCTGGGCCATTTGGTTGAAAACCGATGCCAGCAGGCCGAGTTCATTGCGCGATCGCACGTTCACCTGAGCCTCCAAATTGCCCTCGCTAATCTGAGTTGCGGCCAGTGTTAATCGCTTCAGCGGCGACACGAGCCACCGCGAAAACAGGATACCAATCGCGCCCGTCATTAGCATGGCTAGGGCCATGGCACCTACCATCGCCTGATTCATTTTACGAACGGGCGATCGCACTTCTGCAAGCGGTAATTCAGAAACAACCCGCCAATTCACACTATAGACATAGCTGCTAGCACCCAGGACCTCTGTGCCCCGCAGGCCCTGATAAGTAGAAAATCCCTCTGCTGGATCGCTTTCTAAATGGGTCAACAGGGAACGGTTAGAAATATCTTCTAGGGTAAATTCGTCGTAGGCTTCTGCTTCGCTACGCTGCTTGGCAATGATGCGCTGTTGGTTATCGACCACATAGGTGTAGCCTGTTTCACCAACGCGAGCTTGGGAAACGGTGAAGTCTAAAAATTGTAGGTTTACCTGAGCTACCAATGCGCCATTCGTTCGATCGTCAGCATCTTTAATAGGGACAGCGATAGTGACGATAGGGTTACCCGTTCTGGGGCTAATGCTTACAGGGCTGAGGTACTTTTTACTCACTGTGACCATCGGCAAAAAGGTCAAATCTTCAGTGAGCTCAAGGGGGAGTTGCGTAGGCTCCCGGTTAAAAGGGGCAACCCCGACTAAGACCTCTCCCTCAAGATTAAAAATACCAATGGCTTCATACGCATCATCGAGGCGGGTCATCCCTTCTAGCAGATTTTGCTGTATGGGGCGAGGTAGCGTCGTTAGGCCGCGAACGCGCTCTAGATAATTTAGCTCTGTTTGAAAATCTTGGAGATAGTTTTCAATCTTCTGTGCAACGATGTGCGATCGCTCTTGCTGAAGTGCCTGATTCTCTTGAAGTTGAACCTTAGCGCTCATTTGAATCAACACACTACTGGTGAGAAGTACGCTCAACATCACAACAGCAACTGAGCCATAGCGTAGTAAATTCGCAATCGAGAACAGAAAGGACGTGCGATTCTGTTGCTCTGCTGATGTTGAGAATGACGGCTGAGGCGACTGCTTTGAATAGCGTGGTTGCGATAAACTGCTCATGGAATGCTAGCTCGAAAAATATTAAAGAGGCCTGCTTTTGATAGAAGAGTTTCTGATAGAAGAGTCTTACTAGTTTCTCTATGTATAAAACTACAGTTTTCTAAATCAAAATTCTTTCTTGACGAGAGAGATCAAGCGAAAGCCCAAATGCCTGCGGCCCGCCCACCTGCTGCAGAGCACGCTTAACAAAAGTGTCATCAACCAAATCTTGAGCGACCTGCTCAGGCACAAGCTTCGTTAAAAAGTCGGCGTTGCCACCTACGAGTGTTTCTTGCAAGGCAGCGACCAAATCCGTCGTATAGGAAGGAAAAGGATAGGGCTGAAAATCAATTCGACGCGATCGCCATTCCGAATTAATCAAGGCCCCGCTGCGGTAGTAAAAGTCGTTGTCGTAATAGGTCATCACCCGTTCTAGTACGGGCAATTCGTAGGGCATATATTGGCCTCCATCCTTAGAAAGAATGTAGGCTAGCTCAGGGCGGTTAGCTTTGGACCATTGCTGAGCTTTTACAATGCTGTTAACCACAGCTTGGGTCCACTCTGGTCGCTCGGCAATGTCGTCTTCGTGCATAAACACCACACAGCAGGCATGGTCTTTCCAAATGTCGCCGGTCAAGCGCAGCAGTTTACCGCTTTGATTGAGCTCAGCCGCAGAGTTATAGGGTTCAGCGACAATGTAGCCAGCGATGCTGCCTGCTTGCAGTGCTGTGAGCATGTCAGGCGGCGGCAGTACCACCAATCGCACTTCGTTGTCTTCTAAAGGAAGCCCTTGCGGTTTCATGACCGCTGATAGGCCGTACTGTCTTAGCAGCATCTGCAACACAATGTTGTGAATGGAATACCAGGACGGGACAGCCACGTCTCGCCCAGCTAAGTCTTCGGGTTTGTTGATGCTGGGAATGACAGTAATAGCCGAACCGTTCGTATGATTCCAGGCGACCACTTTGCCCGGAAAATTTTGGCCATAACGCAGCCAAACGGTAGTTGGCATCAGAAGATGAACAACATTGACTTCTCGGTTCATGAAAGCGTTGGCGATCGCATCCCAAGAACGAAATTTTTGGGGTAGCTCCGCCTCTAGCCCTTCTGCACTATAAAAGCCACGATCATAAGCCGCGAGCAATGCAGCCGCATCGGTGATAGGGAGATATCCTGTCTTTACTGGCTGATCGTTGCCAATATTCAACTGCGATCGCCCGCAGCTACTGACTGTTGCAGAGAGCCCCAACGAGGTAGCAAATAAGCTGCTTAATCGAATAAACTGACGCCGATTGAGATGGGTTGGATTGAATGAATGCTCAGCGCGTACAACCATGACCACAGATAGATTATGTTATGGATACTTTAAAAGTGCCCGTCTTCACTGCTAGCTGTACATAGCGCGAACGTTGAGAAATCTGATCTTACAGAATGTCAGATTTCTCGCCATAATCAGAGATTTCGATAGTTTTTGATGCCTTAAAGATAGGTTTCCAAGATTTAACGGCAAAGAGCAAGATTTATCATGTCCATTTGATTTTCAACTTGTAATCATGTGCGGAAAATTCTTGCCGCACATGAAGCGGTAGGCACCCACGAGCAGTTCGGCAGCCATCAGCCGTGGAACTGAAGACCTTTGAGATAGCAATGACAATTGGGTTTCTCAATTAACGTTGTCATCAGTGAATTAAGCGCTACGGCTGCTAGCAACCCGCCTCCCTGAGTGCCTTCTGTCGTAATAAACGGTACGCCACTGTGCTGTAAGCGCCGTTTAGCGGCAGGGGCGTGACTAAATCCAATGGGTAGACCAATGACGAGAGCCGGCTTTAATTGTTGTGTTTGAATAGCCTCGCAGACAGCCATCAAAACAGAAGGGGCGTACCCAACCACCAATACACACCCTACTGGCAAGTCGTAAAGTCTGGAGCGCCATTTGTCTTGCAGCCAAAACGTTTCCTCTGCTTCGGCAGCGCTATTAATGTGCGGATTATCGATCAGCGTTTGCACGGGACACCCTAAATGAGCTAACCGGGTTTGGTCGAGAGCTGCCACCACAGCTGGAATATCGCTCACGATAGTGCAGCCCCGACTTAAAGCGTCACGGGCAGCCTTCAGCGCATCACGACTTAAACGCACAAAGGGCACCAAACTAACGTCCCCACAGGCTAGAACCATTTGGCTGAGCAAATCGACCTCAATTTCCGAGCGCTCTGATAAATCGGGCAGTAAGTTCTCTAGGGCTTGCTGAAAGTTTTCGGGATGGTTGTGAGCCACGCCATCGAGTTCATCCCACACTCGATGGGCCGCCAGCTCCTTGGCTTCAATTTCTAAGACACGCAGCTGGGCTAAGGCTTCAGCTTGCACAGCTTGACAAACTTGATCTCGCCCTAAGATACCCTCTACAGCCGTAGCGGTTTGGCGCAGCTGTACGAGCTGGTGCATCAACGTTTGATAGTGCTGTTGGAGCTGTTCTGTCACAGCCATTGAGTGCTGTGGCGCTTCATTCTCAGCAGAGAGCAATTGTTGAATATGGCTCAGCTGAAATCCTTGCTGCTTAAGCGCCACAATTCGCCGTAAGCGATACACATCGGCATCATCGTAAAG
>ERZ1740070.336-NODE-336-length-32807-cov-14.344742_pt1 | contig 32807 bp, 32 predicted proteins | sample MGYA00581734_ERZ1740070 | MGnify/ENA primary metagenome ERZ1740070 (study PRJEB43018, sample SAMN04849744) | marine metagenome | isolation source: floating plastic debris | place: Pacific Ocean | collected 2008-09-01 | study: EMG produced TPA metagenomics...
TCATGCTCAAGCGGCTTGCAGCCAATGCTTAGAGATCTCAAATCAGTTCTATAGAATGACTCAGCTTCATCATTTCTTCCCTGACCTTCATAGAAAAAAGCCAGATTATTGAGATTAACAGCCACTGCTCGATTTTTATCACCAAACAGCTGTTTGTTCATTTCTAGAGACTCTTTTTGGAACGCCTCAGACTCCCTATATCTCCCCTGAGAGTTACATAGTGTCGCCATGTTATTCAGAAGTGCCGCTATGCTAGGATGTCCATTGCTATGTAGCTTTCTGTTTATTGAAATGGCGTCCGTATAGAGACATTCCGCCTTTTCATATTTTCCTTGTTCTGCACAAATCAGCCCTAGTTCACTTAGGTTCTTAGCTGTATCTGGATGCTCTTTACCTAAGAGCGTTCTTCTTACACGTAGAGCTGCTTCACTGTGTGATTCTGCAGTCTCATATTGTTTACATCTATAATAAACTCGTGCTATGCCACTTAAGCTAGAGGCTACATATGGGTGCTGGTAACCAAATACCTTCGTTAGTATGTCTAAAGCATTTTCATAGCAAATTTCGGCATCGTCATATCTTTCTCGCTGCTCGTAGAACCATGCCATACTGTTATAGCTAAGGGCTATATCTGGATGATCTTCTCCAAACAGAGATTTTCGCATATTTAGAGATATATTGAAGAACTGTTTCGCTTTGCCATCCATATTCAGAACTGAGTAAGTCTCTGCTAAGTTATTCATGCAATTTGCCACATCCCCATTGATGGCTTTTCCTAGCAGCCTTTCCCACATCCATAAGGCATCCAGATAAAATCCTTCGGCTCTAACATGCTGAGCCTGCTTCGCACAAGCAATTCCTAAACTACTTAAGCAGTTTGCTTTGAGTATATGATCTTCACCCCCGATTAATTTCTCCCACATATCTAGAGACTCTACACAGCAGGAATCTGCTTTTTTATATTGTCCCTGTACTAGTTTAATCTCTGCCATCTTGTGGATGAATTAGGCTACGAATGGGTGTTCTACACTAAACCTCTCTTTTGCATGGCTTACCCCGCTTTTTATAGTAGATATCGCTTTTTCAAAGTATCCACCTCGTCGATAGAGGCAAGCAAGCGAGCTAAAAAAATCTTCAACCATATCTTCTTCTACAAGATGTGGTTGAAGGTAAGCCTGTTCAATTAAGTCCATTCTACGTAGATACTTATTAAGAACGTTATTAGGGGTAGTCCATTCTAGGTTGGGTACTTTTCTCACTGTTTTTCTAATGGCTTCTTCCTCAACAAATTGAAGCCATTCTTTCCTATCTTTTTGATTCGTTTTACTTCTAAAAAAATCTTTTATTAGAGAATGATAGGTATAGCCATTTGGCTCATCTCTCTGATTGGTTGTTGAAAGCAAACTATGATTTACTAGCTCTGCTCTTGCTGCATATCGAGCTATCTGATCACAATTATATTCTTCGCTTTCAATAAAACTCTTCTCCAAAGCTTGATCCAGTATTTCCCAATCAACAAATGATGAGGGAAAGCATGTTAAGGTTTTTCCTGTTATTTGAGTGAAAGGGGCAAGTCTGTTCCATGTTAAGTCGAAAATAGCTCCAGCTCCAAGTTGAGCATTTGTATATTTAGCTATATCTTTTAGTGCAAGGTCACCTATAGGGCCTTCTTTACCAGGCTTCCAGCTTTCTCGAAGGACTTTCAGCCTCTCTAAGACGTTTATCAGTTTTTCTGTTTCCCCCATTACTGTAAGGTAACCTCCAAGTAACCTTATAGCTAAGGGAAGCCTATCCATTACTTCTTTCCCTAGAATTTCTTTGGCTACTTCTATTTCCTTATTTACTCGATTGGGGTCTACCAGAGTTTTTAACTGTTCTAGTGAATCCTGCAGTGTTGGTAGCTTTAGCTCATATAATCTAGTAACAGGACCTAAGATGGTATAGCGACTGGTTGTAAGAAAAGTAAGTTTATTTTGATCATTAGGGCTAGGGATTATCTCTCTAAGCTCTCGATTGCTTTTAATATCGTCAATGACAAAAAGAATGTTCTTATCCTTTAGTTGTCTCCAGACTTCTGCCAGTTGTCCCTTTGAGGGTGAATCCTTGCCAATAAATATATTAAAGCTTTTGGCAAAGCTTAATATCTGGCTTATACGGTAGTTGATCTCATAATCTTCTTCTTCCTGAGAAAGAATAATATCTTTGCCAGCTTTTATCCAACAATGGCCATCAGGGTAGGTGCTGGCATATTCAACAGCGTATTCAACAGCAAGTCTACTTTTACCGATTCCCCCCATGCCTGTCAGAGTAAGGCATCTAATAGGCTCCTTACCCTTTAGTAGCTCATGGATATTTTCTAGATCTTTAGTACGTGTGAGCCCCGTAAATTCGAATTGTGAAAGCTCACTGGGAAGGTTGCATGCTATGTCAGCAGGAGGGAAAGATAGCACCTCTGTTTGAGTTTCAAGAGCTTTCTTACTCTTTATTTCTTCGTGAATTTGCTTGCAAACTTTGAGAGGTGGGAGATTTTTCTTAACTCTTTTGATGTACTCATTAAAGTGATCAGTCCACTGTTCAAGCGAATCTGTAGGACCAGTAAACTTAAGTACTCGTTTCCATCCTGGTTCTTTTAACTCTTCAATCGATTTCTCTTGCAGGTGTTCACAAAATATAGGAATTAAATTATTAGTAAGATAAGAAAAATGATTTTTAAAGGTTCCAAGTTCACGTTGTATTCCCTTGTAAGATTTAGATTTCTTTCTAAATTCCTTCAAAAAGGACTCGGCTGCTTGAGTTCTTAGAATAATTGCTTCCGGTTGCTTTTCTATCTGTGATTTTTTATCTTTCAAGATATTTTCTTTATAGAGAAAAAAGACAAGATCTCGTAAGAACTCTTGTCTAGCATCAGCAAAGATGTATCCTCTATAGTCTTCTTGCTTACCGTCTTTATCCATCTTTCATGGCAGCTGCTTACATGGATCAAAGCTAGCAAATAATAACTACGTTAAACGTCTATTTTAATTGAAATAAAAGTAATGTTAGGAGGCCCTGACCCATTAGATACTGATACAAGCACCTCAATTGTAAAGAACACAGACGATGGAACTTATCTTGAATCAAGACGTGGTGTCACTGAGATAACTGGTTTTGATAGAGACTATGTTCCAGTACCCTGGAAAGCTGTGCCACAAGTGCTTAGACATATAGCTAATGAGGTTAAGCTTATCGAAGCTATTGGGGGAAAGTTTTCAGTAGGTTTTGAGCAGCCCAAAAAATATGGAGGAGCTAAGGGGCGGATTGATAGGTTTCCTGTCGCAGCTGGTGATATAGAACTTGCAGCCTATTGTGTTGAATATATTCAAGCAGAATTAGATAGAAGCGTAGCGGAAAGAGATCAAGGTCTAACCTACTGTATTAAAGAAATCGATAATATACCAGAATTCTTAAAAGACCCCGAAAAGGGAAAGAGTTGGATTGAAATAGCTGAGATGGATAGGCTTGTATACGAACCCCCAATTTTCATGGAACGTCAAGTTACAGAAAGTGGTGAGGAATTTATTATCAATCCTGAGCTTTTACAAAAAGAGACTACTCGCTGGATGATGGCTTTTAGAGCTAGCAATTCAGTAGGAAAGGATGTGCATCGAAACATTCATACGTTTCAAAAACCCTTTTGTGATCCTCCTGGACAGGCACTAATGTATATTGGCACCTTGGCTAAAGAGGTAACCATTGGAGGGGAAACCGAATGGGTGCCTCTAGAAATCCCATCAGTTCTGATAAATCGAGCAGAGCAGAACGATACCGGCTCTACTTTGCGGAACTACCATGCCGTACCTCATAAATACGGTACGGCCTAAACAGTAGGTGCAACGCATGTACAACGTTGCACCTTAGTTTTATCTGGTCCAAATCCAATATCTTTCCAGTAGACTTGGACACAGAAAAACCCCAAGAGAGCGCCAACTTTCTGGGGACTGGTTAAGTCGAATTCAACTTTCAACATACAGATGCTGAACTATTACGAACGAGTACCACTCGCGCCTATATCTTCCATCCTGAATGAAGCAGGATAGCAGGCAGCCCAAATTACTCTACAACCAGGACAAATGTTCTTAAGCTGACACCTTAAGAACACGAACTGTGCTGAACAATATATTTCTCAAGGCTAACATAGCTTACTCAAACCTGAGTAACAGCTTGATAGCTTCTCCTGCAAACTTATAGGAGAGAACACTGCATTGTCCTGGTATCCATCTCTACTACTCTTTGGGTACCGTTATATGAAAACAGAACCTCACAGAAAAACAGATGAAAATTCTTCATCTGAGCAACCAGAATCCTTAGAAGAAACCTTAAATAGTTTCGATGAGGCAGACAGAAAACTTGCAGCCTTTTTAATAATCACTGTCTCTTGGGAACAGATGACCTGTGGTCCCTTCCTTTTTTCAGATTGCTGCTTGCGCCGTGCCTTAACGTTCCTAAGCGACGTTGAGCAACGACGGATCGCTGGACTTTTAGCCGATCACCTAAAGGCGGCAAGTATTGACACCATTCAATCCCTAAAGAACCTGCCATAGAATTTGAAGCCGACGGCTTGGAGTCATCTTGCCCCCCATGAACAGCGTGGTATTCAGTGGCTTCTTATTGCTCTGGTAGGAGACAATCATGAGTGACGCTAAAACTGGACACGAAGCTACCTCTGAAAAGCCTTGTCCTATTTGCCTGAAGCCTGATTGGTGCTTCCACTTACCCGATGGGGCGGTTGTGTGTAATCGTATGAGCCAAGCACCTTCAGGTTGGATAAAACTTGAAAAATTGGCCAAAAATGACGGTGCCATCTTCCGACCTCAACCCAATTACCTAACCACCAGTGATAAGAAAGCCACTGCTACCTGGAAGCGGACTGGTAAATATGACCGTGAAACTTCAGCGTTTGAGCAGGAAATCATCTTCCAGTACAGCCCTACTCAACGGGTGATTAGGCGTCAGTGGACCGACAGGCGAGACATCTATAAAGACAGAAGCGGAAAGCTTAAAACTAAACTCGTTCGACCGCAGTACCTTGATGGGGATACCTGGAAATGGGGCAAAGGCCCTGCTCCTTGGCCAATCTATCGAGAGGACGAAATTAAGTCTGGTGAATCCCTTATTTTTGTCGGTGGTGAAACCTGCGTTGAATCCCTTCGTCAATTGGGCTTTTCTGCGATCTGTAACCAGGGCGGTGAGGGCCAGTATCACAAGGATATTGCTAAGCGATTGAAACTGCTTGGCTTGAGATCGCTAATCATCTGGCCTGATCACGATGACCACGGATACAAATCAGCAGAGAGGTTACTCAAAACCTGTGAGCAAAACGGCATTGCGGCAGCTATTCTAAATCCCTTAAGTCTCAACCCTGATGCCCCACCTAAATGGGATGTTGCCGATTGGACGCTTGACGTTAATGAAGCCAGAGACCGAATTAAAACTGCCATTCGAAACCTAGAGTTTAAGCCTCTCAAGGATTCGGTTCAACCCCCAAAACGAAGCTCAAGCTCGGTTCCAAAACTTGCCCAAAGCTATCAAGCGATTGAAGCTACGTTAGGAAATACGCTTCAGCTTAATGAACTTACCAAGCAAATTGAACTTAACGGCAAAGTAGTTCAGGAGCCAGACGATCTCCGGTTAACCTTGGCCCTCGATCACGGTATCCAGGTATCAGCAGCTGATTGTGTAACCATCATTAATCGCTTGTCTCGGCTTAATAGCTATCACCCTATCCAGGAGTACTTGAATCGATGTGGTGAAACATATGGAACATCGACTGGAATCCTAGAGGATATAGCCGAGCGCTATTTCGGTAATCAAGAACCTATCTACCAAACCTTTTTTATCAAAACGATTGTAGCTGCTGTAGCCAGAGTATTTGAGCCAGGATGTAAGGTAGATACTGCCCTTATCCTGCAAGGCCCGCAGGGGTATCGAAAGTCAAGCTTCTTTAGGATGTTGGCGGGAAGCGACTGGTTTGATGATTCGATGGGCTCTGCCATGAACGAGCGGGATGAACGGCTTAAGCTTCATCAGTTCTGGTTTCTGGAATGGGCTGAGCTAGAAGGCATCTTAAAGCGAAAAGATACCAGTGCTGTTAAGTCATTTCTTTCCTGTCAAGTCGATACAGTAAGGCCCCCCTATGGCCGAAATGCCATTAGTCTTAAACGGCGCTGCATCATAGTGGGCAGTACCAACCAGAGCGACTTTTTAAGCGATGCCACTGGCAACCGTAGGTTTTGGGTCGTGCCGGTACAGCGCCTGATTGATATTGAGCGACTAACGCGAGAGCGAGACCAAATCTGGGCAGCAGCGCTAGCCCTTTATCGGTCAGGGTATTCCTTATTCTTAAGCCCAGAGGAAGAGAGGGAAGCCGCTGAATTGAACGAATCCTATCAGAGTGAAGACCCTTGGTATGGAAGAATTGTGACCTATCTTCGTGATAGCCGTATCAATGAAGTGACGACTTCAGACATTCTAACCAGTGCCCTAGAGCTTGACGTGAGTTATCAGAGTCGTAGAGAGCAAATGCGGGCGAGTGAAGTTCTCAAAAGTCTGGGATGGAAGCGTCGCAGAAAAATGTTTCGCGGTACAAGGCGACAGGTTTGGTTTAATCCAGAATCTCTTTTACTAAAAGAGAAGGTCCAGTCTGACCAACCTAACGAGAGTGTTGAATACAAAGTTGTCCATGGCCAAAGCCAAGAAGCTAAAGGCGTTCTAAGTAATTTGGATAACCTGGATAACCTAAATTCCAAAAACAATATCAGTCAAATAGATAGCAACGCAGAGAAGATAATTTCGACTCATGAGCAGTTTGTTCAGGAGGAGGCATAGAAAATTATGCTACTTAATGAACAGGACATAATACAGGCTGTTCATACTGCTGTGGAACCTTTAATGGAGCGTATTGAAGCTCTCACGCTACAAGTAGAGGCACTTCAGGCAAATATCTCGCCAAAGACACCAGCTGTAGCGGGGCAAAAAGAGGCAGCTGAGTATCTAGGCATTAGTCCTCGGACTTTACAACGACGTCAAGAGAATTGGATTGAAGGCATTCACTGGTGGAGAGATTCTCAGAGCAAGCGCCCAATCTATAATCTGACTTTGATTCGCGATGGTCAGCGCCAGGGCTTTAACTCAAAAGATCACCTGATGTCTTGTAAGCGATGGCTCAATGAACAAAAGAGCCTTGGCTAAAAGTAATGCGGCTAATACAGACGTTTTACCTGCGCCTTCCCATGTGGATTTCCTACATAGTTTCTTAAAATTGTTTCCTCGCTATTACCTGTAACAGCCGCTATCTCACTTACGCTCCATCCTTGAGATAACGCATGACTGCAGAAGGTATGGCGTGTATTGTAAGGCTTCCGATACGGAATATCTAAATCATCCAATAATGGCACCCAACACCGTCTTCGAAAATTGTGATCATCAATGGGTGTACCTTTGGGAGCTGTAAAAACATAGTCATTTCCATTCCATTTTTCAGGCCGTCGTTTCAGCAGCATTGCCTGTAACTCAGGAAATAATTGAAAAGACCTGGCTTGATTGGTTTTCGTACCTTTTTGTCGACCTCGACCAAAAGATTCACCGACCCAGACTGAGTCGCAATCTTCAGTAAAGTGCTTCCACTTTAATCCTGCAGCCTCACCGGGTCTACATCCAACCGATAAGCAAAATTCAACAAAGTCTGACCAATGTTGATATCGGGGCTCGCCTTTCATATGCTCTAAAATTCTGGAAATTTCTGCAGCGGTAAAAGGCTTAGGTTTTGCTTTGGGCGGTACCTTGACTCGAACTTCGGCCCATGGATTTTCAGTGACCAAGTTTCGTTTGATTCCCCACTGCCAGCAGGCGCGCAACATGCCAATTCTTTCCCGTGCAGTGATAGGTTCTAATTTTTTCAATAACCAATCCCGAAACTTAAACGCTTGGGTTTCAGAAATAGACGAAGCTGCCCGTTTTCTGAAAAATTCCTGCAGGTGTCCTGATAGGCCGTGATACTTGTCCAAGCTACGAGCATCAGGAAGGGTTTTGCGCTTGTATTCGGTGTAGCGCTCCCAAAGCTTGATCAGTGAAACGGCTTTCTCAGCATCAGTATCACGATATTTGGCAAGGGTTTGATCAAAAGCCCCTGGCGTAATATGGTCAGCTTCTACATCAGCTTCAATAAGTTTTGCCTGTCGCTCAGCCAGCGAACGATTGATTGGATTATCTGGAAGTCCAACGGCCATAGTGTATGACTTCCCTTTATACCTCCACCGCAGCCGTAACCAGCCACGATCCGTTCCCACAGAAACACTGCCTTTAGGCCTTTTTATCGTCGACACAGTTTCGACACCCTCTGACGTGAAATGACGTAATCACGTCATATTATGTCGTAACTTATTGAGAATCGACACACCCCAAGTCAGAGGTTTAAAACAACGAAACCCCGCCAATGGCGAGGTTTTCATCAATCGGAGCGGCGGGATTTGAACCCACGACCCCTACTACCCCAAAGTAGTGCGCTACCAAGCTGCGCTACGCCCCGATGCGATATTTCGCTAAATAAGCATAGCATACGACTAGACGATTACTGTGTCATACCTGGGAATACATGTTGGGAGAAAGAGACTATTGGGGGGAAGAGGCTACTGCATCACAGGCACTAAATCTTGTGCATGGGAGCTCCTCAACGTTTAATCAGATGTTATGAGTTCTCTCGTTATCAGACTTGAGCAAAATCACAACGCTAACCATCGGTTTCAATCTCATTGATAGAGTCTTCTGTAGAGAAGGTCTGAGGAGGTTACAAAAAACGTAACAATCACATCATGGAAATCTTCTCGTGTCAGATTAGGAGCATATTTCGATAAAACTTGATGTGAGGAGGGGATATGAAACCACTGGCTATGGTAGGGCGATGGGTATTGCCATCGGCAGGTATCGTATTTGGTTTAACTGCACTCACCGTGGGGTTGCTAAATACGGCGGCTATTGCTCCGGTTAAGGCTCAGGAAACATTATCCAGGGTGTTAACTGTTACCGGGGAGGGAAGTGAGAGTATTCCAGCTACGCTAGCTCGGGTGCAGCTTGGGGTTACGGCGCAAGGAGAGGATGCTGAAACTGTCCAGCAAGAGATTGCTCGTCGCTCATCGGCGGTGATTGAGTTATTGAGGTCGCAACCAATCGATAAACTCCAAACCACTGGTATTCGTCTCAACCCACGGTACAACTACGACGGCAGTCGACCTCGCATTGTTGGTTATACCGGCTCTAATACGGTTAGCTTTCAGATATCGACGGATGAGGTGGGAACGCTGCTGGATGATGCGATCGCAACCGGGGCCAATGAAATCAGCAGCGTTAGCTTTGTAGCCGCAGACGAGGCTCTAGATAGCGCCCGCGACACGGCCCTGCAAGAAGCCACGGCAGACGCCCAAGCCCAGGCTGACGTGGTTCTGCGCAGCCTCAACCTCAGTAGTCAAGAAATTGTCAGCATCCAGGTTAACAATGCGATTCCGCCCACACCAATCCCCTATGCAGCCCGAGCACGGCAGCTCGAAACCGCCGCCGATGTCAGCACTCCAGTAGAAGGGGGCGAGCAAACGGTCAATGCCAGGGTGACATTACAGATCCGCTATTGAGAAAACGCGGTTCTGCCCGCCTTTGTCTGCTTTGACGACGGCGACGCTAAATTGGAGCCTCAGCGCAGCGTCCTCACAGAGCATTGACCACTGTGCAAGCATTCTCCGCACCAGATGCCATAGGTATGGTCACAGGTACTAACACTGGCGGTCGCCGGCTGCTGGCGTTGTCTCGAGTCTAGCCATTTAATAGACCATTTCTTATTAAAAACTCAGCTTTGGCTCAGGGGATCTGTGATTAAATCGACTCCTACCGGTCTTTTGATTACTCCCGAGCGTTTTGTTAATGAGTGCATCTGTCAAACGAGTTCAACTTCCCGATGATTGCGATCGCATTGCAATCTGTGGTGGCCCCTATAGCAACTTTGCGGCGGTTGATGCATTTTTATCCGCCACGACCGACATCTCCCATCGCTTTTGCTTAGGGGATCTCGGTGGTTTTGGCCCTCAGCCCAATCGCACCTTAGGGTTACTGCGCGACTCTGGGGTCACGTGCTTGCAGGGTAACTATGACCATGCGGTAGGGCACGGTCTGCATGACTGCGGCTGTGGCTACTCAGATCCACGCGATCGCGAGTTTGCCCAAATCAGCTACGACTACACCTACCGCCATACATCCGAAAACCATCGCCAGTGGCTCCAACAGCTGCCGCAGATGATTGTATTAACGTGGCGAGGGTGTACGCTTCTGCTCTGCCACGGTAGTCCTGACAGGGTCAATGAATTTATTTGGGCCACAGAAACGGACGATAGCCAGATCCAAACCTTTTTGACTGATCACAACGTAGACGGTATCTGCGCCACCCACACAGGACTACCTTGGGTACGCACGGTCACAAACCCAAATGGCTTCTGGTTTAACGTGGGTGTTTTAGGTCGTCCGGCCCATGAAGGTAAACGCCATGTTTACTACGGCTGTCTAAACTTTCCCCAACACACAACTCGCCCTACACCAGAGCTGGTGCCCTTAGCCTACGACATCGACGCAGTCACAACGGCAATGCGCTTAGAAGGGCTACCCCAAGAGTTTATTACCTCTTTAGAACAGGGGGTATGGACAACCTGTTCTGAGATTTTGCCCACAGCCGAGAAATCTGTGCAGCCACGGGTCACTGTCTAACCGGCACTGATCGGCACTGACGGGCAATATTTTTATCTCATCTAGCAACAACAACTTATAAACCTATGTTCACTGCCACGCTCACCTGGGCTTTACTGGCCGGGTATGGTCTATTTATTTATCGCATCGTTCAAGTCACCACCCCTGGAAAAGTGTCAGCCTCTGAGTTTTTTCAGGGACAGTCGCGTCAGGGTGCATCCCCCGGTCTTTGGCTCCTGGTGTCCAGTTCTGCTATCTCGTGGATTTTTGCCAAATCCATTGATAATGCCGCTAGCTTAAGTAACGCATTTGGGATTACGGGCGGTATCGGCTATTCAATTTACTACCTGAGTTTTGTCACAGCGGCCGTTGTGCTTTACCTGATTCGGACTCGGGGGGGCTACGATTCGATCTCAGACTTTTTAGTCAGTAAGTATGGCAAGCTGTGTTCTCGATTGTTTCTCTTAGCCATCGCCATTCGTCTGCTCAATGAGGTCTGGTCCAATACCAAAGTCTTTTCTTTGTACTTTGGTCCAGAAGGCAGTGGGGGGTATTGGTTTGCGGCGTTACTGGTCACTGTGTTTACGGTGTATTACAGCCTGATGGGGGGCTTGCGCAGCAGCCTGTTGACCGATGGAGCGCAGATGCTCTTGGCGGCGGTGTTGCTGGTGGTGATTTTGGTGGTCTTGGGACCAGGCTTGGTCTCCCAAGGATTGCCCGTGGTAGACCAAGACACTAATCTGGCCGGGTTAACCTTCTGCGGATTGGCCTTTGTACAAATTTTTAGCTACCCGTTCCACGATCCTGTGATGACCGACCGCGCTTTTATTACCTCCCCCAAGGTGATGTTCAAAGGGTTTGTCCTGGCGGGTTTAATCAGCGGTGGCTTTATCTTTCTATTTAGTTTTGTTGGGTTATACGCCCGCACCTTTGGTGTAGAAGGTTCGCCCATCCTGGCCGTGCCTGCGTTGTTTAGCTTGCCTATGCTGCTGGTTTTTAATGCCATTATGCTGACCAGTGCCGGGTCAACGCTAGATTCCAGCTTTTCGAGCGTGGCCAAGCTAGGTGCCCGTGACTGGTCTAATCACCACGATGCCCCCACCGAGAACCAGGCGTTTATTGGCCGCTGGTGGATTGTTGCGATCGCAATTCTCGGCAACCTCCCCCTACTCAGCATTTACCTGGGCGATCAGCTAGGACCGGCCATTATCCTCGCCACCACCATCAGCGGCACCATGGTCATGGGACTGGCCCCAATTTTTCTACTCTCCTTTATCCCCAGTGCCGGTCGCCTAAGTTTTCACCTCGCCTTTTGGCCGGGTCTGCTTTTTGGCGTATTGCGTGTGCTAGAAAGCGCCCTGGGCAATCCAATTTTTCCTGATTGGGTCATGCTAGGAAGCGGTAAATATGCCATCGACCTGGGGGTCAATGTCTATGGCCTCATGCTTTGCACCGCCGGCTATCTGCTAGGAGCCCTGCTAAACCTGAGCCCACGGCGGCAGCAGCTACTCAAATAAACGATAGGTGCCAGGGTGAGATTTCTGTCCACTCGCTTGTAATCTGTCGTTAAAATTTGTCACCATCGACTAAAGGCGTCACTGCTGCATCTGTCAGGTTAGTTAGAACCACGAGTCTTCCTGAAAACCTTAGACGACATCTACAAAAATCCGGAGAGAACGGGTGACTAACACTGTCCGTAGTTTGATAGTTAGTTTAGCGGTCCCCCTTGGGCTGCTAACATTTCCTGGACTAGCTCAGGCAGACTTTCCCGTCTCGCCAGCCGAGACAGCAACGGTCAAACTCCCTCCGTCACAGCTCAACAAGTGGCCCCCCGCAGCTGAGCAGCCCACCCAGCTAGTGTTGCAGCTCTCAGAGCGCCAGCTCTATGTCTACCAAGGAAACACCCTAGCCAACAAATTTCCGGTAGCGGTTGGTAAAACCGGCTGGGAAACCCCCACCGGCACCTTTGAGGTGGACTACATGCTAGAGCACCCTGGCTGGACAAACCCATTTACCGGAGAACAAATGCCTCCCGGACCAGAAAACCCACTGGGAGAACGGTGGATTTCATTCTGGACCGACGGTCGCAACGAAATTGGCTTCCACGGCACCCCCAACCGTGACTCCATCGGCCAGGCATCCTCCCACGGATGCGTTCGTCTTTACAACGAACACATCCGCGAACTCTATGACCTGGTGGAACCTGGCACGCTGGTGACGGTTTTACCCTGACGTGCAACCGATGTCAGCACCTTTACCAGAGGGCCCTTGGGCTAGAGGTAGGGGGATCTTCTTCAGAGTCTGGATCTGTTTCATCCTCTGTTCCATCACCAGCCGGGTCATCCGCAGGCGGCTCTGGGTCTGCCGGGGTTTCAGTCGATGGCGGCTCGTCAGTCTCTCCCTCAAACAGCACTTCATTACCAGGCCTATCCCTAATTGATGGGTCCACCACTTCTTGCCCAGCCCCCTCTGGGGGTAAATTATCAGCCGGGTCAGTGATATCAGAGTCCGGGTCATCGGGCAAAGGCTCCGATAGCTCCGGTTCCGGCGTCACTTCAGGACCAGGGGTGGGGTCGGGAGCGCCGTCAAAATCACCCCCATCAGCAGGGGGGGTGGGGGTGGGCACATCCTGGGCATAGCCGAGGGGGGCAGCCCCTAGGGTTAGGCCAACCGCCGATAGGGTAACGAACAACAGGCGGATCTTGGGAAACCGATTAAAAAGAATAGCCATAGCTACAGCTCCTGAGTAAGCACTGTCAAGATTCGGGTAAGTCTATCGGATAGCGCACGGACAGATCAGCACTGGGACTGTCGCACATTAAATCGCTATCAACCAAGCGTCCTTGCTGCCATATACCTGATTTTGAGGTGCCATCGACGAAAATAAACACACCCTCGCCGTTGCACTTGTTGAACTCAAAATCGCCAATATAGCGATCGCCATTTTCTAACATCCAGACGCCGCGACCGCTAAATAGATCATTGCTAAATTCGCCAACGTACCGGCGACCGTTGCTAAAGGTAAAGGTGCCACAGCCGTTGCGAGTCCCATCACGATACTCGCCATCATAGCGGTTGCCGTTGGCATAGAGCATGCTGCCCCACCCATCAAGCGGTTGGCCAGCCTCAAATTTGCCATAAAACCGGGTGCCGTTCTGGTAGGTGTGACTAGGGGCGTCAGTCACCAGGGGGACAACGTCTGGCTCATTACATACCAGCTGAATCGTAACGGTGCCATCGGGGGTGACAAATTTTGGCGCTTTGGGGCGGATGATTAGATAGAGCGTCGTGCCAAGGGCAACCGTTACGACACTGAGCGCCCCCAGGGTTATGGGCACTATTGGCAACGATCTTGAACCCCGGGCCGGGACCTGGGCAGCGGGACGTACTGGGGGAGTCGGCGCTAAGGGCTGGGGCTGAGGAAGCGACCCAGGTGACCAGCCCTCCAAACACGTTCCCTGCAAGCAAGCGTTAGTAAAATTAGCATTACCAACCGTCGCATCAGATAAATTTGCCTGGGTCAGATCCGCCTCAATAAAATTGCCATCCTGCAAATCGGCCGCGGCCAAATTAGCCCCTTGCAACTTTGCATTGTTGGCATAGACACCATTGAGGTTAGCCCCACTCAGATCTGCACCCTCTAAATTTGCACCAATTAAACAGGCTCGGCTGAGATTGGCGTGGCTAAGATTAATACCCGGAAGCGACTTTTCAAATAGATAGGCAGATTCTAGCTCAGGGAGTTCATCAGGATGCTCCAAACGCCAACGATTCCAAGCATCTACCCCCTGCTCAATGAGTTCTAGATAATCGATTGCTATCATGTCAGCCCCAATGCACTGCCGAGAAGGGTTGCAACGACACCCAGCCCACCATAACTATACAAATATCATTACTGTAGAAGTAACCCATTACGTGCAAAACGTGTAAGGACCCATGGGTAAACTGTCACACTGACAGATAACGTTGTTCACTTTATGCCGTTGCTGATTTAGAGGATGAACCGATCGGTGAGAGATGCCATGGGACAGTATCTCGCAATTGCATAAAAAAACCCACCGCTGCTGTCTCGCAGCGGTGGGTTTTTAGTTCTATCGATGCGTTAAGACCGGAGCCCGACTCCCATTGTTAAGCCTCTACCCAAACAGAAACCGAGCCGCCATTACAGCGAAATTCTGCCCAACCCCACTCATTGGTGGTGATGGGGGTTTTCACATGTTCGGTCAGGTCATAAAACTGGGTGTTGGCTTTACCCACTTCCATCCACTTAGTGCCCCCAGGGCCATCACTCATAATCACCGCCATCGCCTTGGGGTGCTCGGCATCCCCCAGCCGAGTCCAGCCAATGGTGTTGAAGTGGTCAAAGTAGGTGTACTGCGGTCCATAGGCAAAGTGCTTACGGGCGTACAAAAGCTTGTCCAGTATCCAACGATGGGAGTGCAGCGTAATGGGGTACTTATTGCCATCCTTGCCGTAGTCTTCATACTGAGCCCCGTAATAGTCAGCATAGAAAACGCAGGGATAGCCCTCTGAACGCAGCAAGATCAGGGCATAGGCTAGGGGCTTAAACCAAGATTCAACAGGTGCTTCTAGGGCCTGGAGAGGTTGGGAATCATGGTTTTCAACAAACGTCACCGCATGGGTGGGGCGCGTTTGCATCATGGTGCCATCCAAAATCTTACTCATGTCGTAGTTACCACCGGCCTTGCTGGCGTAGTGGAAGTTGTAGTGCAAGGGCACATCAAACACAGACATACGCCCCTGGACAGAGTCTACATACCACTGCAACGTACCCAGATCGTTAAACCAGTACTCCCCCACCATAAATAGATCTTTGTGGGCATAGCGTTCTAGGGCATCAATCCAAAGGGGAAAGTACCAAGACGAGATGTGTTTGATCGCGTCTAGCCGGAAACCATCGACACCGGTTTGGTCTAGATACCACTTGCCCCAAGATTCGATTTCTTTTTGGACATCGACACTCTGAAAGTCCACATCGGCCCCCATCAGGTAGGCAAAGTTCCCTTTTTCTAGGGCGACATAGTCATCAAATGCTTTACCTTCAAAGAGATAAACCGTATTTCCTTCTTTGCTGTAGTCATCGTAATCGACGGCATCAAAGTGCCACCAGTGCCACTCAAAGTCGGAATATTTTTTGCTGCCATTGGGCGAACTACGGCCAGGAAATGTGAAATGGGTGTAGGCGCTAATATCTTGCTGCCAGCCTTTAGGATTTAGGCGATCGTCTTGCCAGAAAGGGGTGGCTTTCACCGTTTCGGTGTGGTTGCCCCCCATGCGATGGTTGAGCACTCCATCGGCATAGACTTGAATACCGTTGGCCTGAAGCGCTTTGACCGCATCTAAATACTGATCCCGCGTACCGTATTTGGTGCGTACAGAACCACACTGGTCAAATTCACCCAGGTCATACATATCGTAGACCGCATAGCCCACGTCATAGCCACCGCCCATGCCCTTATAGGCTGGGGGTAGCCAAAGCGCGGTAAAACCGGCCTCTGCTAATTCGTTAGAAAGGGTATGGACTTGGTTCCACAGGTTACCGTCATTGGGCACATACCAGTGGAAATACTGCATCATGACACCGTTGACTGCAGACATGTATGACAGCTCCTTTGAGTAATGGGTAAGTAAAAGGAATGGAACAGAACACCAAACGAACTCCAGGACACCTCGGGAAAATTCCAGATCCGAGCCTGTGATATTCATCACACGCCACAGGGCAAGATCACACAGCCCCCACGGATGGCTCAACCATACCTATACGCAGCAAAAAGCCATGGGAGCTTGCCCCCATGGCTTAAATTCAAAACCCTACAGCAAGCAGGGGTATTAAGGGATTAGCAGGTAGCCGTAACCCAGGTAGCCGCAACCTTAGTAGCGACCGCCACCGCCACCTTTATTGCCCCAGTTGCCACCGCCAGAACCTCTGGGCTCACGGGGCTTGGCCTTGTTAACCTTGAGGGCGCGCCCCATCCACTCAGCGCCATCAAGCGCTTCAATAGCAGCGGTTTCTTCTGCTTCAGTTTCCATTTCTACAAACGCAAACCCACGGGGTCGACCGGTTTCCCTATCAGTAGGTAAATGAGTACTTTTAACGGTGCCATATTCGGCAAAAACTTCAGTCACATCCTCTTTCGTAGCGTCGTAAGACAGATTGCCAACGTAAATTGACATATGAGATTCTCCAAAATTCAAAATTCAAAGGACACAGAGTTATATTCGGAGAACCGTTTCTAGAAAAGATTGCACAGCCGAAAATAAATCTTACCAAACGCTAGCACAAGGCTAGTGATAGTGGATAAAAATGCAGCAAAAATCAAAATTAAGTTGGCTGCCATAGCGTCTAATCGTGTCGTCATGGGCGTCTCACTGGCTATAGCAGCTTCGTATCGCCCGATGCAACGTTAGGTCTCGTTACATTTTCCCTACGTTACTTGTCTCCTGGGGTTAACTAGTCAGTGATATGGCTTTGCAGGAATCGTTCTATCGCATCTATAAGGTGGTCAATTTCTGACTCTGTTGAGAAGTAATGGATACAGGCTCTGACGCAGCTAGGAGACAACAGCGTTCGTAGATAAAACTGTTGTGATTCTAGATAGGTGACTAATGTTTGGTGGAGTTTAGGGGAATGATCGCCCCCTTGAAAAATTTGAAATGAGACTAGTCCAGACTCTGGAGGAGACTTTAGCAGGCAGTGAACAGAGCGTAGGCTATTGAGCTTGCCCCAAAGGTAGCTGCTGAGCTGACAAATGCGGAAGTAGCGCTCTTCGGTGGTGCCCCAGTCATTATGGGTTGCGATCGCAACCCTCAATCCACTACACAACGCCACATTAGATGTAGCCACCTCATAGCGTCGCGCATCGGGCTGCCAGCCCGTAGGCTGTCCCTGTTTACCCATGGTGATGCCGCGCCAGCCAATAAACGTCGGTGCCAGGTCTACCATGGCCTCAGGACTCACATACAGCCCCCCCAGCCCCGCCGGACCGCAACACCATTTGTGCCCCGTAAACGCATAAAAGTCCACCCCTGTCTCCGCCAGTCTCAGGGGCAGCATCCCCACCGATTGGGCCGCATCCGACAGCACCCGCACCGGACGGGGGCGATCGTGACAAAGCTGGCAAATCTCAGTCAGCGGCATCAGCTGACCCGTATTCCACAGAATATGACTTGCCACCACCAGACGGGTGGTGGGGCGCAGATGGGCTTGAATAGTGGCCACCGGATTGGCGGAGTTGAGCTGGCTCAGGTGGGGAAAGACACTCACCTCTAAGCCATAGCGCCGTTGCAGCTCATACACCGTGGCAAAGATCCCCGGATGCTCACAGTCCGACAAAAGAATATGATCGCCGCTGTTCCAGGGCATGCCCCACAGGGCAATGTTGCACCCAACCGTCACATCCTCTGTCAGCACAATGGTTTGGGGGGCAACCCCTAAATCGTCTGCTAAAACCCGCCGTGTTTTCTCCCCTTCAGCCTGCATCCATTGATTGACAGCACTGCCAAACGGTCCGAGGGACTGAATGGTTTGATGGGCCGCCTGAATTGATCCCAGGGCGTTAATCCCCATGGGACCCTGACCACCATAGTTAAAGTAGGTCTTATTTTGGAGCGCTGGGATTGACTGACGATATTGCGCGATGCTGACACTCATGAAGGCACAACCAAGCCAGTTAAAGATTTATCAAGTTTAATCTATTGCGTCGGGGTTACCTTGTCCGTAAAATCAGGCCACCCGAAAGATTCTGAGTGATTCCTGACAGGTAACGCCTGGGCTTGAACGTATTTACTATCAGGCTGGGTAAATTGTAAAAGAGATTACTGTTCCGCATTAACATTTGACCATTGGTTAATGCCTTCGACTATACGGAAACCAACTAATGCGCCTTTCACGCTCAATTTTGCCGGTGGGGTTAGCAGCCCTAATGCTAACTAGCTGCGGTCCTTCAACGGTGACTCAGTGCAACGCGTTTGCTGATGTGATCAATCAGGCCCAAGTATTCAAAGATGAGTTTGAAACCGAAATTGATAGCTTTACCCAGCAGGCCCAGGGCGCTGAAAGTTTAGGGGATATCCAAACGGCAGCGAGTCAATATATTGACGCCGTAGAAAAGGTGGTCGTTAGCATCGATGGCATGGTTACTAGTTTGAACGATCTCGAACTGGCCGATGAGGAGCTCTCTAACTATAGAAATGGCTATGCTGACATTATTGCCGGCTCAGCTGAGGAATTAAATGTGGCGGGGGAAGCCATGCAGCTCGTCGCCAATGCAGAATCAGAGACTGATTTGAGCAATGTCTTAGAAGAGTTTCAGGGTAAGGCGAATACCGCTTTTACAAACCTGCAAACCCTGTCTCAAAATGAGGCTACCCTGGTAAGCGATATCAACACCTACTGCGGCGCTGAAGTACCGGCAGAGGGCGAAGCAGCCCCCGCAGAGGGTGAGGAAGCCCCCGCCGCTGAATAAGGCCGACGGGGTCACGATAGAATCAGAAGCGCTGCTTGCTGATCCTATTTACTGCCCCCCATCATATGGCTACCTCCCCTGCCGCTTTGCTGATAGAAACCGATGCTGCCGCCCATCAGGCTTGGACCATTACCGCCAGCGGTAGGGGGCTCACGGGGCGTTTGCAGATACCCGGTGATAAATCGATTTCCCATCGGTCCTTGATGTTAGGGGCACTAGCTAAGGGTGAAACCCGCATCAAAGGCCTGCTGCTGGGGGAAGATCCCCGCAGCACCGCCGCCTGTTTTCAGGCGATGGGAGCGACGATCTCTGACCTAGAAGCGGAATGGGTTACGGTCAAAGGTCTAGGGGTGGGTCAGCTCCAGGAACCCACCACCGTTTTAGATGCGGGCAATTCGGGCACCACGCTGCGGCTGATGCTGGGGTTATTGGCATCACAGCCAGATCGGTTCTTTACGGTGACGGGCGATGGTTCGTTGCGATCGCGACCCATGGCCCGGGTCATCACGCCCCTGACATCCATGGGAGCCAAAATCTGGGGTCGCCACAACAACCAGCTAGCGCCCCTGGCCATCCAAGGCCAGGCACTTTCACCCACCCACTATCAGTCCCCCATTGCCTCGGCCCAGGTAAAGTCTTGTATTTTACTGGCCGGTCTGTCGGTCGATGGCGATACCACGGTCACCGAGCCCAGTCTGTCGCGGGACCACAGTGAGCGCATGCTCAGCGCCTTTGGTGCCAACCTCACCGTTGATCGAGAGGCCCGTCGCGTAACGCTCCATGGCCCCAGCCAGCTTCAGGGCCAAACCGTCATTGTGCCTGGCGACATTAGCTCTGCCGCCTATTGGATGGTGGCCGCCGCCATCGTCCCAGGATCAGATTTAGTGATTGAAAATGTCGGTGTTAACCCCACACGCATCGGGATTTTGGAAGCACTACAGCAGATGGACGCCGACATTACCCTAGAGAACAAACGCGATGTCACCGGAGAGCCCGTGGCCGATATCCGGGTACGCACCAGCCAGCTCAAGGCCTGCACCATTGGCGGCAGCTTAATCCCTCGATTAATCGATGAAGTGCCGATTTTAGCCGTCGCGGCCCTGTTTGCAGACGGCACCACCCGCATTGAGGATGCGGCAGAGCTACGGGTCAAAGAAAGCGATCGCATTGCGGTGACCGCCAGTCAGCTCAATCGTCTTGGGGCCTCAGTCAGCGAACTGCCCGATGGCCTAGAAATTCAAGGTGGGGCCACCCTAAAAGGGGCCGATGTTGATAGCTTTACCGACCATCGCATTGCCATGAGCCTGGCCGTGGCCGCACTGCGAGCAAAGGGGGCCACCACGATTCGGCGAGCCGAAGCGGCCGCCGTGTCCTATCCCCCCTTTGCCTCAACCTTAGAGCAGTTTGCCCTTTGATTTGAGCTGGCAGTGACCGGCAGTGAGCTGGCACTAAAAAAACCGTCAAGGGCTGCCCATGGCGTGAACCGTATGTGCCAGGCTATATCGCTGCAAACCTGGAGAGCCGACAGCCAATCCGACAGCTAACCTAACGCGCTATCCCCCTGCATCAGGGCATTGGCTGCGGTGGCTGCCCATGCCAGTAATTAGTGTCTATTGTCGGTCTCCAGACTGTCTCGGGCATTCTAGACCAACTGTCGTTTCCTCAGCCTGATGACGCTCACAGCGTTGGTCTCGTTGCCGGAATGCAAGACGCCAAACATCTCAGAACGAGCCACACGTGACTCCATGGGCTAACCGTTGCTCTAATTTTAACTGGGTTCGAAACGTAGCATCTATGCACAAGATTTTACTCATTGGGTCATCAAAAGTACGACCGACAACAACCGTACCCATGATTGAAGCTGCGGGCTATACCGTCGAACTAGCACAAACAGGTATAGCTGGGTTGGAACTGGCCCGAGCCCAAAATCCAAACCTAATTATTTGTGATTGGGATCTGGGGGACTGTGATGGCCACCACATATTGAAACAGATCCGCCAAGACCATCAGCTAGTGGTTACTCCGTTTATATTGCTCAGCTCGCTGTATGACCACAGACATCTACGGCAGACCATGCAGCTGGGGGCAGATGACTGTCTGTTGCGCCCCTTTTCCGATGAGGTGTTACTCGCTGCGATCGCAACCCGCATCAAACAACAAGAGGCCGTTACTAACCACTATCTCAGCCATTTGCGCCTGGCAGCCGAACACCTCAATCGACTGTCCTATTACGACAGTCTCACCAAACTGCCCAACCACCTGCTATTTGAACAACGGTTTACCCAACTGATCGAAACATCTAGCCACCCCGTGGCCCTACTCTCCTTAAGCTTGGACCGTCTCAGACAAATCAACAACATTTTGGGTTATCCCGCAGGCGACAGTCTTCTGCAATCAGCTAGCCATCGCCTACGCGCCTGTTTACCAACAGATATTACCCTCGCTCGTCTCACCGGTAATCAGTTTGCCATTGCCCTAGGCCACGTAGAACAACTGACAACAGTCAGAAAGCTAGCAACAGAGGTAATGGATGCCCTGAGCCGCCCCTTCTCACTTCCTGGCCATGAAGTATTTCTCACCGCCAGCGTGGGCGTAGCCATGTACCCAGACAACAGCCAAGAACTCCCGGTTCTGATGCGCCAGGCCGACGCCGCCCTGGAGTACGCCAAACGCCAAAAAAGTAGCTACTGCCAGTTTTACCAACCCAATATGACCGTTGCCACCGAATATCAAATTCGACTAGAGACCTGGCTGCGCTATGCCCTAGAACGCGAAGAGTTCGAAGTTCATTATCAGCCTCAGCTCAACCTCCGCACCGGTCACATTGAGGGGGTTGAAGCCCTAATCCGCTGGCACCATCCCCAAGCCGGCACCATTTCCCCCGGCCTGTTTATCCCCTTAGCAGAAGAAACAGGGCTAATCATCTCCATCGGCAAGTGGGTGCTTGAAACCGCCTGCCGACAGGCTCGCCAATGGCAAACGATGAATCTGGGTCTGCACCACATGTCAGTAAATCTATCTAGCGTGCAGTTTAATCAGGGTAGCCTCAGTCAGCAGGTGGCTCATATTCTGAAAGATACCGGTCTCTCCCCCCATCTATTGGAACTAGAAATCACTGAAACCGCCCTGATTCAAGATGCAGATGCGGCCGTACGCACCTTAAACGAACTGAAGGAATTAGGAATTCAGCTAGCCGTAGACGACTTTGGCACCGGATATTCATCCCTGAGTTATCTACAAAAGTTACCCATCGATACCCTCAAGATTGATAACTGTTTTGTCCGAGGCGTCACCACCGACCCCAAAAATCAAGTCATTCTTAAATCCGCCATTCAAATGGGCCACGACTTGGGTCTGTGCATCATTGCAGAAGGCGTGGAAACCGTCGATGAGCAATCCCTGTTGGAAACCTACCAGTGCGATTTTGCCCAAGGCTATCTGATTGGCAAACCCATGAACGCTCAAAAACTACAGGCCTATCTGGAGCAGCGATTACCCGTGGTCAGTCTGGCATTGTGATCGGCCTGTCCCGTGGGGAACACCGTGGTTATGCCAGGGGGTCAGGGAATAATAGACACATCACCAAATAGTGAATGCTACGAGACCAAGGGCACCGACCATCCCTTGACAGCTGGTTGGCGGGCTACCATGGCAATAACCCTAAACCTTTGCATGCATTATGACGCTGAGAGCACTGACAAATACACAATGTTTCTGGGTTGCGGGTTAGGCAAAAATCTATGTGGCGACAGTGGCAAAGGGCTAACAACTACATCCGTAGCATAGAGACATTTCAGGATATGAGCCCTGATCTGTCCGTCCGACATCAGGTCAACCAGTTACTGTCTCAGCATCGTCGGCCCCTCTCAGCCGAGGCTTGGTGCGAGGAATTTCAACGGGAAATCCCATCGTCTCAACGCGATACGCTGCTATTCGTCTATCGCTGTCTAGAAAGCTATTCTGGCATCGAATTCAACCGCGTTAGACCCCACGATCGTCTTGTGGACGATTTACAGTTTCCCCTGGTGTGCTGGTTTGACTGGTCCACCCGCTTTTGTGATGAAGTCGTCGCCCACTTTGGCATAGATATTGGCAACTGCTTTGACGAAACCCGCATTCATACCCTGATTGACCTGGTTGCTTTTTTAGACGCTTGTATAGCCAGTAGCCCAGACCAGGCCATTGCTGATTTAGAAGATGAACCAAGCGCTTAGGTGTCCATGGGGCCGCATCTTTTAGGCAACATCATCGTTAGACCACAGCAACACCCAGAACCTACAGCGGAGCTAGGTACAGACGCGGGCTGGGTACAGCTGCACACCAGCTGGACACCATAAATATTCTGGAAGCTATAAATTATTACAGACCCAAACTAACCCGGTAAGCTGAGGGCAGGGTTACATTAGAATATAGCTTTGGCACTCTTACCGTATTAGTCTTGCCATGCCTAGAACCCAGCGCAACGATAATTTCATCGATAAATCTTTTACGGTCATGGCCGATATGATCCTAAAGATGCTGCCGACAAAAAAGCAGGCCAAAGAAGCCTTTGCCTATTACCGTGACGGCATGTCTGCCCAAGCCGATGGTGAGTATGCCGAAGCCCTAGAAAACTATGAAGCGGCCCTAGAGCTAGAAGAGGATTCTTACGATAAAAGCTTCATTTTGTACAATATGGGGCTGATTCACGCCAGTAATGGCGATCACAATGCGGCACTGGATAAGTATGCGGCGGCCATTGAGCTTAACCCCCGTATGCCCCAGGCGCTAAATAACACGGCGGTAATCCACCACTATCGAGGTGAGCAAGCCGAGAATGCGGGGGATACGAAAACCGCCGAGGGGCTTTATGATCAGGCCGCGACCTACTGGCTTGAGGCCCTGAGAATGGCTCCGAACAATTACATTGAGGCGCAAAACTGGTTAAAGAATACGGGCCGTATGCCAGCGGATATATTCTTTTAGATCGCTTTTAGACCATTACCTCGTCATAGTTTGCACGGTGGGTAGTGCCCGCCCTAACGTTTTCTACAATTGCCCATGATTGACTTAGAACAGGTGCGCAAAGTAGCGCTTTTGGCCCGTCTAGAGCTGACCGAAGCCGAGGAGCAGCAGTTTACTGAGCAGCTCAGCAGCATTTTGGACTACGTGCAGCAGCTAGATGAGCTCAACACGGACAATATTGAACCCACCACTCGCGCCATTGAGCTGAGTAATATTACTCGGCAAGATGACCTGGAGCCCTTTGAAGCTCGGGAGTCTATTTTGGACATTGCCCCGGACCGTGAGGACGACTTTTTCAAGGTGCCTAAAATTTTGGGTGGTTAATGGGTTTCAGTCATCGTGTAGGGGCATTGCATGCAATGCCCCTACGTAAGGAAATTAATCCCCTAAAAATTTTAGATAGTCGTTGCTCATTTCTTTGACGGCGGCTTCGTAAAATTGCTGACCGTGTTCTGGGGTGGCTAAATCTGGATTAGACCCCATCCGTCCGTCGGTATAAAATCGGCGAAAGTCTTTGGCACCATAGATGCGATGGCCAGAGGGAGCTACTTGCGGATCCAACGGGGCTGATTTTATAGCGTCGGGATAGGCATATTGGGTCAGGGCCACTTCGCTGGGGGTGGCATGGGAGCCTTCTTGATCGCCGTAGAGCTCTTTGGCCAGGGTATACACAGAGCGACACATAAACCAGTTCGCCAGCTGGCAGCGTACCTGGTCGGCCCCAGGAATATTGAGATCCGCCAGGGCAGCGTAGGTTTCAGAAAAGGCGGCCTTGAGGGTGGCCATATTGCCCCCGTGGCCATTAATAAAATAAAAGCGGGTAAACCCAGCCCGGACCAGGGGCTTAAGGTAGTCCTGAATCAGGGCAATGAGGGTGCTGGGACGCAAACTGATGCTGCCGGGGAAAGCAGTGTGGTGCAGGGCCATGCCAACGTTGATCGTGGGGCCAACCAGGGCTCCGGTTTGCTCACCAACGCCCACCGCAATGGTTTCTGCACAGATGGCATCGGTGCCAATGAGCCCGGTGGGGCCATGCTGCTCGGTGGAGCCAATGGGGAAAATAATGCCCTGCGATCGCAACAAATAGGCCTCGACTTCAGGCCACGTAGACAGTTGCAGCTTCATGGTTTAACGTCCTCAGCTATGAGCGAATCCATTTCTGGGTGGTCAAAGTCCATTACCCTCCCTTAAGCTGTTACTTAAGTTGTGGCGGCAGCACCGACTGATAGCGGCAGTGCCACAGCAGTCACTTAGATGACGGGTAGACTTCTATGCTACATCGCAAGATATACCAACTCTCCTGCGACGGTCGCGAGGTGTGGGTATTTTTGAGAGATCAGCATCGCTGGATTGAGCGGGCTCAGATTTTAAACATCGAAGGCGATCTGGTCACCCTACGCTATGAAACCGAAGAGGACGATGAGTGCTGTGCGTGGGAAGAAATGGTGCGCTTAGAAAGTATTGGCTCGATTCAGCAAAAACTCGCGACCGTGCCCAAAGGGGATACGGAACTGGTCATTTCTGATGACTGTCCCACATCTGAGCAAATCCACGAATAAACACGAATAAAACAATACCTTAGGGTCATTCCGTGGAACGACCCTACCGCACCATAAATTCTGGACAGTGGCCATCGGGGGCAACTAGCCGACCAAACAGGGGGGAACGGGGTTGCTGGCAACTGCGCTGCTGATAAAACTGGCAGTTGTCACAGACTGCCCGATCGGGAGCCAAACGATTGGTAATATTCCCCAACTCAGACGGATCGACACCCCGGAGAACTAAGTTTTCCCCCTGCCATTGGGCTTCGATAATGCCGGTTTCAGCAAATTTCTGCCAGCGGACATCAGTAGCAATGGTCGGCGGCAGCTTTAGGGACACCTGGTCAATCGATTCGCTAACGGTGCCTTCAAAGGTGGCTTCACGGGGCGGAGGCGGTGAGGCAAACTCCGTATCTAACCGCAGGCAGAGGGGATTACCCGGCAGGGGAATATGTACCTGGTAGCGGCTCTGGAGCGAGTCTAAGTTAGCCAGGGCACTGAGGTAATCTAACCGCCCATGGACCAGCACCACATGGCGGGGGCGCAGGTTATGGATCAGCTGAGTGGTGCCATCCCCATCGCAGTGGCTGTAGAGCTGATAGGTTTCTAGCTGTACGGTGCCCGAGGAGGTGGCATTTTTAAAGCTGTCAAACCAGTCGTAGGTAGGACCGTAGGTGTCGAGCTGGGTCTGCCAGGCTCGAAGATTGGCCTGCTCTGGCAAAAAGGCGCTCCAGGCCCCGCGATAGCGCTCGCAATATAGGGCAACCGGGGTGGCCGGATGGACCAGCAGCACGGCAGGGGCTTCGAATGTGTCCGCTTGCTGCCGGTCGTCAGAGAGTCTGGGTAAACGCTTGATGGTGGGATTAATCCGCTCATCCCAAAAAATAGACTGGTGCTGCGCAAAGTTCTGCACATTGCGAGAAAAGGCGGCGGGCATCTGGGCCAGCAGCTCTAGGTAGGCATCACAGCTGTGGGCAAGGGCGGGATCAACCCAAATGGTCAATGGCTGACCGGTGAAGTGATAATGACTGCGCCAGAGCATTAGCAGCTCCTGTCCTAGCCCCATGAGCGGGGCGGGAAACACAACACAGCGAGACTGCTCTAGGTGCGATCGCAACCGCTTAACCAGCTGATTTTCCTGCTGTCGCCGGTTAGGGTATCGCGCCGTCCCCAAGCTCCCCTCAACAATCAGCACATCCGGATTCAGCCCCCGCAGGGCCGCTAAGGGCAGACCGTCTACCAGACGAGTGCTAGATAGACAACAATCCCCCGTGTAAAACAGTCGATAACGTTTGGCACCGTGAATGTAGGTTAATAGCGCACAGGCCGCCCCCGGCAGATGTCCCGCTGGCCACAGCTCCATGGTGAGGTTGTCCGCCACCTCTACCGGGACACGCCAGGGCAGGGTGCGGATAGATTGCGCTAGGGCTCGATCTGCCAACAGCGCGACAGTAGCTGCTGTGGCATAAATTGGCACCTGGGGCCACCGCTGCAACAGCAAACTTAAGCCACGCCCATGGTCAAAATGGGCGTGGCTATAAAACACAGCATCGGGTGGGGGATCACTCCCCAGAGAGGCTAAATCCTCTATGCCGCAATCGAGCAAAATTCGATGGGGACCAATGGCCAGACCTAAACTGACACCCTCTTGCCCATGGCCAACACCATAGGGATAACAGACGACGGACTCTCCATCGGCAATGGTTGATCCTAGCGGTGGTGAAACAACATCGGCCCCCATTAGGTCAGCAGGCGCGCCCCATTAAACAACATCGACCACCCTAAGGGCAGCAGGCGCGCTCCACTAAACGAACAGTAGTCTAGTGAGCGGAGCCGTTGCCATGGTAATCGTCAGAGTCATAGAAGCCATTTTGCGTGCCAAAGAACACACACGCAACGGAGAATAAAACAGCTAGGACTGGCAAAATTGTCTTTATATCCACGGATGGTTATTCCTTAAGTTAAATCTCTGGATGGTTTGGCGATTGGTCATTTTGCCCAAGCCGTTTCTGAATCGTAGCAAGTTCGTTGAGAAATGCAATCATAGACTCCAGGACTGTTACATAACTGTTATTTACTGCAACATTGTTGGTTCGTTTTTAGAAACTGAATGACTGGTGTGATTATTAGTGCTGAGTGGTGCGATCGCAACCCGCTACAGGTCGCCCCCGACCTGATTGGCTGTACGCTTGCCCGCCAGCTCCACAACGAAACCATCAGGGGGATCATCATCGAAACCGAAGCCTACTGTACTAACGATCCCGCCTGCCATGCCTATCGCGGCAAGACCGCCAGCAATGCCGCCATGTTTGGACCACCGGGTCACAGCTATGTCTACTTTATTTACGGCATGTACCACTGCTTCAACGTTGTTACCCAGCCAGCCAATACCGGCAGTGCCGTTCTCATCAGAGCCATTGAGCTATCCCAACTCCCTAAGGGGTTAGACCCCAAATACACCAAGCAGGGCAAACGGGTAGCCGCCGGTCCCGGCAAACTCTGCCGCACCTTAGATATCGACCGCAACCACAATGCGCTGCCATTGATCCCAACCCATCAACTATGGCTCGAACATCGTACCGCTCAGTTTCAAAATCAGCTCGACCAGGGTCAGCAGGCCCTAATTCAAACCACACGCATCGGTATTTCCAAAGCTGCCGAGAAACCCTGGCGCTGGTACTTAAAGGATCATCCCAGCGTTTCTAAACAGTAGGTGACTGAAAACCATAGGGTTGGCCGCTCCCCTCGGTCATCCCCCTACAGAACGATTTCTTGACCACGATTGGTAAACTCCACCTGGTTGACTTTCCAGGTCGGATTTTTGATTAAGGTCTCTTCTAACCCACCAAATAACCCCTGCTGCTCGCAGCTAGATAAGGACAAAAACTGACGCTCAGAGTCCTCCGACAGGCGTAAATCCACAATGGCTTTACTATCCTCAACGTTCACCCGATAACCAGATAGTTTAAACGCCTCAAAGCTATGGCGGTCAAGCACCTCACCCACAGCTTCAGTCATAGCCTGATTGGCAGGAACCTTTACCGATTCAGGGTTGAAATTACTACAGCTGTCATCCATTACATAGATCGAAACAGCCACCATCTCCGTATCCCCTCCCGTATCAGCCGCATTGGGCTGTGACGTTACCGGTGGCTTGTCCGCATCCGCCGACTCATCCGCCCCATCAGCTGTCGTATCCCCCTTTTTTTCGGTTCCCGCAGCGGGCTCTTCCACCGGTGTTGAGGGTGGTTCAGCCACATCGGTAGGCGCTGTCCCATTGCACCCGGCAAGGGTCAAACCCACAGCTACCAATAAACCTAAGAATACGTTTGGGAACCGAACCATCGGATGAAATACTAAGTAGAGTTTGTGCTCATATCCTACAAACTGAAGCTACACTCTGTCGCTAAAGTGTGACACTTTGCTAACGCCTAGCGTCACGAAGTGGGACACGTTGCTTAACATCTAAACCTCAGCCCCTTATCTAACTTTGGTCTATCCATGGCCGATAACACTTGGAATCGTCGACACATTATTTCCCTCGAAGACTTCACCCCCAACGATTATCAAACTATTCTGCAAACAGCGGCTAGTTTTCGTGAAGTCCTCTCCCGTCGGACCAAAAAGGTACCTGCACTACAGGGGCAAGTAATTACCAATCTGTTCTTTGAGCCCTCCACCCGCACCCGCAGCAGTTTTGAGTTAGCGGCTAAGCGTTTATCAGCCGACATCCTCAATTTTTCTCCCGGTAGCTCATCCCTCAAAAAAGGAGAAACCATTCTAGATACGGCCAAGACTTACCTGGCCATGGGGACAAACCTCATGGTTATTCGCCATCAACAGGCAGGGGTTCCCACCATCATTGCCCAGGAAATGGATCGCATTAATTCAGGTGTGGGTGTTCTCAACGCTGGCGACGGTCAGCACGCCCACCCCTCCCAGGCCCTGCTCGATTTATTCACCATCTGTCATAATTTCAATCCCGCCAATCCCCACATCGATCAGCTCCAGGGCAAAAAAGTAGTCATTGTGGGCGATATTCTGCACTCGCGGGTCGCACGCTCAAATATTTGGAGTCTGACCACCTGTGGAGCGGAGGTTCATCTTGTCGCTCCACCGACATTGCTACCCAAGCACTTCCTAGAAGCCTTTAAACAACTCATCAGACAAGACAACGAGGCCACTGCCCCAACTGAACGCAAACTCTATCTTCACTGGCAGCTAGAGCCCGCCTTAGAAAATGCCGACTTCGTCATGGCACTGCGGCTACAGCATGAACGCATGAGCCAACATCTGCTCCCCAGCCTACGGGAGTACCATCAGCAGTTTGGCATCACTCGAGAGCGGCTACAGCTATGTAAGCCCACGGTCAAAATCATGCATCCCGGCCCCACTAATCGCGGTGTGGAACTCACCTCAGACCTGATGGACGATCCGGAGCTAAGTCTGGTCCCCATGCAGGTGACCAGTGGCGTCGCTACTCGCATGGCGCTACTCTACCTAATTGGCGGCGTGAAATAGGTTAAGACGCCGTATCTTTCAAAAACTGACGATAGCCATACAGTTTTGTATCCTCAGAGATTTCCTTGGCGGTGTGAAAGGTAAACTTACGTTCTTTACTGGATTCTTGCCAAGCCTGCTGGATTTTTTGTGATGGAAACGTACCCTGGACAAACATGGTCATCATTTTGGCCCAGCGCGCTTTGAGCTGATGGGACTCCCCCACATACAAACGATATTTCCCAACGTTAGCTACAGCAAAAATTCCAGAACTCATAATAGTTGCAATCGTTATCCCTAATGGTTAAGACGCCCTGCAGCTCACAAAAATCAGCGTTGCTGAGCCGAACCATGATTTCATCTGAACGGTATCGGCATACGGCACATCTAAACTAGATCGATTCATCCCTTAAATCAGCAACGACCAAAAATCTAGCGCGTTTTGCAGTTAATTTTCCCTCGGAGTTGATTTATTCATCAATATCGTGATGTTTTGCAACTCCTGGGGGACTGTCTACAATACACATAGCCAACGTCCTGATGCATCAGAACGTTGGTGCGTCACATTGGCTTGTAGCTTAGTGCTTCCAGGGACTATGAATTGTCCTAACCAATGTGGTCAACGCGATAAGCTCAGCGTTGCTGATTCGAACGATAGTTTCATCTGCAAGATTCTGTCATTGGGCAGTTCTAACAGATCGCTCACCCTTTAAATCAACAACGGCTAATGCCCCTTCTCCGCATCTGTCGGCACATCCACCTATGACCATTGGCCTCCCGTTCAATCTCGATGTTCAGACCCAGACGAATGATACTGATAGTTTTGCCATTACGTTTGCACCGCTCTCCCTAGATGAGGTATATCGTTTAGCCGATGATGAGGCCAATGGTGCCATTGTTGTCATGAGTGGCATGGTACGCAACAACACAGAGGGAAAAGCGGTTGTTGCCCTAGAGTATCAGGCCTATGAACCCATGGCAGCAGCGGTGTTTAAACAAATTTCTGCCGAGATTCGGCAGCAGTGGACAGATATTACTCACGTTGTTATTCATCATCGGACTGGCAAACTCACCGTAGGAGAGATTAGTGTGCTGGTAGCGGTGGGCTGCCCTCATCGTTCTGAAGCATTTGCAGCCTGTAAATATGCCATTGATACGCTCAAGCACAATGCCCCGATTTGGAAAAAAGAGATTTGGCAGGATGGTTCGACCAGCTGGGTAAACATTGGAGCCTGTGAAGAAAATGATGCATAGCCTTTTCACGGGAGTGTATTTGACCTAACTCCAAAAGCTATAAGCAATTCATGCTGGAATTAACCCTTAGAAGTGAGTAGAACTGTAATGTTCGATCTGGGGTTGATATATGGGATGGATCATCGTTGATATTTACGAGGGCATTAATAACTTCTATAGCGGCTGGATTTGGTGGAACTTATTTCTGGCCTTTATTCCTATGCTGCTTAGCTTTAAGCTATTTCGCCGGAAAGCACTGCCTCCTTTTTGGTTTGCACTAGCCTGTTTTGGCACAGCCCTAATTGGTATTGCTGGCCTGGAGTCCAGACTGCCCAGGCTGAGGCGATTTGCCCTGAGTGTGCTCCGTGGCATCCAGACGAGGGAGCCGAGCACCTTACTGCAATTGCTTTGGTTAGCGGGGGTGATGGTGATTGCTTTGGGTATTAGCGTTTGGTTATTTAAACGGGCCCACACCAGGAAGCCTTGGCTGTGGTGGATCGGTCTGGTGACATTTATTGCCTTTTTACCGAATGCTCCCTATGTTTTGACGGATATTCTGCACCTCATTCGTGGCACCAGTGCTGGCAGCATCAAGATTTGGGTGGTTGCTTTTATTTTTATTCCCATGCATATGGCAGCCATTATTGTCGGGTTTGAAGCCTATGTGATTGCCCTCTTAAATTTAAATTTTTATTTACAACAAAAGGGATTACAAGCGTTAGCTGGGCCAGCTGAGATTGGCATTCATGCGCTATGTGCCTTTGGTGTTTATCTGGGGCGTTTTATTCGGCTAAATAGCTGGGATATTGTTGTTGATCCGTCGAGTGTGTTGGCAACTACGATAAATACGCTGACGTCAAAGCGACCGGTGGCGGTTATTTTCTTTTCTTTTGTTTTACTGACGGTGCTCTATTGGATTATGAAACAGGTAACGTTGGGGCTAAAGCTGAGAATTTACTATGCGCGGACGGGGCAGAATGCTCTGAATTAGATTGCAAACCTCATCCAGCTGCCAAGGCTTAATCTCTCCAACCGTTAATTGTAAATCTCACTTTGTTACATCCGCTGAGGAAACAAAATTCACTAGATTCCACTAATTGGACATACAGACGTTCCATGGAACGTCTCTCCAGCCTTAATTTTTGGATCTTATCGAATCCTTATCCCTTAATTTTCCTAGAAAACAACTGCCGAAATGGTCGGAAGGGGTCAGCCCCAATTTGCCAGTAAAATTTGCCAGTAAATACTGCTCACCCTTTGCAAAACGAGTGGCCAAATGAGCGCA
>ERZ1740070.337-NODE-337-length-32780-cov-6.113583_pt1 | contig 32780 bp, 35 predicted proteins | sample MGYA00581734_ERZ1740070 | MGnify/ENA primary metagenome ERZ1740070 (study PRJEB43018, sample SAMN04849744) | marine metagenome | isolation source: floating plastic debris | place: Pacific Ocean | collected 2008-09-01 | study: EMG produced TPA metagenomics assembly...
TCATCACCATAGCAAACGCCCGCTAAGTTATGTCTTCTAACGTTGCCACTCGTACAGTTCGGATCGGTTCTCGCAAAAGCCAGCTGGCCCTTGTGCAGACCCACTGGGTTCAAGCTGAACTCAGTAAAGCCTTTCCCGATATTAATTTCGAGGTTAAGACAATGGAGTCTAAGGGCGACAAAATTCTGGACGTTGCCCTTTCAAAAATTGGTGACAAAGGTCTCTTTACCCAAGAGCTAGAAGACACCATGCTTAGCGGCGAGACAGACTTCGCAGTGCACTCGCTGAAAGATTTACCGACTAATTTGCCAGAAGGTCTCATGCTGGGATGTGTCACCGAGCGCGAAGACCCTGCCGACGCACTCGTAGTGCACGAAAAGCATAAGGACACGCAGCTAGACACGCTGCCGGAAGGTTCGGTGATTGGTACGTCTTCTCTGCGTCGTCTTGCTCAGCTGAAGCATCACTTTCTCCACTTCAAGTTCAAGGATATTCGCGGCAATGTGAATACTCGCCTGCGTAAGCTCGATGAGGGTGAGTACGACGCGATTGTGTTAGCTGCGGCTGGATTGAATCGGTTGGATATGAGCGATCGCATCCACCAAATTCTCCCTCCTGACATCTCCCTTCACGCCGTTGGCCAAGGTGCCCTAGGCATTGAATGCCGCCAAGGGGATGACGATATTCTGTCTATTTTGAAGGTTCTAGAGCACGCGCCTACGGCTCAGCGCTGCTATGCTGAACGGGCTTTTTTGCGCGAGCTAGAAGGCGGCTGTCAGGTGCCTATTGGTGTGAATACCACCATTGAAGGTGACACGCTCACACTGAAAGGAATTGTGGCAAGTTTGGACGGGCAGCAGCTGATTAAAGATGTGGTGACGGGGGCTCCGGCGGATGCCGAGAGTATGGGTAAGGCGCTGGCAGAGAAGGTGCGATCGCAGGGCGCACAGGAGATTTTAGATGTAATCAACGCGCAGAACCGCGAGTAATTTTTCAGCGACTCCCCAACCATCGACGGATGCGTGACTGCTGGACTGTCTCTTACAAGTAGAAGGCTACTTATCGAAAAGGCAGTCCAAAAAATATGAGAGTCCCTCCCGAAATTGCTTATCGTGGCGTAAACAAAACGCCCGCACTAGAAACATTAATTGCCGAGAGAATAGAAAAGCTAGAGCAGTTCTACACCCAAATCAGCAGCTGCCATCTCGCAATTGAAAAAGTACACGATCATCCCAACAGTGGATCTCCTTATCGTGTGCGCATCGACATCACCGTACCCGAAGACCGCGAGATTGTCGTCGACAAAAGTCCCGACCAGGGCATTCAGTATGCCTCGCTCGAAGCTGTCATTCGAGACGCTTTTGAAGCCGCTAATCGTCAGCTCAAGAGCATGAATGAGCAGCAGCACAATCACAAACATACTCATGTGCCTGGCAAACGCGAGATTTTACTAGATGAGCTAGAAGCTGAGGTGGCTATCAAAGCCCCTCCTGCCGATGTAACGGCGACTGAATAGATAGGCAACCCTCCAGCTACAAACAAACTTTGGAGATGGGAGCCGCCAATATAAACTTGAGTTAAGAGGCAGTGATCTTACTTAGGGATTTATATGAAAATTTTGTTTGTGGCTGCTGAAGCCGCACCGCTGGCAAAGGTCGGCGGTATGGGTGATGTCGTCGGCACATTGCCCAAAATCTTGCGGGCGATGGGCCACGACGTCCGCGTGCTAATGCCCTACTACGGGTCACTGAACGGCAAGTTGGACATTCCTGACGACCCCATCTGGTGGGGCTATGCGATGTTTAACTCCTTCGCTATCTACGAGACAAAGCTGCCCGATAGCGACGTTCCTCTCTACCTCATGGGTCATCCCTGCTTCGACCCTGACAACATTTACGGTGGCAGTGATGAAGACTGGCGATTTACCTTCTTTTCCAATGGTGCCGCTGAGTTTGCCTGGAACCACTGGAAGCCTAACATCATTCACTGCCACGATTGGCATACCGGGATGATTCCGGTGTGGATGCATGAAACCTCTGATATTGGCACTGTATTTACTATCCATAACCTTGCCTATCAGGGCCCCTGGCGTTGGAAGCTCGACAAAATGGCCTGGTGCCCGTGGTACATGCAGGGCCACAACGTGATGGCCGCAGCGATTCAGTTTGCCGATCGGGTGAATACAGTATCACCGACCTATGCCCAGCAGATTCAGACCCCTGAATATGGCGAAAAGCTAGAGGGTCTGCTTTCTTTTGTCAGCGGTAAGCTAAGCGGCATTGTCAATGGCATTGACCTCGATTCTTTTGACCCAGCGACGGATAAAAAAATTGAGCATACGTATTCTGCGAGTACGTTGGATAAGCGATCGCCCAACAAAGCCATTATTCAAAAAGAGATGGGCCTGGAAGTAGAGCCCGATAAGTTTTTGATTGGCATTGTAAGTCGCCTGGTAGAGCAAAAAGGTATCGATTTGCTGCTGCAAACGATGGATCGCTTTTTGGCCTACTCGGATGCGCAGTTTGTGGTGCTAGGTACAGGCGATCGCTACTACGAAAATCAGCTGTGGGAACTCGCCGCCCGCTACCCTGGCCGAGCTTCTGCCTACATCATGTATAGCGATGCGGTGGCTCGTAGAATCTATGCTGGTTGCGACGCCTTCCTCATGCCCTCTCGCTTCGAGCCCTGCGGCATCAGCCAAATGATTTCCATGCGATATGGCTGTGTGCCCATCGTACGGCGTACGGGTGGTCTTGTAGACACTGTCAGCCACAACGACCCCATTAACGAGGCTGGCACTGGCTACTGCTTCGATCGCTACGAAGCGTTGGATTTGTTTACTAGTATGGTTCGCGCTTCTGAGGCGTACCGATTTAAGCCTCAATGGGAAGCGCTGCAAAAGCGAGCAATGGAAACTAGCTTTAGCTGGGAGAAGTCGGCTGTGGAGTACATCAGGCTGTATAGCGATGTGATGGATTTACCGGCGGAAAGTCAGCTCCCTGTGAAGTACGGCGGCACAGTTGAGATCTAGCCCAGGAATCTAATAGCCCTAATAAGAGAAAGTCCCTAGTTCATTACGAACTAGGGACTTTCTCTTATTAGAACGGGCCCGACGAGATTCGAACTCGCAACTTCCGCCGTGACAGGGCGGTGCTCTAACCAATTGAACTACGGGCCCTTGCTGGTGAGGTGAAGCTGGTTGGCTCCCCTCTCAAGGCGATCTCTATTGTGCTGATTCGAGGGCGCTTTGTCAAACAAGTTTTTTAGCTTGACTTTTTATCAGTAGATACAGCCCTATCAGGACATTTTTTAATGCCAATGTTGTTCTAAGAATGAAGTCCTAGACAAGCACTATGAAGCATGACTGAAGAATCGTGGCAGCAGCTGACTGGAAAGGCGACGTTTATTCCCAGAAGGGCATAGCAAACTTTACTAGCCAGTCTTTGACGCGATACGTTGCCTGGCAGTCGTCTTCGTTGTAGCGGAGGATGGTGTTTAGGTGGGTGCGATCGCCCGTTGTCAGCCAGTCGTCGTACCAGCAAATCGACTGCGCCCCATTGGCATCTTCATCTCGCCATTCAAACCCCATCCACCGTGCCAAATGCTTCAATGCATAGCTCTCTACCGGCAGCGTCACCGCGTCAACAATTTGCTTGTGAATATCCACAAAGCGAAGCAACAACTCGTTGATGTCTACATTGTCCGTGCCATACACATTGGCTAGCCGAGCCACCGTCTGCGCTTCGTAAGGGCAAAAGTGATAGATCGGTGCGTCAGGATAGCGAGCGACTAATTCCAAGAATTCAAACCAAGCTTTCTCTTCTTCTTCTGGTGCTTCAGCTAGCAACGCGTGAAAAGTCTCTTCTTGCGTGTTTTTATCAACGACAAGAACACCGTGGAGATAAATTAAATCTTTGTCGGGAGCTGCTTCAATGTCGAAATAAAGCTCGATATTGCTCGACGGCACATCGCTAGGTAAGACGGGGAAATAACCACTATGCAACCGAGGAATGGCGGTGTCTCTAGCCGTCGCCTGCGCCTGATAAATGAGCTTCTGCGAGATGTGATGTTCTGTGCCTAGGGCGTCTGTAAGGTGAGTGACAGGCACGTCGGCGAGGGCTTCTACAGTCGTTAGCCCAAGTTCTACCAGTGTGGGATAGCGGGTGAGTGTAACCCCAGGTAATAGGGAAAGATGGTTTGTTTGCTTTGCTTCGGCATAGCAGTAGCTGAGCCAAGGGCAAAGACTACAGCGATTCCGAGAAATAAACACTTCAGGTGCCTGCGGTGATTTCATGACCACATGCCCATCATCGAGAGCTTCTTGAAGCTTCGGCACATAGCGTTCTAAGTTGACGCTATATTGTTTTTCTTTGAGGAAGAGCCACGCTGTTTCGGGCCATACGCCCTGAATTTCGGCGAGGAGATAGGCGTTAAATGCGCCGACGAGCTGATATTCGGGTTTGGGCTTTTTTCCCAGTTTTACGTTGTAGGGCACGTAGTACCAGTCGCCTAGCCAAGAGTTGCCCGGCTGCTTTACAAGTAGGTCTGGTTCGGTGCGATACAGCGTATTGTCTGGCCCTTGCACTATCAGCACACCGCGATGGATAGATTCTATGCCTTCGCACATCATGCGGTAGGTGGCGTCGGCTCCGGCTTGCCAGCTGTATTTTTCGTAGGCGGGTTGGCTGAGCGGAGCGAATGCTGCGAGGACGCTTTGCCGGTGGTCGGCGCTGTCTTGGCGGAGTTTGGTGAAGTAGTCGCTAGGGGGATCTTTTTGGGTGCGATCGCCATAAGTATCGAGATAGGTGCGGCGACGGCAGCGGCGATATTGAAACAGCATGTGGTCTGTAAACCACTGCGCTTTGGCCTCTGGCTGATCGAGGAGTGGCGTTCTGATGCTATTAGAAGAATCGTGCGCCACAGTTGACAAACCGACAGAGACCGGAAACTATGCTGCTAGCGTAGCGTATTTAGGGATTGCCCTATGTAATGTTGTTCCTTAGGGCAATAATCCCACCAGCACCCATTGCGCCGCAGACAAGCAGAATAATGCCCGTTAAAGGATCGCGGAGAAGGTAGAACAGCCCAGCCAACATTACGATCGCCGTCAACCCTATCATGACAATTCTCGATGCCTTTCTGAGCTTGGCGCTCATCTTCATTAGGCGATCGCTATCTTTATTAATGGGTTCTTGTGGCATAGCTTCTTTCCTAGTTTGCTAAAGACATCTGCTCAAGACTGTAAAGCTAACTCTCTATCTTGCCAGCAGTCCACCGCTCAATCGTTTTAATGCCTTCTGCACCATATCTGCATACTTCAGCTCCCCAGCAAAAATTTTCGCCATTGCCCATGTCGCCGACGGCTGGCTCATTATCGTGCGATAGCTAAAGTGTGGAGCCAAATAAAACGCTTTTGCTAACCGCGCTGCTAGCTTCATTTCGCTACCAATCTCATCTTTCACAATCTGAGTGTAGTTTTCTAGTGCCTTAGCATCACCACTCAGCGCCCGATCAACTGCTTCCGCAGCTTTTACCCCTGTAAATATAGAAGGCCGAATGCCTTCAGCCGTTAGTGGATCAACCACACATGCGGCTTCTCCTGCCAACACCGCATTTTGCGTATTTAGTCGCTGATCACCATCCCAGATATATACCGGATGGCCAAACTTTGCTTCCTTGGTTGCGTCTACATCAAATCCTTTTGCATACTCCACCATCGGCTTCACTAGGTCATTTCCTTTCCGCTGATTCGTTTTGAATGCGCCGCTCCCAATGGAATATCCATCGCGTTTTGGAAAGTTCCATACATAGCCATTCTTCAGTAGCCCAAATTCAAAATGCACCACATGCCCATCATCCACAGGCCCCTTCGGCTCAATTTCAATCGCGCCTGCAATGCTCGACTTACGGGGCTCAAACCCCAGCCACTTCGCCATCGGCCCCCGACCGCCGTCCGCTGCAATCAGGTATTTGCCTTTCCACGTATCGTCTTTACTGGTGTGTACATGCCAGCAATTATCCTTCCATTCAATGCCTGTAGCTTTTGTTTTGTCTCGCAGTTCCGCGCCTACTTTTTGCGCCTGCTGTACTATGTAATGGTCGAATTCGTTGCGTCGCACCATCCATACAGGGGTTTTTAGCGAGACTGCGATCGCCTCCCCCCGATTCCACGTATACCGAGCATGCGTCACCCGCTGCGAAATTACCGGCTCAAAATCAAAATCAAACCACTCCGCAACTTGCGGTGAAACGCCACCGCCACAAGGCTTGTATCGAGGTAATGAAGCTTTTTCTAGTAGCAGTACACTATGACCACGCTTACTTAGATGATATGCAGCACTCGCGCCCGCAGGCCCAGCACCCACAACAATACAGTCGAATAGTGGCATAGATTTTGGAGGGAAATTCTGCTGTTGTTTGTCTGCTTTTAAGTCTATATGCTAAGCAAGCAGGTTGGAATTGGCCCTTAAGCTAAGTGTGTCAGATCAATGAGATATCCAGTTGTAATACATAAAGACCAAGACAGCGACTATGGAGTGACTGTCCCTGATCTACCCGGTTGCTTCTCAGCAGGATCGACGGTTGATGAAGCAATAGACAACGCCGTAGAAGCGATTGAATGTCATGTTGAAGGTTTACTAATTGACGAAGAAGATATTCCTGCTTCTGTTGCGATCGAAGTCCACAAAGAGCAGCCCGATTTTTCTGAGGGTATTTGAGCTTTTGTCGACATTGACTTATCAAAACTCTCAGGTAAGGTTCGTCGTATTAATGTGACGATTTCGGAGCGAATCCTGACTAGAATCGATAACTTTGCGATCGCTCATGGTGAGAGTCGCTCAGGTTTTATCACAGCTGCGGCTATGGAATATATAGCGGCAATGTCTGAATCTTGAAGAGAACTGTTTTTTATAAACTGCATAAAGAACAAAGCCCTCGCTAGTACTCATCTAGCGAGGGCTTTGTCTAGTTCACTCTTGAGAGTCGATTCTACAGCAGCGCGTTTGCCCGAGCGACAACGTTGTCGATGGTATAGCCAAACTTCTCCATCACCAGGCCACCCGGCGCGGAAGCACCAAAGGTGTCAACAGCAATCATGTCACCTTCGTCGCCGTAGTACTTGGCCCAGCCGAAGCTGCTCATTGCCTCTACTACCAAGCGCTTTTTCACAGCCTTAGGCAATACAGACTCTCTGTAAGCCGCATCCTGCTCTTCAAAGAGCTTCCGGCAAGGCATGGAAACCACACGCACGTTCTTTCCTTCGCCGCGTAGCTTTTCAGCCGCATCTTCGCAAAGCTGAACTTCACTACCCGTACCAATCAAAAGGACGTCGGGCGTGCCGTCCGAGTCAGACATGATGTAAGCACCTTTGGCTACGGCATCAATAGAAGAACCAGGGAGGTTGCGCAGGCCCTGACGAGAGAAACACATGAGCGTAGGTGCTTTGCGCTTGGTTACGGCAATCTTGTATGCGCCGGAAGTCTCGTTGCCGTCTGCGGGGCGGATGACATAGAGGTTAGGAATCGCACGCAGTGAAGCAACTGTTTCTACTGGTTGGTGGGTGGGGCCGTCTTCGCCCAGACCGATGGAGTCGTGAGTCATCACGTAGATGACGCCAGCTTCGGATAAGGCCGAAAGGCGAATTGCACCACGCATGTAGTCGGTAAAGACGAGGAACGTTGCACAGTAAGGAATAAGGCCACTATTATGCAGTGCGATGCCGTTACAGATTGCGCCCATGCCGTGCTCACGCACACCGAAGTGCATGTTGCGATTTTCGTAAGCGCCTTTTTGGAAGTCGCCGGAAATCTTTAGCTCGGTGAGGTTGGAGTGGGTGAGGTCAGCAGAACCGCCAATGAGTTCAGGAATCGCTGGAGCCAGAGCGTTGAGTGTCGCTTCAGAATTCTTCCGAGTCGCCAATGCTTTATCTTCTGGGGTATAAGTAGGCAGTGCAGCTTCCCAATCCTCGGGTAACTTGCCAGAGATCAAACGGTCGAGCTCAGCAGCTTCTGTGGCGTACTTAGTACGGTAAGTGGCCATAGTTTTTTGCCATTCCGCTTCTGCACTAGCACCGTTATCGATGGCCTGACGGTAACGAGCAAGGGCATCTTCAGGAATTTCAAACGGCTCGTATTTCCAGTCGAGCTCTGCGCGAGTGAGCGCCGTTTCGTCATCCCCAAGCATGGCACCGTGAATGCCGCCCGTGCCTTGGCGGTTGGGTGAGCCGTAGCCAATAGTGGTGGTCACCTTAATCATGGTGGGCTTGTCAGTGACTTTCTTCGCTTCTGCGATCGCTTTCTCAATCGCATCCAAGTCAGTGTTGCCGTCTTCTACATGCAGCACATGCCAGCCATACGCCTCAAAGCGCTTGCTCACATCTTCTGTAAAGGAAACATCAGTGGAGCCATCAATCGAAATGTGATTGTCGTCGTACAGAGCAATCAGCTTGCCCAGACCCCAGTGACCCGCCAAAGAGCACGCCTCACCGGAAATGCCCTCCATGTTACAGCCGTCGCCCAAGATGGTGTAAGTGTAGTGGTCTACTACAGTGCAGTCGGGCTTGTTGTACTTCGCCGCGAGGTGCGCTTCAGCCGCCGCAAGGCCTACCGCGTTACAAATGCCTTGGCCCAAAGGTCCCGTGGTCACTTCAATACCCGGTGTTTCAAAGTTCTCAGGGTGTCCAGGTGTGGTGGAGCCCCACTGCCGGAACTGCTTGATATCGTCCATGCTGACGCTGTCGTAGCCAGTCAGGTGCAAAATCGCGTACTGCAACATACAACCGTGGCCCGCAGAGAGCACAAATCTGTCGCGGTTGAACCACTGAGGATTTTTTGGGTTGTGGCGCAGGAACTTATCCCACAGCACAAAAGACATGGGTGCACAGCCCATCGGTAGTCCGGGGTGTCCCGATTTTGATTTGTTAATGGCATCAACAGCCAAGAATCGGATGGAATTTATGCACAGTGCTTCAAGCGATTGAGTTGCGACAGCCATGGCCTTTTATAGTTTGGGGTGAACGACAAAAAAAGATGGACGATGGGCCCACTTGTTGAAAGGGTTGAAAAGAGGCGACGACTCTATCTCTCATCTATCCTTCAACAGTGATCTCTCATTGATCTGATTCTTGCTTTAGGGTGTTCCTAAACAAGCGCTTAGATGATGCTTGCTAAACAAAAGTTTAAGAAGTTTTGTTAGGTTATTATACCTATGAATCTGTAACATCTGCGACGGTATGCAATACCTATCTTTGATACGTCGTCATCGATTGATGACAGTTTTCGTAAATTTGCAGGCCATTTTTATCAGATGGCTGTCAGCAGGCTATTCGTACTTTTTGAAGGCGAGGGTAACGTTGTGGCCTCCAAAGCCAAATGAATTGGAGAGCGCTACGTTAACCACTTGCTCGCGGCTTTGGTTGGCAACGTAGTCAAGATCACAAACAGGGTCAGGATTTTCTAGGTTGATAGTTGGCGGTACGCGGTCGTTGGCTACGGCCATTACTGCTGCAACACCTTCAATGCCCCCGGATCCGCCTAATAAGTGGCCAGTCATGCTCTTAGTAGAGCTCACCGTGATTTTATAGGCATGCTCACCTAGCACCGCTTTAATCGCGGCAGTTTCATTCGGGTCGTTCACTGGCGTACTCGTGCCGTGCGCGTTGACGTAGCTCACTTCTTCAGGGGCCAATCCACCGTCTTTGAGGGCGAGGCGAATGGCTCGGATGGCGCCTTCACCGCCGGGGGCCAGGCTCGTCATGTGGTAGGCGTCACAGCTCATGCCATAGCCCACCATTTCTGCGTAAATTCGTGCGCCTCGGCTCAGAGCGTGCTCTAGCTCTTCTAAAATTAGGATGCCAGTGCCTTCTCCCAAGACGAATCCGTCTCTATCTACATCGAAGGGGCGGCTGGCATGGGTAGGGTCGTCATTTCGTCTGGACATGGCCCGCGCCGATGAGAATCCGGCAAAGGTCAGGGGCGTGACCGCTGACTCGGTGCCGCCGCAAATCATGGCTTGGGCGTAGCCGCCTTGGACGAGGCGAAAGGCGTCTCCAATCGCGTTTGAGCCAGCGGCGCAGGCGGTAACAGGGCAGGAGTTTGGCCCCTTTGCACCGGTCTGGATCGCGGTAAGGCCAGCGGCCATGTTGGCAATCATCATGGGCACCATGAAGGGGCTACAGCGGCTGGGGCCCCGGTTGAGGTACACCTCTTGCTGATCTTCCATCACTTGGATTCCGCCCACGCCCGTGCCGATCATCACGCCAATCTGCTCGGCGTTGAGGCCAGTGATTTCTAGCTTGGCGTCGGCTAAGGCTTGTTTACTGCCTGCGATCGCAAAATGAGCAAACCGAGCTGCCCTTTTCGCATCCTTTCTATCCATATAATCGAGCGGATCGAAGCCCTTAACCTCGCCAGCAATTTGGCTAGCGTGCTTCGAGGCATCGAAGGCGGTGACCATGCCAATGCCATTCTTGGCGCTCATGAGCCCCTGCCAGTATTCATCCAGGGTATTGCCAATGGGTGTAATGGCACCCAAGCCGGTAATCACCACCCGCTTTTTCAGCATTTGATTATCTTTTAATTGTTGGTTTGACTGGGTTTCTGACTGAGCCATAGATTTAATGAGGCAACGGAGGAGCTTCCCGTACGAAAAAGGTCGCAACAGTGGGAAATGAGATCAAAATTGCTAAGAGCTGACGGTAGATCGCGTTATGTAGCAGCGATACTGTCAGAGGGAGCGGAGTCACAGGGGAGCGAGGGAGGCTATTTATGCGCATTCTCCCCTGCGCCTCCGCTCCCCTGCGCCCTCTCTCCTTTAGCGATCTCGAGAACAACAAACCTACAGCTACGCTGCTTTGGACTTGATGAAGTCAACAGCGGACTGCACGGTGCTGATGCTTTCTGCTGCTTCGTCAGGGATTTCAATATCAAATTCTTCTTCTAGAGCCATCACTAGCTCAACGGTATCGAGAGAATCCGCACCCAAGTCGTTCGCGAAGTTAGCATCTGGCTTTACTTCTGCTTCATCTACCCCGAGCTGTTCAGAAACGATTTTCTGAACCTTTCCTAAAATGTCGTCACTCATTACTGTACCTACCTTCAAACAGCGACAAAAAGCGCAAAAACTTGCTCAAACCAAAGCGCCTATCTCTGACAGCGTAGGTACAAACGCCTAACGCATTTGACCCAATTCTGCTGCATTGAGCAACTTTTGTAATTTAAGCTTCATTATCTTATAGGAAAGCGTGACCCCTCCGAGTCTTCTGCTGGGTGCTTCTGACTTATCTGACTTGTGTAGAGACAATATTACGTTCCATAAATTTTTACCCCCTGCGTTAATGAATGCCTTGCGGGCGCAGGATACACTTCACTTGGGTTGGAGAACCCTTGCTCGCAGTCATTAGCTATTTTGTCGATGGCGATTCGGTGTCGATGCGTCCGATTATCTTCGGGCATCTACGTGCTGTCGTCGCTCAGTAGCTTGGGCAGCCTTCAAATTAGCCGTCGACGTACCAAGGGCAAATGTGCCACTGGCCATTGACGCTCTGGCATATTGACGCTCATTGCAATAATAATTTTGGAGTCTACACTTCATGTCTCATTCAGTTAAAATCTACGATACGTGCATTGGCTGCACTCAGTGCGTCCGCGCCTGCCCTACAGACGTTTTGGAAATGGTTCCCTGGGATGGTTGCAGAGCGGGTCAAATCGCTGCTTCTCCTCGCACAGAAGACTGTGTTGGCTGTAAGCGTTGCGAAACTGCCTGCCCTACAGACTTCTTGAGCATTCGCGTTTACCTAGGTGCTGAAACGACTCGCAGCATGGGTCTGGCCTACTAGAACCTTCTTTTTTTGAAGGAGTTATCCACTCAAAAGCCAGTCAAAAGAATAAGAAATCCCCTGCCGAGCATTACTCGGCAGGGGATTTTTGTGTAGAGCTAGGTGCCTAGCGACTGGTTCTTGGGCTGTCTGTTTTAGATTTCCTGTTTTTGGACTATCGAGCCGCAACTTTTTTGACGGCGATAACGCTGCCGAGCAAGCCTAGGCTTGTGCCTAAGCCTATTAGCGAAATAGGAAGCAAAATCCACTGCTGCGGTGTGAGCTTGAGGCCGTTGATCAAGAATTCAATAAAGGCTGGCTGGTCGCTGGTAGAAAGTGACTTGAGCCCCTTTTGAATGCCGAATAGTAAGGTCCACGAGCCGCCTGCCCCAGCGATGCCGAAGGTCATGCCTTGCAGTAGAAAGGGGAGATAAATCCAGCTGCGGGTGGCCCCAACAAGCTGCATAACTTCAATTTCTTGACGGCGGGCGATCGCAATTAACCGAATCGTAGTGGTTACTACCGCGATCGCAGTCATACTCAGCAGGCTTACCACACACAGGCTCACCCATTTCAGCCCTGCGTTCAGCTCCCTGAGCTGATTGATCACTTCATTCACATACAGCACATCGTCCACACCTGCCATGCTTTTGAGTGTTCTCGCCAGCTGTGGTACTTGCTCTGCGTCTCTGGCTTTGACCTTAAGCTCATCAACAAGTGGGTTGCCCTTGAGCTGTTCTGCCGCATTGGAGATATTGGAGAGCCCAAGATCGGCTGTGAGCTGATTCCAAGCCTGCTCTTTGCTGACAGATGTGACGCTGACTACGCCGGGAAGCCGATTTACTTGCGTGACTAAGCTGCCGGCGTCTACGCCGCTTTCTAGATAGGTGGAAATCACTAGCTGAGAGCCAAACTGATTCAGCAGGCCTTCTACCTGCCAACTCACCTGAAGGCTAGTACCAAACAAAAAGAGCAGCACCGTCATTGTGCTGATTGCGGCCCAGTTCATCCAGCCGCCACGCCGCAAACCACGCAGGCTCTCAAGCAGTAAGTAATCCGTTTTGAGTATGGATTTGAGCAAGATAGTTAGCGCCGGTGCATTAGCACCGCCGATAGTGATGGGGGCATTTGGGCATTAGGATTCCCGAATCAAAAAGAATTGATACAGTCCTTATCGGGTCAATCCCCCTGTGTAGTCAATCCTGCTGTAGCCAATCCCCCTATGTAGTCAATATATGTAGCCAATAATCGTGACGAAACGAATAGCATTATGTGATTGGCTTAACTGATGTCCCTCTCGAAGCCGCCCTTGAAGCCGCCCTCGAAGTCCTGGTGAGTTGTTACAATAGGCAAACTGAACGCATATTCCAGAAAGCCTTCTTCTCCTATTTAGCAAGAATTCTACTTAGCAAAAAAACATGGCCGCTGTTATTGAAGTTGAAAAGAAAAAACTAAAGAAGCCACCGCTTTCTATTCACTACTTGGGTGATCGCGTCCTGCGTCAGCCCGCTAAGCGTGTGGCCAAAGTGGATAACTCACTGCGCGACCTGGTCCGCAAAATGCTGCAAACCATGTACAGCGAAGACGGTATTGGCCTAGCGGCTCCTCAAGTCGGTGTCAACAAGCAGCTGCTAGTCGTTGATGCAGACCCAGAAAATGCGGCAGCGCCACCGCTTGTGCTAGTGAACCCCAAAATCATTAGCTACGGTGACACACTCGCAACTGGGCAAGAAGGCTGTCTTAGCATTCCAGGTGTTTACCTCGACGTGGTTCGCCCTGAAGCCGTGGAAGTAAGCTTTAAAGATGAGTCTGGCCGCCCTCAAAAAATGAAAGTCAACGACCTCGTCGCCCGTGTGATTCAGCACGAGATGGATCATCTGAACGGCGTGATGTTTGTGGACCGGGTGGAAAATGCGATCGCGCTTACCCAAGAGCTCGACAAGAACGGCTTCGCTGTCAAAGACGTAAAGAAAGTGAGATAGAAGTAGTCAGAAGCCCCCTCTCCCTTTCTCCCCTTCCTCCCTCTCTTTTTCAAGACCCCATTCAAATTCACTTACTCCTGGAGAAAAATCTGTGACTCCCAAAAGCGGTGCGTTACTCGGTGTAGCTTGTTTGACTGCGATCGCAGCAGTCGTCTCCATGTTTGATCTGTCCTCTGGCGACCCAGACTGGGGCACCGCGCCCACCTCCGTTGTTTTGGCGCTCAGCATTCCCTTCTGTGTGCTTTCATTTATGGCCGCTGTCAAAGATGCCAGAGCCAATATGGAGTAGTAGAAATTTTGACTTTCCTGAACAAAAGCCCCTTATCAAAGTTTCTTGATAAGGGGCTTTTGTCTTTATTGAGATAGAAATATTGAGACAAGAACTCGGTGAGATAGGCTTCTAGCCTGTTTAACCCTGCCTATTCGCTGATTGGCAGCTTACTCATACAACCAAGGCTGCATCGCAGATTCCCAGGTGCAGACTCCATCTCCAAACCACAATTTAATTTCGCTCTCGGCAGTTTCAGGCGCATCCGAGCCGTGAATAATATTGCGGCCAATGGTAATACCGTAGTCACCACGAATAGTGCCAGGCTCCGATTCCAAAGGATTCGTTGCGCCGATGAGCTTGCGCGCAGAGGCAATCACGCCTTCTCCTTCCCACACCATGGCAACTACAGGCGCAGAAATAATGTAGTCGACCAGGCCTTTAAAGAAAGGACGCTCTTTGTGTACGGCGTAGTGAGCTTCGGCTAATTCGCGCGATACTTCCATTTGCTTGAGGCCTACAAGCTTAAATCCCTTGGTCTCGAACCGGCTAATGATATCGCCGACCAAGCCCCGCTGAACACCATCGGGCTTGATCATAATAAAACTCTTTTCCACGAACTCGTAACTCCTAACAACGTGTTGAAACCTTTCCTATGCTCAGTAACTGAGGCCAGTTTGTAAAGTCTTTTTTGGCCCTTGTTCTGCTTTTCTATCGCTTTTCGACTAAAGCGGCTACTCATTTGCCGCAATAACATCGATAGTCTGTACATTCTCAGCGCGATGGGCTTGGCCTCGCACCGTGGGCGTTACGCCATCTGCTGTCGTATTTCGCTGACGAAGGGCGTTTGCCCAGACAGCTTGGCTTTTCGCTTGTGCTTTATAGGCCTGGGCTTGCGCCGTGTAGGCCTGTGCTAGCTCGGTGGGTGTTGCTGGCCGCTGAGCCGGGTAGCTATAAATAACAGCTGGATTAAAGATATAGACAACGTCGCCTTGAATTGTCCTTTCAAAGAAGCCGCCGAAGGCCTGCGCTTGGGTGTGCAAATATCGTTGTGCTTCTCGGCCATTGATTCGAGTGCACATTGCGAACTCCAGTGAGCTGATGCGTCCTTGGCGATAGTCCAGCAGTTCGTAGAATTTTCTGGCGAGGCGGTCTTCGCGGCGTTGCTGTTGAACCAGTTCTTCTTGCTGACGCTGTAAAAGCCAGTAGCCACTAAAGAAAAGTCCTCCTAAAGCGGCCAACAGGAGAAGCGGCCACAGCAGACGCAATAGCCATACGGCCCCGAGTGCCATCATGCCTAGGCCCAGTATTAAGCGAGAGTGACTCTCTAGTTCAGAACGAGATGGCATTGCGAATCTCATGGTTGCTGACACTACTACTGCCCGACACTGCTGTTAACTGACTCGACAGCGATGGTTTCTCGTCAGTTCGCTCTGTGTCTGAACGCACGTTTTGTGATTGTGCCCCTGTACTTTAGTCGCAACGGTGACGATTGGCTACTTAATTTTTTATGGTTTTTCTACAGCCCTTTTGTGGCTCTTCTAGAGCGGCTCTACGGGCGCATCCGTAAATATTTTGTAGGCTGCGATCGCAATTCTTTCCAAGTCATCATCGAGTAGTGGCGGCCAAGCAACCCCTGCTGCGCGCCCCGACTCAAATAGGTTCCGGCTTTCGTAGGCCACCAAAAACAGCGCATGAGCGAGTTCCCGGTTGAGCTCAAGATCCTGCTGCAATCCATCTTGAAGCACTCTGAGCGCGAGTAAGAGTGAGGTGACCTGCCCTGGCACCGGCGGATAGCCCTGTTTTAGCCGTCCCAAAAAAGTATTATTTGTTTCATTTTGAGGGAGGGTTTGAGCGATCAGCTCCTGACGTGCGCTCTGAAAGTCCATCGATGCCGAGCGCCCATAGAGCGCCTACAGAAAATTTCTATGTTTTAGCGGTAATGCTTGTGTGCGAAGCGGGCACTATTGAGCTATCTAATCAAAGCTTGTTGAAGCAATTTAGGCAAGTTTTACAGAGAATTCATTCGTTGTGAGCGTGTCTGCCCATAAATAAAGCCAAACTGTAAATCAAGTTAGGCTGTTGTGAGCTTCGCCTGATCTCGCCTTGTGTTTGCTACCGCGACCGTGATATTCCATCACTGCTACTCCACTGTTACTCTATGGACCGCCTTCCTTTACCTGCTCAGCAAATTCCTTTTGTAGACCTTGCTTGGCAGCACCGTCCGCTTCAGCCGGATATTTTGGCAGTCGTTGAAGCGACTCTCAATAAGGGCGACTATGTGCTGGGCCGAGCCGTCGCTGAGTTTGAAGCGGCTTTTGCCAAGGCGTGTCAGGTCCAGTATGGCGTGGGGGTCGGCTGTGGGACGGATGCGATCGCACTTGGCCTTAGCGCTTGCGGCATTTGCGCGGGCGACGAAGTAATTCTGCCAGCCAATACATTTATCGCCACATTGATTGGCGTGGTGAGAATTGGGGCGACGCCTGTATTTGTCGATTGCGACCCAGAGACAGCGTTGCTGGATTTGGTCGCTGCCGAGCGAGCGATTACGCCTAAGACGAGGGCGATTGTCCCTGTTCATTTGTATGGACAAATGGTGTCACCTAAGGGCCTGTTAGGTTTAGCCGCTCGTCACAATGTCATTATTTTTGAAGATGCTGCTCAGGCGCATTTAGCGCAGCGCGAGGGCTACCGGGCTGGGTCAGTTGGTTTGGGCGCGGCCTTTAGCTTTTACCCCAGTAAAAACCTCGGCGCTTTGGGCGATGGCGGCATGCTGGTGACCCGCGAAGAGATGGTGGCTCAAACGGTGCGATCGCTTCGTAACTACGGCGCGACCCGTAAGTACTTTCACACCGATCCGGGCGGTACCAATAGCCGACTGGATACGTTGCAAGCTGGCGTGCTCAATCTCAAGCTGCCGCACCTGGCTGACTGGAACCGCGATCGCAACTCGCTGGCTGCCTACTACGACCAAGCGCTCCAGCCTTTGGCAGAAAAAGGCCTAATCCCGATAAAAAACATCAGCGGTGAAGGCCATGTCTATCATCTATATGTGGTCCGCGTCACCACCGAGTGTCCTGTCGATAGAACCCTGCTACAGCTAGAGCTCAGCGCCCAAAATATTCAGTCGGGCATTCATTACCCCACCCCTTGTCACCTTCAGCCCGCTTTTCAATCCTTGGGACACAGGGGCGGAGACTTTCCCCAGGCGGAAACCCTCAGTCAGGAAATTCTTTCTTTGCCGATGTATCCCGGCCTGACCACTGCGCAAATCGACCGAGTCGTTGCGACTATCACTGCTGTTTTAAAGGGCGAAGGCATAGAGCATATTGATCCGCAGGCTGCAGTTGTCGACGGATGAAGGATGATAAACGCAGATAAAACATTAATTACGCTGTCAAGCGATCGCTTTTTGGCCACCGACTTACATTACAAATACTGCATCACAAATCCTGAATAAATGCTGATCTCAGACGCTAAAACAAACGCCAAACCACCACTGCCACTGGAAGGGATTATCCTTGGGTTGCTCGGCGTGCTGTATGCGCCCTTGCTTTGGTACTGGGTAGATGGCTGGCTCAACAAAAGCATCAGTATCCAGCATGAGTACTTTAGCCACGGACTTTTGGGCATCCCATTTGCCGTCTATCTTATGTGGGAGGATCGGGCAAAATGGCATCAGCTGGCGCACCGCACTCACTGGCTAGCTTTTCCTTGCTTGCTTACTGCTGTTATTTTTTACAGTAGTGGCCTGCTCGATGTGATGAATCTATCGCTGCCGCTGCTGCTGGCTGGTTTGCTGCTGGTTCTTAAAGGTGGCAAAGGGTTCCGCCTGTACGCGTTTCCACTGGTGTTGGTGCTGTTTTCTACCCCGACTCAGCTGCCCTACTTAATTGAGCCATATGTATTGCCCTTGCAGAGCTTCATCGCTGCGGTTGCCGGATTTATCTTGCAGCAGCTAGATGTCAACGTCTATGTCGACGGCATTTATCTATTTGTAAACGATCAGCTGGTAGAAGTCGCCCCTCACTGCGCCGGGCTCAAGATGCTGTTCACTAGCCTCTACATGGGTCTTATCCTTACCTATTGGACAGGGCTAAATCGGTCCCGCTTGCGCACTAGCCTATTTTTCGTCGGTATTATCGGCGTTAGTGTCATTGGCAACATCATTCGCAACGCTACATTGACCTTCTTCCACGGGGCGCAAATGACCAAAGCCTTCGAATGGTTGCACGATAGCTGGGGCGGGCACTTGTACTCGGCGGCCATGCTCGGTCTGCTCATTGTGCTAATTCGTTTACTAGAGCGCTACGCCCCAGCTACTTTGTCGGTAGGCGGATCCGGTTCAGGCATCGCTCAAATGGCCCATTCATCTCCTGCTCCTTCTAGAGGTGCCCCGACAGGGCCTTCCTTACCATCATCAGACCCTTCTGCCGAACCGCCAGCGCCACCGTCTCAACTACCGTCGAAACCGCGCAAACCGGATTATTTTTAATTTGTCGCTGGTTTGTCGCTAATCTCTGGTTCTCTTTTTTACGTCTTTTCTTCTTTACCTCATCGTCTTGCGAAAAGCAGACGTTTCAACCTGTGTCATCCCCCGTGCTTCCTAGAAACGTAACCAAAAAGTCGACGGTAACGCTAATTGTTATCGCTGCTTTGGCGCTGTTTGTAGCCGTGAGTGCACTGCCCCGCTATGCCTCTAGCTGGCCGTGGTCTAGCCCACTCAAAGTGGCTAATCAGTCGGCATTGCAGGCGATCCGCGACGAGGGGATTTCCCTGCCGGGCTGGCTACCTGATGAGCAGGCAAAGACCAAAATCGGCGGTGACACCTGGTCTATTCAACAGCTGTCAGCGGCTGATGAGGGTGCATTTGCCGCAGCGACCCCGTCTACGATTTTCCTGCTGCTGCGTCCGCAGGTGTGGGAGGCCGACCAGCCAGAAGTAGAATGGCTCGATCTGCGGGGTGCTCAGCAGTGGGATACGGACTCGCGTCAGGCGCTGTCATTTGAAGTCCCCGTATCTAAAGTCTCTGTAAATTCACTGACAAACGCGTCAAGTGAGTCAGAAACTATCCGGATCAACACTGACTTCTTTCGTGCATGGAGTAAAGAGCAAACGTACGCTGTTTTGCAGTGGTACGCTTGCCCTACAGGTGGTAGCCCTTCTCCTGCTTGGTGGTTCTGGGCCGACCAAAAGACCCAGTGGCAGCACCGCCAAAGAATGCCTTGGGTGGCGGTTAGCCTCTGGTTGCCCATTGAGCCGTTGAGCAATATTGACCCTTACGAGGCGATCGCAACTGACCTAGGCAAAGCCGTTCATCAGGAACTCTTGCAAACTGTATTTTCAGGCGTCTTTTCAGAGAACGCAGCTGGGGACGAGGCCCAATATAGAACGGTTGCCACTCCTCAACTGACGACTCCTCAAATGACTTCTTAGCGCCGCCGATGGACTCTATTTGCCTGTTGATTGTTCCTTTATATCGATGACCAAGTCAGTGGCCTTGTTTGACCAATAGGATGTGATGAAGCGTTTTATCTGTTCGATTTTTGACACTATATTTTAGTTAGGCCCTTAGGCTAAAGTGACTAAATAGCGACTACACGACTGTCTTTACTATTCTTTTTTTGCGAGCGGTTATGAATAACGGTTTATCCAGTTCCAATAGCGCAACAAAAGCCCCGCTAGCGTTAGGGCTAGTAAAACAGTTGTTGACAAAACAGTTGTTGACAAAACAGTCGTTGGCAAAACAGTCAAAACAATCGACTTCTTCTTTCGGTAGTTTGATTGCCTTGCTTGTGGTGGTAGGGCTCGTCGTGAGTGCGCAGCCTGCCCCAGCTCAAGAAGAGCTGCCTACGCTTCCTGCTAGCGGGGCAGTCGATGAGTCCGCTGGCGAATCTTCAGCGACTCCAGTGCCTGAAGTGCTATCACCTACTGCTGAGCCTTCTAGCGCCCAAGAATCAGAAGATGGAGGCGTTCCAGTTACCGTACAGCAGATACCGAGCCTCCCCCCATCGTCTGCGCCCCGCTACGACCAGCAGCTGACGCTGCCAAATACCATTGTCAGTCCGTCTGTTCTGCAGCCTTCTTTTGAGGACTATCATTTGGGGCCTGGCGACAGCATTTTTGTAAGTGTTCAACGCTACCCTGACCTGAGCTTTCAGGCCACGCTTGACCTCCAGGGCAACATTATCGTGCCGCTTCAGGGCAGTGTTCCCTTTGAAGGCCTAACCCTGGCCGAGGCCGAAGGTCGTCTGCGAGAGGTGTATAACCGGTACGTGGTGATTCGCGAAAACCGAGATGTAGCGATTACGCTGGTCGCTCGTAGGGGCGTTGAAGTCACTATCCTCGGCGCTGTGCAGCGTCCTGGCTTCTATCCGCTGGCCGATCCTAGCGTGGCCACAGCATTACTCACAGCCGGTGGCGCTACGCGCACCTCAGACTTGCGTGCCATTCAGGTGCAAAGGCAGCTACGCCGTGACGGTGTGCTGGTAGAAGAACGCGTAAACGTCGACTTATTTACGCCACTCAAAGAAGGCAGTGCGCTGCCCGATGTGCGACTTGAAGATGGCGACGTCATCGTTATTCCAGAGCTAGATCCCAGTCAGCTAGACGAATACGATAGCTACCTAGTGGCTCGCTCAACGCTGGCTCAGCCGATTATCAACGTGCGCTTTTTGAACTACGCAGGTGGACGAGGCGGTTTGGGTACGCTCAATCTCAACAACGGTAGCTCGTTCTTGGATGCGGTAACGCTACTGGGTGTCAACCCAGATAATGCCAACCTTGGCGATGTTGCCTTAATCCGCTACGACCCTGAAAGTGGCGAGGCCGTCACCATCAGCCTGGATGCGAAGTCAGCGGTATTGGGCGATATCACTCAAAACCCGCCATTGCAAGATAGCGACGTGATTGTGGTAGGCCGTAACCTAATCGGACGTCTCTCATTTGCATTGCAGACGGTCACCCGGCCTTTCCGGGACGTCATCGGATTCTCAAACTTCTTTGATGACTTCTTGAACGACGGTTTGTTTAATCGATAGTTTCAATCCTGTATTTTTGTTGAACCTACAGTCCTCAACGAATCGTCCTAGCTGCTACGCTCCTCCTCCTGCTATTTCCGCTTACTGAAACCCTCGAAATGCTATGGCATCCCCCTTCTTAAAACGCTATCTGCTTGCGCTAGACCGCTATAAGTGGCCAGGGGCGGTGATATTTCTGTTTATCCTAGGGGCCTCAAGCCTGTTTGCCTTTCGGCCAGAGCCGCCTACCGAGTACGCTTCAGAAGGCGTGCTGGTAGACAATTCACCACTGGTGGCCTTCTCAAACACGGCTTCTCAGGTTCAGACCCAGGGCTTAGGCATTATCAATGAGGAGCTGCTCCTCTCAGGGATTTTGCTAGAGGAGCTTTCTTCGCAGCTAGCGGCTCAAAACATCAACTACGAGCCTCGAGAGATTAAGGAAAATACTCGGATTGCTGTCGTGTCGGCCTCAGAGACAGAGGGCGTGGCCGCTGTGGGGTCTAAGGTGACGGTCCGCTTTGTCGGTGACGATCCGCAGGTTACGGAGACTGTTCTTACTGAAATGTTCCGGGCCATGGTAGAGCTGTCCCAGGTGACCAACCGGGCGCGGCTGCGAGCGATTACAGATGAACTCAATGGACGATTGCCCGCAATTAAAGAAGAGCTTGACGAAGCTGAGCGAGAACTAGAGGCCTACGACAGAATTGAAGGCCCGGCCATTCAGGCATCAATCGACGGCAGTCTGCTGAGTTCTATTTCTGGCAGTCAGCAGCAGCTGCGGACAAATCAGATTGCGCTAGCAGGCATTGAAGCCCAAATGCGCAGTATTCAGAATCAGCTGGGGATGAACCCGGACCAAGCCTACGCATCGTCTGCACTGAGCGCGGATCCGCTAGTCGCTCAGCTGCGGGTACAGATTTCTGAAGCTGAAACGACGATGGCTTTGCAGAGCAGCCAAGGCTTACGCAGAGATCATCCTGTCATGGTGGATCTGCGTGAAAACTTGGTCGCCTTCAATCAATTGCTAGATCGACGTGCGGCAGAGGTACTCGGCGGTGACGGCACGGTAGCACCGATTCCGAGTGGTGCGCAGTCGAACCTGGACCCAGCACGGGCAGCGCTGGCTAACCAGCTGGTTAATTTAGACGCACAGCGCGATGCGATTATTAGTCAGCAGCAGGTGATTAGCACGTCGGCCCGAGATTTGCGTCAGCAGTATTCTAGCCTGCCAAACAAACAGCTAGAGCGAGGCCGTTTGGCAGAGCAAGTGGGTCTGCGCAGAGAGCTATACAGTCGCTTGCAGGGCAGTCTGATCGATGCTGAGGTAGCAGCGGCAGAGACGGTCAGTAGCTTGTCAGTCGCTAGCCCCCCAGTTACGACGGTCAGAACGGCCGACCAAGCGCCGCCCCTTGCTGTTTTGCTCTCGGGAGCGCTACTTGGCCTAGTGGTGAGTGGGGGCGTGGTATATCTGCTCGATATGCTGGATGGCACGGCTCGCACGTCCGAAGAGTTGGAAGGCATTTTGCAAGCGCAAGAGATGCCACTGCTGGGCGTGATTCCGGCGATGAAGACCCGCTCGGCTCGTTCTGTGCCTGTGCTGGTGCAGCCTGATTCTGTTTATCACGGTAGCTACGAGCGACTGCTGAGCCGGTTGCGTTTGGTTGGAACAGAGGAAAGCTCCATTGGCCCTCGGATGATTGTGATGACGAGTACGTCCTCCAAAGAAGGGAAGAGCATTAGCGCTTACAATGTTGCGATCGCCTCTGCCCGTGCCGGTCGTCGCACCCTTTTAATCGAGGCAGATCTCCGCTCTGGAAGTAAGGCTGAAATCCTCGGATTAGGCATCGATCCTCAATCTGTACTAGAACCTCTGCGTTACTACAGCGGCCAAGTTGGCAATAGCTTGCAGTTGGGCTCTCAGGTAGAGAATTTGTACGTGTGCCCGTCCCCTGGTCCTCAGCGTCAGCCTGCGGCCATTATCGAATCCAGCGAAATGCAGCGATTCTTAAAAGACGCCAGATCGCGATTTGACATGGTGATTTTGGATACGCCTTCTCTCACCCGCTGTGATGATGCTCTCCTGCTCGAAGAACAAACCGATGGCATTGTCTTAGTCTCTAGGCCTGGTATTACCGAAAAAGCCGTCCTTGAAGCCGCCTTGGAAGAGCTAGAGCTGGGTGACGATGTCAGGCTGTTGGGCGTTGTGGTCAATGCCGCTAGCATGAGCGCTGAGCAGCTAGCATCTGCCGACACCGACGTGATTGAAGAACCCTTTGAGTTTGCACGTGAGCCCGAATTTACTCGCAGCTCCACCTCTGGCCGTATTGACTTCTAAGATTGGTTTTTTGAGTAGTGTTTTGAGTATAAAAGAGCTGAGTGTCATACCGAGTTTTCATCAGCTTGCGTCATAGGATACTCTGGTCAAGGAGCGACAAGCGCCCTATGAGAAGGAGCGACAAGCGCCCTATGAGAAGGAGCGATAAGCGCTCTATGACTTAGATATATTCGTCTGCTCAATAAAGGAGACGATATCTTCGAGACACTCATCTTTGAGACCTATTCGAGCTCGCTGAGATTACTATGACAACCTATTACTTTGTGGCTGCTAGTCAGCGCTTCTTATTAGAAGAAGAGCCCTTTGATGAGGTGCTGCAAGAGCGCTATCGCCGATACCAGTCTGAAGAAAGAGAGATTGATTTTTGGCTCATTAAGCAGCCAGCTTTTTTGGAAGCTCCGGAACTGGCAGATATTAAGGCGAAATGCCCACAGCCTTCTGCGGCGGTTGTCTCTACCGACAAGGTTTTTGTAACCTGGCTGAAACTGCGCCTAGAGTACGTGGCTATTGGTGAGTTTGAGGCTCCTTCTAGCAGCATTCCTGACCCACTGGGTTCCCTAGAGACAGCTGCCTAACATAAGGCCAAATTCAACTGTAGGGTCTGATTTAACGCAGCCTTGGTACAGTCCTTCGCCCCCATTTCCTCGAAATGAGATCCGAAATAGCTATGTTTCCTATTCGTCGTCTACTCTTAGCTGCCTGCCTTTCGAGTGCGGCTGTGTGTGTGCCCGCTCAATCTGCAACGGCTCAGTCTGGCTTACCGGCTTGTCCGCCGCCTGCGAGCAACGAATATTTGCTGCTGGTGAGGGGCGAGACAGAGGCTGAACGAGCCGAAATCGCCGACATCTTACCCATAGAAAGCGCGGTGCTGATATGCCAATACACCGATGAAGTGCTGGTGCGAGCCGGTGGCTTTACCAGCTTGGAAACGGCCAATGCTTGGGCGACCTATATGGAGTCTGAGCAAGGTTTTGAAAGCTTCGTTTCGCAGCCAGCCAGTCAGCCTGCTGCCAACAATGGCGACATTGCGGTGAATGGCAATGCGTCAGTGGGTTATCAACCGAATCTTTTGGGGTCTGGGTATGCGGTGCTGGTGGAATATGGCACTCGCCCTGAAGTCGCAACGGCTGTAGGACAGCTCGTTCGTCCAGTAGGGTTAGCTGTGTATCAGCAGCGGGCCTACTTACTTGCGGGCTACACCAGCGATGGTGCCGCTGCCAGTGCGATTTTGCAACGCCTGAGCGATGCTCAGCTGGCTGCGGTGATTGTCGATGCGCAGCAGGTAGTCCGTCTTTCGAATGAAGTCGCTCGGTAAAACTACCCTCTGCAGCGACTCAATAAAAAGGCAGCGATTCAATAAAAAGAGTGATGCAGCGTGAGCAGTGATTAATTCAATCCGTTGGGTGCTGACAGCCAAGCGATGATGACGCCTAATGCCGACCCTACAATGACCTGTACAGGGGTGTGGCCTAGCAGCTCTTTGAGTCGGTCTTCGTTGAATTCTGAGTTTTCTTGAAAGAGCTCATCGAGGATTTGATTGAGAATTTTAGCCTGTTTGCCAGCGGCTTGACGTACGCCAGCAGCGTCGTACATAACGATGACGGCAAATACAGCGGTGACGGCAAAAGCTGGGGTACCCCAGCCAATGGTTTGACCCACGCCGCAGGCGAGAGCCGTAACGAGAGCTGAGTGTGCGCTTGGCATGCCCCCGGTTTCGACGAGAACTTTGGGATTGATAGAGCGGTGCTGTGCAAATTCAAAAACGAGCTTTAGCGCTTGGGCACTGATGCAGGCTACTAGCGCCACCCACAGTACGTGATTTTGAAAGATTTCGCTGAAGTCCTGCATGGGTTTGGGTGGCAATTAAATAGCTTGAGATATCTATGAGTAATTAACGGAGATTAGTGAGCGGAGAGAAGTAGCTAGCGAAGAGTGGACTGATTTAGTGGGTTCGTGCGGTGATGTATTGTGCGATCGCAATCAAAGGCTGTGCCTGCTCTCCAAAGTCTGTGAGTTCTGCGATCGCTTCTGCGACCAATTGATCGGCTTTTTTCTTCGATTCTTCTAAACCCCAAAGGCTAGGGTAGGTGGCCTTTTGCGCAGCGACATCTTTGCCCACCGATTTTCCTAGGGTTTCGGATGTGGAGGTGATATCGAGGACATCGTCCACAATTTGAAAGGCTAAACCAATGCGCTGAGCATACCGCCTCAGGCTTTCGACCACGGCTGAATTAGCCCCCGCTAGTATGGCTCCAGCCGTGACAGAAACTTCTAGTAGGGCCGCTGTTTTGTGCATGTGGATGAAGGTCAATGTTTTTGCATCTACAACGGTCCCTTCCGAGGCAAGATCAACAATTTGTCCGCCGACTAGGCCCGCTGCACCAACGGCTTTTCCCAGCTGAGCAACGACCTGTAGTACCTGCGCTGGTTCCGCGCCCTTTGTCTGGGTGGCGATGTATTCAAAGGCATAGGTCAGCAGCGCATCGCCCGCTAATACTGCGACATCTTCACCGTATACCTTGTGATTTGTGAGCTGACCTCGGCGGTAATCGTCATCGTCCATCGCCGGTAAGTCGTCATGAATGAGCGACATGGTGTGCACCATCTCCAGCGCACAGGCGGTGGGCATAGCGACATCAGCGTGGCCGCCTATCATCTCGCAGGTGGCAAGGCACAAAATCGGGCGTAGCCGTTTGCCTCCGGCCATCAGCGAGTAGCGCATCGCCTCGTAAATTTGCTCTGGGTAGACAACGGGCAGAGACCGGTCGAGGGCGGCTTCAACCTGACGGCTGCGATCGCCTAAATACTGGCTGAGGTCAAAGGTGCTAGGGCTGTCGAGATTTGTGGTCACCATTGTGCGGAGGATGTGAAGGGGGGGAAGGGGGAATGGGCGTGTGGGAAATGCTTAAGGTGTGATTTTCATGCGATTGCAGTAGCTCTCGATGGTATTTTCTAGCAGCATGGTGACCGTCATTGGTCCAATGCCTCCAGGGACAGGCGTAATGGCGCTAGCAATCGGCTCTACGGCTGCAAAGTCTACATCTCCGACCAGTCGAGATTTGTCTGTGGTGGGATCTGTGACTCGGTTGATGCCAACGTCGATTACGGTAGCGCCCGGCTTTACCATCTCCAGACCAATCATTTTGGGAATACCAACCGCTGCTATTAGAATATCGGCTGAGCGGGTCAGTTCGGACAAATCTTCTGTTTTTGAGTGAGCAAAGGTCACTGTGGCGTTGGCGGCAAGCAGCATCAGCCCGATGGGCTTTCCGACTAAAATGCTACGGCCCAGAACGACCGCACGTTTGCCGCTGATAGGCAGGTCGTGAGCAGCCATCAAACGCATAATCCCCGCAGGTGTACAGCTACGAAGACCGGGTTCACCCCTGACTAATCGTCCTAAGTTGACCGCGTGCAGTCCATCCGCGTCCTTTGCCGGCTCTATTAGTGCTAGCAGACTCGTTGCGTCTAGGTGTTTTGGTAGCGGTAGCTGCACAAGGATGCCGTCAACGGCAGGGTTTTGGTTGAGTGCCAAGATCTCTTGTGATAGCGCTTCTTGAGCCGTGTCAGTGGGAAAATGTCTGCCCAATGAGGCGATTCCCATGCGATCGCAGGCACGCTCCTTGTTGCGCACGTAGGCCGCGCTGGCAGGATTGTCGCCTACCATAATTACTGCTAACCCTGGCGGGCGACCTACTCGGCGAGTCCAGGTTTGGATGTGCTCGACACGGGCCGACTGGATTTGTTGTGCAAGTGCTTTGCCATCGAGGAGAAGGGCCATAGTGGTAGGTACATTGGGTAGCGATCGCGCGCCTTCTGGGTACTCTTAAAACAAATTATTTTGATAGAGTTTAGTGCGCTAATCTACTGTTTGAATAGCTGGCGGAGTAGGGCTGTTAAAGCAGGTATTGGAAGATGACTCAGAGGGGCTGTGAAGTGCTAGAAAATGAGCACTGACACCAGATTACCAAAGCGCTGTAATAAAAAAGCACACCAGAAAAAACGCGCCTACGAAGTAAAGCCAAAGATCTGAGCAGTACGCCATACGGGATCCGCTATAAAAGAGAACCGCTATGAAAAATAATGCCAACAAGAATCAGCTGAGCTGGCTAGGGCAATATGCTTTGATCAGTCTTTCTGTCGTCGGTATGGCGGCCGGTGGCTGTACGATGACGGAGCCGACTGCTGATGCGCCTAGCGAGACAGTAGAAAATCCTTCGGTGCGGCTACCGTCTATTCGTCTATCGAGGCGCGCGGTCGTTCCGATTGATTCGCTGATGGCAGAGCGCGAATCCGATAAAGTAGCTGTGTCTGGAACAGTGACGCAAAGGGCCGCTATTTTGAACGGTTGGCTATATAAGGTCGAAGACGATACGGGGAGTCTTTGGGTGCAAACTGAACAATCAGAGCCAGAGGTAGGTGCGATCGCTACAGTAGAAGGCACTGTTCGCTACGAATCGATTGTTGTCGGTGAAATCGACGCTGGCTCAGTTTATCTAGAAGAACAGGCTTATGAACAGCAAACTGTTGAAGACTAGTTCAAACAAACAAGTAAGAGAGAACCCAAGCCCCTATGCCCGCCTATCAGGAGCACGAAATTACTCTGGCCAGCTTTGCCCAAATTGATGCTGAAATTGGCGAGCACTCATTTACCCCTGCCGAATACTCAGTTGTTCGCCGGGTAGTACACACCACCGCAGATTTTGAATTTACTCAGCTGTTGCGGTTTTGCCATCAGCCGATTTCTGCCGCGATTCGTGCGCTTCAGCAGGGTGTCCCGATCGTCACCGACGTTTCAATGGTGGCTGCTGGCATTTCTACCGTTGTAAAGCGGACCTGGCAGTCTCCTATTGTGGCGGCTGTGCAGCAAGCCCCCGAACAGATTTTGCCAGGTCAAACGCGGAGTGCCGAAGGGATGAGAGCGTGCATCAAAGCGAATTCAGGCGCTGTCATCGCCGTTGGTAACGCGCCGACGGCACTCCTGTCGCTCTGTGAAGATATCGTCAGTGGTCGGGCTCAGCCTGCGCTGGTCATTGGAGCACCTGTGGGCTTTATTAACGTGGTGGAATCCAAGCAAGTGCTCTCAGCATTAGCTGTTCCCCATATTTTGGTCAATGGCCGCAAAGGCGGCTCTGCGGTGGCAGCTGCTATCTTAAACGCACTGATGATTTGGGCATGGGAGCAGCAGCCATAATACAACCGCACTACATCATCCGCACTATAACTACTGCTATGATACAACCTCAATGAAGCATTCGCCATGATCAACGCAACGACTTCTGTTCATGTGGTGGGGGTAGGTCTTTCTGGGGCCTCTAGCCTGACAGAACCAGTCTTAGCCATCGTGAAGTCTGCCACATTACTGATAGGCTCTCGGCGGCTGATTGAATCCATGCAGTCGACCCTGTTCGATGGTTCGTCTGAGGTATCAGTAGTGTCTGATTCGGCGACCTCTTCAGAAACACGTCCCGAAATGTGGGTTTTGCGCGATTTCACAAAGGCTTTCGATGATTTGCGATCGCGTTTAGCAAATCAACCCTCTACTCAAGCGGTGGTCCTGGCTACAGGCGACCCTTTGTTCTTTGGCTTAGGTCGACTGCTACTGTCGGCTTTTCCCGCAGAGCAGCTGATCTTTCACCCACAGCTCAGTGCTATTCAGCTTGCGTTTAGTCGCCTTAAGCTTCCCTGGCAAGATGCCACACTTATTAGTGTGCATGGTCGAGGTGAGTCGCTGTTGACCCAAGCGCTTAAGCGAGGTGACTCCAAAATTGCGGTGCTAACAGATGGTGTGCTGACGCCGCAGGCGATCGCCCAACTGCTGAATGCTCTTGACTTGCCGGTTCACTATCAGCTGTGGGTCTGTGAAAACTTGGGTGCGGTAGAAGATTTGACAGAAGGCTCCACAGGTGAACAAATAACGCGTTACGACCCCACGGCTGTTCTGGAGCAAGAATTTTCTTCGCTCAATGTTGTGGTGTTACTCCGCGAGTTAGAAACGCAGGCGCCTGCAAAAAACGCGCAGGTGAGTTCAGAGGTGGCAAACCTACCGCTGATTGGTTTGCCTGACTCAGTTTTTAAGGGCTATCCCGATCGGCCCACGCTGATGACCAAACGAGAAATTCGGCTACTAATTTTGGGGGCGATCGCACCTCTCAACCACCAGGTCATTTGGGATATCGGTGCGGGAACCGGCTCAGTGAGTGTAGAGCTAAGTCGCCTTTGCCCACAGGCGCAGATATATGCGATTGAAAAGACCGCCGTGGGGGCCGCGCTGATTGCGCACAATGCTGAAAGGTTAGCGATCGCGCCCATTCACCCTATCCAGGGCAAGGCCCCCACAGCACTAGAGGCTCTGCCCAAACCAGATCGCGTTTTTATCGGTGGTAGCAGCGGCCAGCTTCTCGACATTATGGCTCGGCTACACAGCTTAAAAGTGCCTCGCGTTGTCCTGGCTTTGGCTACCTTAGAACACCTTTGCGAATTGACTACTTGGCTGACACAGCCGGATATTGCTCAGTCTTGGCAACATCAGTTGACCCAAATTAATATTTCTCGGTCTTTACCCGTCGGCCCATTGACCCGATTCTCGTCGCTCAACCCAGTGACTTTGGTCACTTTAAGCTATGACCATCGAAGTCGTTAAGTTTAGGTTGTGCGCGCAGTAGATATTGAGAGAAAATAGTAGCAATAGTACGTAATTAGCAGTGATCTTATTTTGTTGAAAAAGTATGTCTGACTAAATGTAAGGTTTGTCTTACTCTACAGTTTCAGCTGCTTGATGATCTATCTACTGCACTATTCGTTTGTGCTTTCATTATTCATTTGCTCTAGGCGAATGTGCTTGTAACCCAGCTTGATAAGAAACTCGTCGCCTGGCTTTAGTCCCATTTCCTGTGTGTATGTAGAGCCAATGACAATTTGTCCATTTTTGTGGACGCTAACACGATAAGTTGGCTCTCGCCCTCTGCCGTCTTTTGTACCTTCCGGACTCAGGGAAATACCTCTTGCCTCTAGGAGTGCATCGTAGAAGTCCGCAAGGTTAGCCCTAACCTGGTTATCTTTAGTCAGCGTGTAGTAACCACAACCCTGCGCCCGCTCTCTTTTGGAAAGGTGAGCTAGCTCATTGAATTTTTGGAGCAATGCTTTCCCCTTCAACGGCGCGTTTTTATCAGCCATTGTCTCTAATATCTAGCTTGAAGTTCACAAGAAGCCTTATTGAATGCAGCTCATAATCAGGGCTTGTATGGGTATCTAGAAACATCACATACAATCGGACAAAATAATACAAATAAAACCCTTAAACCTGTCTTATGAGTCAGTGTCCCTCTCAGGTTAAAAACAGAGCTGAGCGAATTTATTAAGACAGATTCAATTTCTCGCTCTTAAAGTCACTCCCGAAAAGCCCCCGTAACTACATCTGCGCTATTTTGTGCCGCATACTTTTATATAAATGAAAGCTCTACAGTAGCTTAAAGCACTCAATTTATTCTAGATTGTAACGATCATCCTGTTAGTTTGGCTATCCGTTATAGCAATGGTGCTCAACTCTAACGGTATCATTTCCCCGAGAGTTTACCTATGTAAGCTGACAAGCTTAGTCGATTGTTCAATTTTTTTGAATGTATATAGAATTCTCAATGATGATAATTCTACGCAGGATATTTATCGCTTTAGGAAGGGAGAAGTCTCCTGTAAAAATAGACCGCAGTTTTGCTGTGATTGTTCAGCTGATGTCTACTGATAACGCCATGCGGCATGTTACTATCGTGTGCGGTTTGAGTCAGGTAAAAGCTTAGGCTGGTAAGTGCGATCGCTCAGATAGTAGTATGAATAATTATAAAGAGACCTTTACCCAGCAATCTTATGAGTGCCCAGACGCCATCTACCGATCCAAAGCCGGTTGACCAAGCGACGTTAAAAGAGCCTCAGCCAGGCTTTGGCTGGACACAGTACGCAGAACAAACCAACGGCCGCTTCGCCATGGTTGGCTTTATTGCGCTGCTACTACTGGAGCTATTTACAAAGCAAGACTTTTTTACCTGGATTGGCCTGCGTTAATCAGCCATGTATTGGGTCTTCAGCTCACATAGATGTCTTTTTCCCTATTTAAACAACAACAAGAGAGAGACTGGCTCACTTAACCAATCTCTCTCTTGTTTGTTCGACTTCTTTAATTGCGCCGGATTTTGGTAGCGCCAGCTGGGTATTTTGCTGTGTAGATACACGCTAGGGTGGCGTACCGCCTAGGCTAATCCTGTGTTTGCACCCTGTCGGCCAGTTGCCAACTCTACTTTTACGATAGTGCCACCCATCTTTTGAATGCGCTGCTGCTCTTTAAACCAGTTGTCGTAGGGAACTAGCTTCGTAAAGTAAGTATTCTGTAGCTCGCGCTGAGTTCGAATCCTGGTTTGGCTAGGGACACAGGCAGTGACTCGAAACATTCGCATGGTAATGGCCTCTTTGGGGTATCTTCTAAATTTTGGGGTATCTAAATCTTTGGTTAAAAGCTTGTGGGGATATCTTGAACACTCGCAGATACTCTCAAGCGTGCCAGCTTTTGCTTCAGCTCTCTGTTTTGCTTCAGTGACTTCTGTTCCTAGGGAAGAAGCACTCTCGTGAGACAAGTAAATGAGACAAGTGGAGATGAGACAAGTGGCCTGTAAGGGAAGTGCTCTCTAGAAATCTGTGAAAACCAATGCTAGCTAATCGAAGCCTCTCAGAAACTAACCTGCTAAGCCTTCAATTCTCTAACACTCATCCCAGATGTCTAGAGAGAGTTGGATTCTGTTGATAGTTTTTTGAAGGTAAGTGCTCACTAGTGAGTATGCAAAAACACCAGTGAAAAGATACCTATAACCACGGTTGAACCCGATTTAAAGCGGAGGTGATTACTCAAAATCTACTAGCCGACAGCTGACTAGCTTAGGCCAGAGCAGATGTAGTCGAGGTAAACACCCATTTCTTTGCCAGCGTCAGCGCCAACTAGGCTAGCGGTAACTTCTTTGATCGCTTGGATGGCCTGAACGGTTGCACCGACAGGAACGCCCAAGGAGTTGTAAGTCTCTTTCAACCCGTTGAGCACACGCTCATCGAGGATGGAAGGATCACCAGCGAGCATTGCGTACGTGGAGTAGCGCAAGTAGTAGTCCAAGTCACGAATGCAAGCAGCATAGCGACGAGTGGTGTACATGTTGCCACCAGGACGAGTGATGTCAGAGTAAAGCAGGGACTTAGCCACAGCTTCTTTGACGATTTCAGCAGCGTTAGCACTGATGGAGGTTGCTGCGCGAACACGCAACTCACCAGTTTGGAAATAAGCTTTGAGCTTATCCATGGAAGACGCGTCAAGGTACTTACCTTG
>ERZ1740070.338-NODE-338-length-32701-cov-5.677847_pt1 | contig 32701 bp, 31 predicted proteins | sample MGYA00581734_ERZ1740070 | MGnify/ENA primary metagenome ERZ1740070 (study PRJEB43018, sample SAMN04849744) | marine metagenome | isolation source: floating plastic debris | place: Pacific Ocean | collected 2008-09-01 | study: EMG produced TPA metagenomics assembly...
GACTCTCATCGGCGGTCTACGTTCAGCCCAAACCGGCAGTTTGAACGTGGTGGGCCATGAGCTATGTCAGGCAAATGAAGCTGCTTTGGTTAAAGCCCGCCGCAACAACGGTTATATTTTTCAGGCCCACAATCTCCACGGTAGCCTCACGGCTTTAGAGAACGTGCAAATGGGTCTAGAAGTGCAGGGGACATTTACTAAGCACGACCGGCATCGTCGAGCAACAGACATGCTCAAGCATGTGGGTCTTGAAGAGAGAGTTAATTACTATCCGGCGGATCTATCGGGTGGTCAGAAACAGAGAGTTGCCATTGCCCGCGCCTTGGTCAGCCATCCTAAGATTGTCCTGGCCGACGAACCCACCGCTGCATTGGATAAAAAATCAGGCCGCGATGTCGTGGATATCATGTATCGACTAGCCAAAGAACAAGGCTGCACTATTCTCCTCGTCACCCACGACAATCGCATTTTAGACATCGCCGACCGCATCATCTACATGGAAGACGGTCGTCTATCCAAACAACCAGAAGATTAGATGACATGGACTAGCTTTCTAAGAATCGTATCCCAGCGTTATTAAAACGACTTCTTCTAGTTCGCTAATTGTCCTATTGCTTAAACGTCCTAATCTCCGAATTAGGCGACTTTTATCTATTGCCCGGAGTTGAAAGCATAAGGCAACAGAGTCTTTAGCTAAGCCACCGTCACCTTGCTTTATGAGTACACAAACGGGGAGAGATGCACGGCGTAGATTGGTTGTAAGTGGGATAGCGATAGTTGTTGTAGAAAAACGAGAAACAATATCATCTTGAAAAACGATGATAGGGCGGATGCCTGCTTGTTCAGAACCTTGGGTTGGATTAAGGTTAGCCAACCAGACTTCGCCGCGATTGAGCTCCATGCTCATCTCTCATCTTCCTGACAGAGCATCGCAGCATAATCATCCATACCTGCTTCAGCTAATGCTCGATCCTCTTCCGCAAATTCAGTGGCTAGTGGAGCCAATTGCTCAGGAGCAAGTAAGAGACGACGACGTTTCGACTGAAACTTTAAGAATGCAATGAAGTCAACGACCTGCTGTAGCTGGTCGGTCGTGAGTTCGTCAAGATCCTGCTTAATTGTCTCAGTACTGATTAGCATAATAGTTTATTGGCTAGAAGAAATGCATTAAAGCGCATTTTGCTTTTCATATAGTAGCTCAGACGGAAAGTCAGCCTGATGCTTTATTCCTGGTGTTGCCTTAAATACGGTAAGGCTGACTGTTCTTTAGTTTACCAACTCAAGCTGTTCTAAAAAATGGCTGATATCCTGTGAAATTAGTTTGGCGGCTTGCAAAGCGATGTCTACATTAGGTTCTAGCTGTCTTAGCTGAATATCTGTGCCATAGGCATGACGAAACATATGCCTGAAGCTTCGCAGTTGATTCAACAGATCGAACGTTTCTTCAGACAAGAACGCTGGTCGTATTCCCTCTACTGGCTGGCTGAGTCTCAGGAGCAAAACGCGATGCCATTCTCCGGTTGTGCCAATCTGATTTTCAAAGGCACTGGCGATCAGCTTTAGCAAATCTTCGATGGAGCAACACAGGTTGTGAATCTGATAGGCTACGCTGTCCAGCTGTGCTGGGGTTTCCAGACCGTCATTTATCCTTGCTTGCAACCGGTCGCTGACTTTTTGGATCAGTCGCCACTGGCCATTGATTTCTGCGGTGAGTCCGGCGAGTCGTTCACGCTCCATGGTGTTCCTAGGAGACGAATCTTGTCAGAAAAGTGACATTGGTCTAAGGGTACTATATCCACATCCCGGTTCACGTGCAGCGACAGATAACCCATCAAACCGCAAATATTCCCTGTCTCCCAGGTATCAACGGCAATATCAATATCCGATGTCCGAGTAAAACGTCCTGACTGGGTAACTGAGCCAAAGATATAGCCATGGGTGATGCCGTATGTGCCCCCGTTGCGATATAACCACTCCAGCGCTAGTTGGAGCAGCTTTACTCGATCCGCTTCGTTCTGTTTTTTCTCTCTAGCGAGTCGAGCATCTAGCAATGGTGTGGGAAATGTCATACGCAAACCTGGATGGCTTATTTTCTATGGTAGCTCAAGTGGTAGGCAAGACTGTTGCTCGGTTACTGGTGGTCAACCCCAAGAGTGGCTGGCATTTACGGGCAAGTTTTATAACGCCCAAGTCGGCTAAAACATAGCAGGCAAATGCACCTACCGGTGGATTTGTAGCATGCAGCCATTGGAGACCAAACGGATGGGGCGTCCAGGCCCAGCAGCCCCAGTGGGTGCCCACTAGCTCAACAAAGAGCACCAGCAAACCCATAATAAAATAGAGACTTTGATAGCCTTTACGTCGAAGAACCCATAGAAAGACCAGTCCAAAAATCGCGCTGAGAGAATCGTGCAATAGTAAGATTGCACCGCTAAAAAGAAGACAGAAAATCGTGATGAATGCAGGCTTTAGCTGTTGCTCACGCTGGCGAATACAGGAGAGTTCGGCGACGAGTAACCCCATGCTAAACAAAACCCCATGGCCAAAGGGAACATACAGCGGCACCATCTCCAAACGATAGATGTAAAGACCAAATAAAAGACTAAAAATACATTCCCCAAGGGCGGCAAAGGGAACAAAAATGAGCGCCATTAGCCGCTGCTCTGGGCTCAGACCAAACAGCAATAGTAGAAAATAGCTAATGATGAACACATCGGCAAAGGGCTGGCCGTCAATCCCATAGGTGGTAACTAACTGTTGGGAGTCGATGGCTAGCACCAGGGCAGTGAGTGGAAGAAAACTAATGAGAATAAACCGTCTGACCCAATTTGATGGCTCAAACGTCAGGATTTTATTAAGTAAATTCATATAATCGAGTTCAGTTGCTCTCGCCATCAGCTTGCCCGCAAATCATGTCCGTAGGTAAGTTTTTTAGGTAAAGTTTTTAAGACAGCATTATGCCCGATCTTGTTCAAGCTGGATCGGCTCTGCAGGAATAAGATGCTGATACCGTCAGACAATCAGGCAATATAAGAGTGCGGTCATGCCCAGGGTGAGCCCGTGGAGAGGCAACACTTTTAGCCAAGGCTGGCGGGCAATGCGCTGGGTTAGCAGCACACTGAGAAATGCCCCCACGATCAAACAGACTCCTTGAAGAAAGGCAATCACCGCCGGATGGGCCACAATCACTGGCCCCGTACTGGCCAGACCAAAACTGGCTAGGGAGACAGGAATAATGCGACCGGCTTCGGTTAGCCCCATGGTGAGATAGTGGGCCAGGCTGCTCAATAGCACAATGGGCAGCCAGCCATAGGCAACCTGGGTGAGGGACCGGGCTTTGAGCCGAGGGTAGATTAGCCGGGTGAGCTGGTGGACGGCCCAGGCTATGGGCAATGGAGCAAATAGTAGAATGGTGGTTGCGATCGCATGCCCCCCAAATCCCTCTGCTCTCTCTGAAATCCCCAACAAATCTGCTACTTCCGGTAGTCGATGCACCAGTACCGCTCCCCACAGTAACAATAGCAGCGCCACTTCATGATTGACGGGCGTGTGGGTCGTCCATAGCTCAATCCCTGGCGGACGCAGATTAAACTCCACCGAGCGATGGGGGCACGCCTTGAGGCAGGTCATACATAGCACACAGTTACGATTGTCTACCAGCTGGGCTGGATGAGAATAGACCGGACAGCCCTCGGTCTCTTGACCTTCTCCTTTAGCAGGGCCTCCTTTATAACATTGGTAGGTGCTACAGCTAGCGGAGCACACCCCCCGCTGCCCTCGCAGTTCGGTTATAGAGAGCTTGGCAAACAGTCCGTTCATCCCACCAATAGGGCACAGATAGCGACACCAAAACCGTCGCTCAAAGAGCGCCGAGCAAATCATCGCGCCAGCGGTAATAATTAACAACAGCCAGGCCGAGAGATAGGCCGTATTTTCTAGATTCCACAATTCTTCCCACAGCAAAATTGCAGCAAAGCCCCCATATAAGATCCAGCCACCCCAGCGCTCGGCCCACTGTCTAGGCCACTCTCCTAGCTGTCTAGGCCATAGCCACAGAGATAGCTTTTGGGTAATCTCGCCGTAGATCATAAACGGACACACTGCACACCACAGCCGCCCTACAAAGGGAAACAACAACAGAATCAACGGCCACCACCAGGCCCAAAAGAAATTGAGGGCAATGTTGGCATCGCGGGTTTGCGGACCTAAAAACAGCAACGCCACTACCAGAACATAGAACCAGCTGGTAAAGCCAAAATTAATTCGGTCTGGCCACCAGGGGCTACGCAAGAACTGTCGCAGCTTTGGATAAGCATTAAGCAGGTTTAAGCGAAACCGGCTTTCTTGTTCACTGGCCGACCAGAAAACTTCTTCATTTAATCGGGTCGCACAGTCTGATTGTTGAATTGCCCTTTGAACGAGATTATCAAGCTCACGCAAATTACCTGGAAAATCATAGGTCTGTAGATGCCGTAGCGCTTCTGGGGTGAGGCTGGGTTTATTAAGCCCCCGTTTACGACAATACAGCTGAATATAATAATTAATCTGAGGCTCTAAATCAGCTCTACGCACTCGCAGCGGCGGGGTTTTGATCGTCTGTCTGGCCAGATTAGCAAAAGGAGTCAGAGTCTTTTCTGAGATCATCATGATCCAGGCGGCACTATTTTTGATGGCAGCTGGAGCGTGCCCTGGCTGAGTAACGGGCTGATACTGTCCCGTTTTTATTAGCCTGAGAATGGCTGGGCGCAGTTCAGGGTCAAGGTCTTGAATATTATTGAGCAGCAGCGTACCTCGATCTAGCCAGTCCAGCAAACCGAGACGGCTTTCGCCACGACCAAACAGGTCAACACCGCGCAGTGTTTCACAGTCAACTTTGATCATGGGCTCTTTTTTAGCCGCTGAGCCAAAATGAATCAATGCCGCCAGATTGTCTTTTTCTAAGCCGGGTTCACCAAAAATGAGTACGGGGTCTCGCTGATCGTTTTCATCAGGGACAACGCTGGAGGCATCCCGGACAGACTGCCGGAGGCGCTGGGCATAGCGGCTGGCTCCGACAACACCCCGACTGACCCTGGGAACCAAATAGGGGCGCAGTTCCTGCTGCCGCTCTTGTTCGTACAGCAGCTGCGCTGAGAGCTGGTCAACCTCTTCGGCCAATAGTTCTGAAAGGTCTTGGGTCAGGCTGGGATACTCGTCAGCAATGTGTCTAAGCCGGTCGGCAGACAGCTGCCATAGCTGGCAATCATCCAGAGTGATCACTGTGTAGTCTGTGGGCTGATTGAGTAAAATCTCTTGGAGATGTAAAACAACGCCCGGCATTAGATCCACCGTTTGGGCCATGGAGGTGCGCTGGGTGCGGTAGCGCTCCAATCGTCCTGATTTGAGGATGTACAGAGTATCTGGCTGGGTGTCTTCTAAAATTAAACGGCGGTTGGCTGCAAATACGACCGGGGTGAGATCGGCTGCGATCGCAACCACCACATCCTCAGATAGCAGCCTTAGGCACGTCGTTTCCTGTAGCCACGCGACTCGCTCTGCTACTGAGGGCATCTCTGCTGAGTTTTTCACCATGGGTCTGCATCCTGACTAGTCGGACGGTGGAGCTGATGACACGATCACCCGCCACACTACAAATACCAAAAAGCTGAGATACGTGATGGTGAATACCCAGTTCTGCCAGCTATCGCCCGCCTGAATAAAGTCAATATCTCTCATAGATCAGCGTTTATATGAGGGTGTCTGCCGGTTAAAGTAGGGATCATGTAACCAGCTTAGTTGAGATGAAGTCACACCCTACAAGATCGGCGGACTGGCTGCCCTGACCCGGCATCCTCCTGAAGCGTTGTGCATGGTTACTGAGGATTTGTTAAGTAACCCTCACAAAGTTTCGATAAACCGTACGGTACGGCACTAACAGCGCCTGAAGTAATCGCTAGGATTAAGTCAGCTTAGGAAGCTATCTATGATTAACAAGGGCCTAACAACTGAAAACACCCCAGATAGCTGGCTGCAAAAACCGCTAAAAAAGCTGAGTCGTCGCACCCTGCAAACGTCTCATCCCCATTGGAGCGACAGTGAGTTAAACCAGGCAATTTTGATGCTAGATCTCAGACAGGACAATCCCTGTGGCGATTTGGGTCTTATCCTGACATAGGCATGATTATGCCCTACAAACCAAGCCGGTTTATACAGTTGCCACACGTCAGATTTCTCAGATTTTATCCCTAGGGCATGGCACGGCCAAAATTTTTATATCAAGCCTTCCTCACAAGTCGTCTAGACAACGATAACCACCCAAATTTCTGTGTTAATCTGGCCCTGGAAGAGCAGTCCATTTTCGCTAGAAAGCTTGCCTAGACGTGTCTAGACTCAGTTATCTTCGAAATTGCTCTCACCAGAGTTTTATTTCAACTGTTTGGAGAAGGTCCATGTCGATTTATGTAGGGAATATCGCCTACAGCGTTTCAGAGGACGATATCAAAGAAGTATTCGCTGATTACGGCACCGTTAAGCGAGTCACTGTGCCAATGGATCGCGAAACTAACCGTCCTCGCGGATTTGCATTTGTGGAAATGTCCGCAGACGCTGAAGAAAATGCCGCCATTGAAGCATTGGACGGTGCTGAGTGGCTCGGTCGTGAGATTCGAGTCAACAAAGCTCGTCCCCGTGAGGAACGCCCCAAACGTTAGGTCATCAGCAATCCCCTAAACGTGCCTATTGAAAGAGCACCGCGCTAGTTGAAATCATGCGGTGCTTTTTGTCTTCGAAAGAACATCACAGCAATAGCCGTGACTGATTTGTAAAGATGCATCAGTCTGTTAGAAATCTTGCCTACCAGCATCTTGCCAATAGAATCAGCCCGAAAAGCGGCAGCGCCCAGACATTTACTGTAAAAAGTAGGTGCCAAAGAAGACGGCTGCCGTACCTCCAAACAGGGCTGCCCAGAGCAGCATCTCGGTAGTCGAAATATTTTTGGGATCAAATTTAAACTTAAACCGATTGGAGTTAGGCCGTTTTTGGGCTACCTTGCCATAGTTTGGATCGCTGGCCTGACGACGCTTAGATTCTCCCATTAACTTTCTCCTACTTTACGTTCTGTTGCAGTTAGACAGCCAGAGTTTCCTGCAGCTTGGCTTCACTGGCTCGAAATCCTACCAGCACGGCTTTATCATCTTTTACAAAAAGAGGGCGCTTAATCAGCATGGCATCCTCTGCAAAAGCATCGATCCACTGTTCATCGCTCCACGTTTTCTTTTCTTCACCTAGAGCGCGATAAGACATGCCGGAGGTATTGCGCATGGGTCTGGCGGTGAGGGCTTCTACCCAGGCGGTCAACTGCTCACGGTTGGGCGGCTGTTCTTTAGTATTAATAAATTCGTAGTCAATACCGTTATTGTCTAACCATTTCAAGGCTTTTTTACAGGTACCGCAGTTGGGAATGCCATAGACCTGGAGCGCCATAGTACTGTTTAGTGACTGTGCTGTGATTCGTAGACGAATGGTAGCACGGCTAGTTTGCAATCCGCCTTTGCAGGCGTCGGCCCAGACAGATCCCAGACAGATCGTATAGTGTGGGAGACAGCTGCTAAGTTGTTAGACTGCGCTCCACCTGTTGAGAGACTATGAGCTATAAGCTGGTTATTGGTAATAAGAACTATTCGTCTTGGTCTTTACGCGCCTGGCTATTTTTGACAGAAAGCCGTTTGCCATTTGAGGAAGTGCGTCTGCCATTATTTACTGACGCCTGGCAGCAGATCGCTCAGTATAGTCCGGCCCAACGAGTCCCTGTTTTATTAGATGGGGATATTGCTGTTTGGGACAGCAGCGCTATCTATGGCTATGTGCGATCGCGTCATTCCAAGACCGCCGTCGGCTGGCCGACCACATCCCCACAGGCAGAAGCCACCGCCCGGTCGATTACCGCCGAAATGCACAGCGGCTTTCTCGGAATTCGAGCACAGCTGCCTCAAAATATTCGAGCCCGGGTGCCTGTAGAAAGAACCTCCCTAGCCGTAGCAACTCAGCAAGAAATAGACCGAGTAGAACAGATGTGGGCCAGTGCCTATGACAGCTATGGCGGTCCTTGGCTGTTTGGAGACTTTTCTCTAGCAGATGTAGTTTATGCCCCTGTGGCCCTTAGATTTGTCACCTACCAAATTCAGTTAAACAGCGCCGCACAGACATTCGTAGAGACCGTCCAAAGCCTCCCCTCGGTCCAGGAATGGGCCACCGCTTCAGCGGCCGAACCAGAAGCTATTAGCGCTATCGACCAGCTGTATTAGCTGACATCGATACTTAACAAAGTTAACGATTTCCATACAGAAAAAAACCCTCAAAGCTTTGATTTCCCATAAAGTATATTGAGCATTCTTTACAGAATTACAATCATTACCGTCGATCCGTTGCAAGCACAAAAAGGTAAGCTACGATTGGAAAATTCATTAGGTTGCTTAGTTCAGATGTGAACTCATAGAGAGTAGCCAGTCTACTGTCTGATCTTATCTCTTAGCTAAGCAACAGCCCTGTCCACCTACACCTGTCGCGTTCTAAGTAAAGAGGGAAAGACTCATCGCACAGAAACATCGGATCAATCGTCAGATAAAAGCCCCGCAGGTATTGCTTATTGACCACGAGAATAACAATCGTGGCTTGACCGAGACTCGCGATGCACTCAAGCTGGCCGAAGAGGTGCAGCTAGATTTGGTTCTGGTCTCTGAAAGTAAGCAAGCTCCTGTGGCAAAGATATTGGACTATGGTAAGTTCCAGTATCAGCAAAAGAAACGCCAGAAGCAAAGCGCCCGCACTACGGTTAAAGAGGTGAAGTTTCGCCCCAACGTAGGTGAGTCTGATTATCAACTGCGCATCAACCAGGCTGTCCAATGGTTGGGCAAAGGAGATTCCGTAAAGTTTCGCGTACGTCTAAGAGGCCGCGAACATCAGCATCGAGATCGAGCACTTGAGCTGTTAGAGAGAATTGTCACCGATCTCAAAGAGACCGGTAAGATTCAATCCTTTGATCGGCGTGCCCTTGTACTGCAGCTGATGCCGACCTAAGACTGCCCTGAGTTCTCTTTATATTAGGCCGATAGGTGTTGTACAGTTCACCCATCGGCCTGACTAGGCAGTGCGCCTGATTCATACTGGCTCACCATGGTTTTAATCGCTTGAGTCGCGAGACCAATATCATGGGGACTCAAACGGGTAACCGTAGGGTAGTGACGCGCCCCGAGCTGGGTATATATAGTCATGGTTCCTGGCGATTTATCGCCCTGACTAGCGAGAGACTCTGCTATGGTAGACGCTACGTTGGTCAGTACTTCTAGAACATTAGATCGATAGACCTGCATGGTAAATATGCCAGGCTCCCACTGGGCAATTTCGTCATCGGTTAAGGTATTTGACTGGGTAAAACGCTTAATTTGATTGACAGCCGGATGCGCCATCAGGGTTAGAAAAAGCTGCGGAGTAATGCCGTCTGCGCTACCAGATAGACAGTCTGAGAAATCGCACGTAAGCCAAAGAGTGCGCATAGGGTAGTCATTTTTGGCTAAAGATTTCGCTACTCTAGCAACATTTCTAGTAGTTTGTATACCGTCAGGCAGACTTCAGCCCAGCAGACATCAAAGCGGCTCCACCAGCAGCGTATTCCCATCTCGCCCCAAGATTTTGACAGACGAGTGCTGAGGTATGGATGGTTGCCCAGCATTCATCATCCGGGCGAACCAGAGGACACCATGAAGATTCACTCTTCCTCGCTGGTGGGGACGGATCTTTTCGACAACAGTTGCTTCAAGACTTTTAGAAGACTCTATATAAGATCCGTCCCATTGCACGGGGCGTAACCGGGTGTAAAGGGTATTAAGCCTGACAAACGCTCTCTCTTTCATTGGACTGCTCCTAAAGGAATAATGCTCTGCCCAGCAAAACGTTAAGGAATAAGGATTGTATAAGACCCAAAATTAATACTGGCGAGACGTCCACTAGTGGACGTCTGATTAATCTTGTGTCCTAAGTGAGCTTATCAATCAAGTTTTACCGGTATATCAATTTATACATAATACACGCAAAACAAACATTACACATTTATACAGGTATATCAAGTTATGCAAGTATATGCTACGCTCATTCTTGTACACCACTTGTAAAGGGTTACGGATAGATGGCTAAAAAAGCTGGAGATGACGGCATCGTGCTCTCTGCTTTGGAAGAGGATCTGCTGACGCTAATCCAAAGATACGTGGATGGTATCTACGGACTCGATATCCTCGATCACATCAATACCGCCAACAAAAAAATTAAGCGTCGCCAGATAGGTGTCGGGAGTTTGTATCCGGCACTTAAGCGTATGGAAAAGCAAGGTCTCCTAAAAAGCCGCTGGGGAGATGAACAAGAGGTTTCTGGAGGAGCACGCCGTCGATACTACACAATTACAGCCTTAGGCCAGCGAGCTTTAGAAGATACTTGGATCTATCGTCAGCAGCTAGGTGCTCCTTGGGTGCTTCAGCCTGCTGGTGTGCAGTCCTCTATATAAGTTTTTGAACTAATTCAGATTAGTCAGACAGTTTATACATATGCCTATTCCACCTCACTAATGCTTAGCCTTACTGACTGTCATAGCAGCTATTGGCAACAGTCAACTTGTTTGTAAGAGGGATTCAACCCATGGCTCGACCTTCTAGAAAGAAGCGGAAAAAACCATTCTTCAAGCCTCGGCCTCACAGTCAATCGTCTAATACGATTACAGCCCGAGAGGCGTTGTGTGCAGTGCTAGCAGGTCTGGGGATAGGGATAATTGCAATGGCGAGTGCAGTTTTGTTCTTCTCGTCATCATTGTTACGAGTAGCCATAGCAATTACGATCTTTGGGCTCCGGACTTACAGACTACTCATGGCTGCGCTGAAGAGAAACGCTCCGATGCGGCCAGCCTATCGATATGTCAAAACTAAGCTACTGAATGAGGAGCTATGGCGTTACTTCCTAGATAGCCGTCTTCATTGGAAAGACCGAGACTGTTATCGTCCCTGGCGTATCCAATTTAATAGTTTCTGCTTTTTGTTGGGGGCTGTATTTGCAGCCATGGTAGAGACTCTGCAGTCTAGCTCTCGCATAAGTCTCTGAGCTTTCTTTATATAAAAAAAGGACGGTGTTGACCGCCCTTTTTATTGGCTTCTAGCTATCTGTACCAGCGCTATGCTGGCGCTAGTTCTTTCTCAATTTCTAGCAGACGCTCCACTCGCTGATCCGTCGCCGGATGGGTCGAGAATAATCCGCTAAACATTTGCTTGGGAACTGCGTGCATGATCATCAGCGGCTCGTAGGCAGGATTGCCGGTCATGGGCATTTTTTTAGCGCTGGCTTCAAGGCGCTGTAGAGCACTCGCCAGAGCGCGAGGATTACCGGTGAGTTCAGCTGCACCAGCATCGGCTGCAAATTCACGAGTTCGGCTAATACCTAGTTGGATTACAGTAGCCGCCATAGGAGCTAAAAACAAAGTAGCTAGCAAGGCAATGGGGTTGGGGCCGTCTTCATCACGGTTGCCCATGCCGCCAAACCACATGGAGTACTGCAGCATCTGAGCCAGGAAGGAAATTGCACCGGCAATGGTAGCGGCTACGGCCTGGGTCAGAGTGTCACGATTAATGATGTGGCTAAGCTCATGGGCAATTACGCCCTCTAGCTCCTCGGCGCTTAGCATTTGCATGATGCCCTGGGTGACGGCAACAGCAGCATGCTCGGGGTCACGACCGGTGGCGAAGGCGTTGGCGGCCTGGGTGGGAAGCAGGTATACCCCTGGGACTGGAATGTCTGCTTTTTGCGCTAGTTTCTCAACCATGGCGTACAGCTCGGGAGCTTCCGCTTTGGTGACGGGCTGTGCCTGATGGGCAGCCAGGGCAATTTTATCGGAGTAAAACCATGAGCCCAGGTTGGTGATGGCTGCGATCGCAATACCTATGACAATACCCCCCGTACCACCAAGGGTGTAGTAGCTAATGCTAATCAGTAGAGCGCTAAGTACGCTCAGCAGTGCGAGAGTTTTAAACTGATTCATATTATCTCAACTCTTTGATTTCGCTATTACGTTTATAGTACTGAGAAACGCAAAACGTAATTAGGGATGGCATCCGAACCTGTAGCCGAACCGATCGAAACCTATAGGAACATTTACAGGTCATTTCGTAAGTAAATCTGCTCGTGGATAACGCAAACATCTACACAAAGTTAGAAATTCTACCGATACCAGACAAGGGGGCAGCTGTTGTAAACGTCCAGATTCATGGGCCTCGTGTCCTTACAGAAGCAAATCATAGCAAGTCTGTCATGACTGATTTGGGGAATTGACCGATGTACTAGTGATGCAAATCATTAGGGATGCTGGCAGCGCGGAGCCTCTCAATACAGGCAATAGAAAAGAGTACGTTTAGGAGTATTTATTTGTGGTGAAACGATGGGGCACAGCAGTTTTAGCACTCGCAGTTTTTGCAACACCGCTGGCTGCTCAGGAGCCATCACCGGATAGTTCAGAACCGTCTGAAGACGTAGCTCCGGTCACACTTTCAGAAGAGGAGGACGACCTGACAGAGGATAGCCAGCAAGACGACGACCCGCCCGTAGAAGATAGCCTGCCAGCAGCAGAAACCGAAGCAACCGACTCATCGGCAACCACTGAAGGCGCTGCAGAGGAGGCCACAGAGGAATTTCCGACTGACGAATTTCCCGGCGAACCCACGGTTGATGTGACCGAGCTGCGGGCAGCGGTGGCAGAAATTTTACCAACGACGGCACCGGCACCGCCGAGGATCACCAATATCCTGCCGGTCAATACTCCGGCTGCGGTGATTGTGGATACCCGACAGACGTCGTGGTCAGAGCTGAAGCAGTATGCTCTCTTTGCCCAGCTGGCAGAATCCTTTGGTGTAGACCCCAGCCCTCAGGCGCTACCACTGCTGCCCTACACCATTGACTATGTGGAGGACGTGCAGCCCTGGGTCGGCGATAGAGTTGCGATCGCGCTACTCCCTGTCCCCAGCATTCGCACCATTGCCCCGGTAGAGCGCTCCGTCACCATCATTCCCATCATTGATGCCGAGGCTTTTGTAGACTTTATCCCCACCCTGGCCGAGGCGCGCAACGCTCTACCCGAGCAGCTATCCTATCGCACATTTCCCATGTGGAGCTGGCCTTCAGAGTTTGTCTCCTATGACTTTTCCTGGGATGAGTATCCCGAAGAAGAACCTGAACTCAAAGAATTTCCACCTGTACCTCCACCCAGCGGACTCAACAGCTATCAACGCGAGCCTGAGCCTCCCTACATTTACTTTCCAGACGGCAGCTACTCCCCCGACGGCTATACGATACCCGGCTATGCCGTGGCCCACCTGGGTAACTACATTGTCATGTCCGAGAATGTCGATACCCTGCGCCAGTGGATTGAGTACCAAACCCAGGCAGGCCCAAAACTCAGCAGCAATGCCAGTTTTGCCAAAACCCAGAGCCATCCCCAGGCCCAAAATAGTCTAGCCACCGTATATGGCAACGTGGGGGAGCTGCTTAATTTCGAATTTAGCAATCCGTTTCAGGGCTTTGGCCTGCCGCCAATTCCGCAGCCCAGCCTGAGCGATCGAGCCACCATGTCAGCGCTGTTTAGCAACGTTACCTTTGACGCGCTGGTCTTCCCCCAAGAGCAAGGAATCCACCTAGAGGCTCACCTATATACAGAAGGAGCGCTGCCTCCCCTGCCTCCGTCACCCAATGCCGATCAGTCTATTTTTGGTCTGATCCCAGCAGCTACCTACTTCTTGGGCAGCGGCTACGACATCAGCGGTTTCTGGAACGATGTGTCGTCCGCTTTTTCCCTAAGCGATGTGACCGGAGGACTGTTAGAAACGGCTCGCTCGATGGTGTCGCTGACGACGGGGCTAGACTTAGACACTGATATTTTGAGCTGGATGGACGGAGAATATAGCCTGTTTTTGTTTCCTAGCAGCTCGGGGCTGATAAATTCAGTCTTTCCCGGCGTTGGGTTAGAGGCTGGTGTCATTCTAGAAACCAGCAACCGCTCCGCAGCAGAGACCGCCTTGACAGCGTTGGATGAAGTCGTCGGTGATGAGGTGGCACTACCGATGACGCTCGCGAACTATCCGGTCGTAAACTGGACCTATGACATCAATACCGATGGCCAAGCAGAAAGTGTGCTGGCCCATGCCTGGGTTACAGAAGATACCCTAGCTTTTACCAGTGGCAGCGGTGCGATGGAGCGTCTGGTCGTGCCCGCAGGCTTTAATGCCATTAGCGGTCACAGCACGTTTCGCAATGCTACGGCTAGTTTTCCAACCCCCAATAACGGATATTTCTATGTCAATGCCAGCTCTACGCTGTCGTTTTTCTATAATCTACTGGGCTTCAATCAGGCGACCGATCCTTGGAGCGTGGATCTAAAGCGCTATTTTGGCTCTGTCCGTAGTCTGAGTCTGACGACATCCAGCAGCGCCCAAGAATTTCAGATCGATGCTCTGCTAGGGCTAGCGGCCAGTGAGCCCAGCGCATCGTCAGAAGCTGACGCGGAAACTGAAGAAGCTGACAATAGCGAAGCCGAGACTACTGAGGAAGAGATACCAGCAGCCCCACAGACAACAGAAGAGACGACAGCAGAATAGAGCACAGGCTGCCAAACTATTCTGGCAGCCTGTTTTGAAAGATTCAATCTCAAAATTAAGAACTTAATCAGCCCTACCTTTCATCGTAGAGGTGTCCCATAGAACACCTCTGCCCTTTTATCGTACAGATGCTCCGTAGAACGTCTCTGCCCCTATTTCCCTGTTCAATAACTCTCATCCCCCTCTACGCTCTTTAGAGCTAGCAGGTGATTGGCCTGCTGCAGCCTTTCCGCAATGTTTTGTCGTAGGGTTTCACTCACGCTAGGGTCCGCCAATATCGCCTGGGCCTGCTGCCGATAGCGCGCACTGGTAACAACATCAACTTTCTCTAAATCGTTCAAGCTCTCATAGATGGTTTTAGGAGAAGGCTGTTCCATGAGACTCCTTTTGAGGGTTAACAATTACCGACTTGTAGCCAGCAATACTATTGTGATGCAGGTTTCTCAAAGAAATAAGAGAACATCGTCAGACCAAAGAAAACAATACGAAAGGATCTAATTTGTATCAAAACTTCAATCTTTGGCAGTCATAGGCTCAGAGATTGCAGGCTATTGTCAGCTATTCAACAACAATTCTGAGGGAGATTTACAAAAAGCTTCAGTAGATTTTGTTTGCACACTAGAACTCAAGGCACTTAGAGACAAACTGTGCAATGCGATACCAGATTAAAAACTGACGGAAGAATTTGACAGTTTTATTAAGGAATCGTGCAAAATTGCTTTTGCCGATAGAGAATTAAGACTCATCAGAATTGTTTTGGGTATACAGAAGAGTCACTAGCTTGTATCACTCTGGCGTTTCCTGTAAGCTGAGGTCCCTTTCGCTGCTCTCAAGAATTCTTGTTTACAATCGCGCGTTCGTCAACATATGTCTATGACTAGTCACCAATTGCCTCCCAAGCAGGGTCTGTACGATCCCCAGTTTGAGCACGATGCGTGTGGAGTCGGGTTCGTTGTGCAAATGAAGGGGCTGGCCTCCCATGACATCGTGCGGCAGGGACTTCAGATTCTCTGTAACTTAGAACATCGCGGGGCCTGTGGCAGTGAAGTTAATACGGGCGATGGTGCCGGTATCTTGGTGCAGATTCCTCACCGGTTCTTAAAAAAGGCCGCCGCCGAGAATATTCAGCTACCTGAAGCGGGTCACTATGGCACTGGTCTAATTTTTACCTCACCTGACGCGGCGGTTCGAGCTGAAAGCCGTCGTCGGTTTGAAGCGGTAGCCGACCAGATGGGGCAGCCCGTTTTAGGGTGGCGCGATGTCCCCACAGACGACAGTACCTTGGGAAAAACAGCTCGGACAAGCGAGCCGTTTATGCAGCAAGTTTTTATCAAGCGAGCGGCCGGTCTAGAAGATGACCTAGCGTTTGAGAGAAAGCTCTATGTGATTCGTAAGCTGGCCTATGACACCATTGGCAAACCCGGCCACGACACCTACTGGTATCCAGCCAGTTTGTCGTGTCGCACCATGGTGTATAAGGGCATGCTGACGCCGCCCCAGGTGAGAGACTTTTTTCCTGACCTTAGCGATCCTGATTTTGAGAGTGCCCTAGCGCTGGTACATTCTCGCTTTAGTACCAATACATTTCCTAGCTGGGAGCGATCTCACCCCTATCGCTACATTGCCCACAACGGCGAGATCAATACGCTGCGCGGCAACATCAACTGGATGATTGCGCGGCAGTCCATGTTTGAGTCGGAGCTGTTTGGCGACGACATGGCCAAAATCAAACCGGCGATCAACATCAACGGTAGCGACTCCACCATTTTTGATAATGCGCTAGAGCTGCTGGTGCTGGCCGGTCGTTCACTGCCCCACGCGGTCATGATGATGATCCCTGAACCGTGGACAGGGCATGAATCCATGGACGATGCCAGTAAAGCCTTCTATGAATATCACGCCTGTTTGATGGAGCCCTGGGACGGGCCAGCATCAGTAGCATTTACCGACGGTTCGATGATTGGTGCCATCCTGGATCGCAACGGGCTGCGGCCATCGCGTTACTACGTCACAAAAGACGACCGGGTGATCATGGCGTCAGAAGCGGGAGTCCTCCCGGTGGAGCCTGAGCAAGTCTTGAAAAAAGGGCGACTGCAGCCGGGACGGATGTTCCTAGTTGATATGGCAGCAGGCCGGATCGTGGATGACGAAGAAGTTAAGTCTGATATCGTTCATGCCCAGCCCTACCGACAGTGGCTAGACGATAACCAGGTGCCGCTAGCGTCTTTGGCCTCTAAGCCACCGCAAACTCATGGGTCCGGTGGCAGTCTACGTCAGCGGCAGATGGCCTTTGGCTATACTTTTGAAGAGCTGCGGATGCTGCTCACCCCCATGGCTCAAAATGGTGTAGAAGCCATTGGATCAATGGGAACCGACACGCCGCTAGCGGTGCTGTCAAACAAGCCCAAGCTACTGTATGACTATTTTCAGCAGCTGTTTGCCCAGGTGACCAATCCGCCGATTGACTCAATCCGTGAGGCGATTGTTACGTCAGCGATCACAACGTTGGGGTCAGAACGCAATTTGCTCGACCCGCAACCTGAAAGCTGTCAGTTAATTCAGCTACAGACGCCCATTATCGATAACAACGAGCTGGCAAAGCTGCAGCAGATTGAGCGGTCTGGATTTGCTTCGCTGACGCTGCCCATCTTGTTTGATCCGAAATCTGGAGTACAGGGTCTGGAATCGGCGATGGAGTCGATTTTTCAGCAGGTGGACAGCGCGATCGCAAACGGGACCAATCTGCTGATCCTCTCCGACCGAGGCATGGACGCCGAGCACGCGCCGATCCCAGCACTGCTCGCGGTGGCGGGACTGCACCACCACCTGATCCGCACAGGCGCTCGTACCCGTGTGGGCATCATCCTCGAATCAGGTGAGCCCAGAGAAGTCCATCACTTTGCGGTTCTACTGGGCTACGGCTGTAGTGCCATCAATCCCTATCTTGCCTTTGAAACTCTCGAAGACATGATTGCCGATGGCATGCTGGTGGATATTACCCCGGCAGAAGCCCACAAAAACTACGTTAAAGCCGTGACCAAAGGCACCATCAAGATCGCGTCGAAGATTGGTATCTCTACGCTGCAAAGCTATCGCGGGGCCCAGATTTTTGAAGCCATTGGTCTAAACCACAGCGTTATTGACAAGTACTTTACCTGGACCGCATCTCGGATTGAAGGCATTGACCTAGACGTAATTGCGAAAGAAGCGATCATGCGTCACGGTCACGGGTTTGCCGAGCGGGGCGATATTCCTGTCCTAGACGTGGGAGGCAACTATCAGTGGCGTAAAGACGGTGAGGCCCATCTGTTTAACCCAGATACAATTCACTCGCTGCAGCAGGCCGTACGCTCCGGTGACTACGACACTTATAAGCACTATGCCAACCTGGTCAACGATCAGGGTAAGCAGCACTTCACCCTGCGGGGACTGTTAGAGTTCAAGACGCGTCAGTCCATCCCCATTGATGAAGTAGAGCCGAATGAAGCCATTACCCGCCGGTTTAAGACCGGGGCCATGAGCTACGGGTCAATTTCCAAAGAGGCCCATGAGTCTTTGGCCATTGCCATGAACCGCATTGGCGGCAAATCTAATACCGGTGAAGGGGGCGAAGACCCCGAGCGCTTTACCTGGACCAACGAGCGCGGCGACTCCAAAAATAGCGCTATCAAACAAGTGGCCTCTGGCCGCTTTGGTGTCACCAGTCTTTACCTTTCCCAGGCCAAAGAAATCCAGATCAAAATGGCCCAGGGAGCCAAGCCCGGTGAAGGCGGGCAGCTGCCGGGTAAAAAGGTCTATCCGTGGATTGCCAAGGTGCGCCACTCCACCCCTGGTGTGGGTCTGATTTCGCCACCGCCCCACCACGATATCTACTCCATTGAAGACCTGGCCGAGCTGATTCACGATCTCAAAAATGCCAATCGTGCTGCCCGCATCAACGTCAAGCTAGTATCCGAGGTGGGTGTCGGCACCATTGCGGCAGGTGTAGCCAAGGCCCACGCCGATGTAGTACTAGTTTCCGGGTTTGACGGCGGTACCGGTGCTTCGCCGCAAACCTCGATCAAACATGCAGGACTGCCCTGGGAGCTAGGTCTAGCCGAAACTCATCAAACACTGGTACTCAACAACTTGCGCAGTCGGATCGTGGTTGAAACCGACGGTCAGATGAAAACCGGTCGCGACGTGGTGATGGCCGCGCTGCTGGGGGCAGAAGAGTTTGGCTTTTCCACCGCACCCCTGGTATCTCTGGGCTGCATCATGATGCGCGTCTGCCAAAAGAATACCTGCCCGGCCGGAATTGCCACCCAAGACCCCGTTCTAAGAAAGAGCTTTATCGGCGACCCTGAGCATGTGGTGAACTTTATGCAGTTTATCGCCCAGGATGTGCGCGAGATTATGGCAGAGCTGGGCGTGCGCACCTTTGATGAGCTGGTGGGTCATACTGACTGGCTAGATGTAAAATCAGCGGTCAACCACTGGAAAGCCAAAGGTGTGGATCTCTCCAAGATTTTGCAGCAGCCCGCCGTAGACGACAGCGTCGGTCGCTACTGTCAGATCCCGCAGGACCACGGGTTGGATAAGTCGCTAGATATCACGACTCTGCTGGATCTTTGTCAGCCCGCTATCGAAAAAGGAGAACCGGTTAAAGCAACGCTGCCTATCTGTAATATCAACCGAGTTGTCGGCACCATTCTCGGTAATGAGATTACTAAAAAGAACTGGGAGGGCCTGCCAGAAGACACCGTACAGCTTACCTTCCAGGGCAGCGCTGGTCAGAGCTTTGGGGCTTTTGTCCCAGCGGGAGTTACCCTACAGCTAGAAGGGGATGGCAACGACTACCTGGGTAAAGGTCTAAGCGGCGGTAAGATTGTTGTCTATCCGCCCAAGCAGTCTACGTTTGTCCCCAGCGACAACATTATTATTGGCAATGTTGCTTTCTATGGGGCCACTGGTGGCGAAGCCTATATCTACGGTATGGCTGGAGAACGTTTCGGCGTGCGCAATTCCGGCGTTCATGCCGTTGTTGAGGCGGTGGGTGATCATGGCTGTGAGTATATGACCGGGGGCAAAGTTGTCGTACTGGGAACAACGGGACGCAACTTTGCAGCGGGAATGAGCGGCGGTATTGCCTATGTCCTTGACGAAGCTAATGATTTTGCCACCCGCTGTAATACCGAAATGGTGGATTTAGAAACGGTGGTAGAAGCCGAAGAGATTGCTGACCTGTGCGAGATGATTGCTAAACACCATCAGTACACTGGCAGCCTCAAAGCCAAGGAAGTGCTGGACAGCTGGGAAGCGAGCCTACCTAAGTTTGTCAAAGTGATCCCCCGCGATTACAAGCGGGTAATTCAGTCGCTGCGTCAGGCGCTACAGGATGGTCTGAGCGGTGACGATGCCCTATCGGCAGCATTTGAGGCCAATATCAAAGACGTTGCTCGGGTTGCAGGCAATTAGCAACGCCCATCGCTTCTCGATATCTTTGGTGGGCATTGCCCGCCCTTTTTAATCACTTAACTTACACGTTCTTCCATGGGCAAACCAACCGGCTTTCTCGAATATACTCGCGAAATCGCACCCGATGTCTCACCGCTGATGCGGATTCATCACTGGCAAGAGTTTCATACGCCTTTGCCAGAGGACAAGCTGCGCAATCAAACCGCTCGCTGTATGGACTGCGGTACACCCTTTTGCCATACGGGGAATACCATTAACCGGATGGCGAGCGGCTGCCCCATCAACAACCTGATTCCTGAATGGAACGATCTGGTGTATCGGGGGCTATGGAAAGAGGCGCTTGACCGTCTACATAAGACCAACAACTTTCCTGAATTTACTGGTCGCGTGTGTCCCGCACCCTGCGAAGGGGCCTGTGTTTTAGGCATCCATAATCCGCCAGTCACAATTAAAAATATTGAGCACGCCATTATTGACAAAGGCTGGGAAGAAGGCTGGGTTGTCGCCGAGCCGCCAGCAAAGCGTACCGGCAAGACCGTTGCTGTTGTGGGTTCTGGTCCAGCCGGGCTCTCAGCCGCCGCCCAGCTCAATAAAGCCGGTCATTTAGTGACGGTCTATGAGCGCGCCGATCGTCCCGGTGGTCTGCTCATGTACGGCATTCCCAACATGAAGCTGGACAAAGAAGCCGTGGTGATGCGCCGTCTCAAGCTGCTAGAGCAGGAAGGCGTTCGGTTTATCTGCAATACCGAAATCGGCAAAGACCTGCCTGCCAAGGATTTGGTCAAAGAGTATGACGCGGTCGTGCTCTGTACGGGCTCTACCCGTCCTAGAGATTTACCCCTTGAGGGTCGAAACTCCCAGGGGATTCACTTTGCCATGGAGTTTCTGACCAAAAATACCCAGGCCGTCATCGATCCTACTCAGAATGAGCAGGTGATTTCTGCTGAAGGTAAAGATGTGGTCATTATTGGCGGTGGAGATACCGGCACCGACTGTGTGGGCACCTCGATCCGTCACGGCTGCACTAGTCTGACCCAGCTAGAGATTATGCCCAAACCTCCCGAGGAGCGGGCGGCCAATAATCCCTGGCCCGAATGGCCCAAGGTCTATCGCATGGACTATGGTCAAGAAGAGGCCGCCGCTAAGTTTGGAGGCGATCCGCGCGCCTATCTATCCACGGCGACCAAATTTGAATCTGACGAGAACGGTCATGTCAAAGCGGTCCACGTTGTAGATGTAGCCTGGGAAAAGGATGACAGCGGTCGGTTTCAGATGAAGCCGGTGGCTGGGTCAGAGCGGGTAATTCCGACACAGCTGGTGCTGCTGGCTATGGGTTTTCTGGGTCCAGAGCAGCCACTGATCGACGCGCTGGGGCTTGACCAAGACGGTCGCAGCAATATTCAAGCCGAATACGAACAGTACACGACCAGCATTCCTGGAGTATTTGCTGCGGGCGACTGTCGGCGAGGGCAAAGCCTGGTGGTATGGGCATTTAATGAAGGTCGCGGAGTGGCGCGGGAGTGCGATCGCTACTTAATGGGTCATACCGATCTCCCTTAGGCTCGCTGAGCGCGTTTTTGACTAACCCGAATCCAGCGTCGTACCACCTGCTGCCAGGCATCTAGCTCGTCATCACTAGGGCTAGACATCTGCCAGGCAGATCGTGCCCTAATGGTTTGGCACCACTGACTTAGTGCTGGGTAGGGCTGTACCGAAAATCCTAACCGTTGGAACAGGGGAATAGTTGCACCTACAACAATATCTGCCAGGTTCAGAACTTCGCCACCAAAGTAGGGCTGATCTGTTAGATGAGCCGATAGAAATATCATGACTTGATCCAGCTGATGGGCCATGTCCTTCGAGAGCGGTCTATCTGCCAGCATGATCACCTGGGAAATTTTGGGCATCAGCTCGTTGGTAACGACTAGCTGCAGCATTTTTGTAGTTGCGATCGCATCAGGCAATAACGGCATCAAAGCCGGTTGCGGATACGTCAGCTCCAAATAGTCCAAAATAGCCAGGGACTCGATCAGCCGAAAATCACCCTCCTGAATCACCGGCACGTGATGAAACGGGTTTAAAGCTAGAAACTCCGGCTGCAGATGTTCTTTATTCGGCAAATCAATCACAACCGGATTAAAGTCAATCTCTTTTTCCAACAAGGCTAGCCAGACCCGGCGTGAAATCGGCGAGAGCGGATGATAGTAAAACGTCAGCATTGCTGTCTCCTTAAAGAATAAAAAGACCGATCGGTCTTTTTATGATCAAAAAAATACGCACTATTGAAGAAACCGGAGTCTCTAGATTTTTAGGGTTTCAATATAGTCCAGTAAATGCTGTCTAGCCTGGAGCAGATGGTCAGGTTTTCCGTATAGCTGAGTCATCATTAGTCCTCCCTCTAAGGTTGAAATTATCACGGTGGCTGCGGCCTGAGCGTCAGTAGATGACGTAACTTGCCGATGCTCAATGCCTAGGGTAATAATTTTGCCTAGCAGTCTGTACCAATCGTCCATGGCCTGACGTGCTTTACGTCTGAGGCTAGGATGGGTATCGTCACTGTCAATCGCTGTATTCAAAATTGGGCAGCCTCCTTTAATTGTTGAAGGATTTGCCATTAAAGAGCAAAACGCTTCCACCACAGTCTGTAAACGGTCAATGGCATGGTGCTTTCCTCTCAGAGCATCTGCGTAATGGGTCTGCACTAGACCCACTGAAAAATCAAATGCAGCTATGGCCAATTCATCCTTACTTTTGAAATGGTTATAAATCCCCCCTTTCTTTAGACCTGTTGCCCGCATAATGTCGGACATAGATGTCCCAGCGTAGCCCTGTTGATTAAAAACTGCTGCCGCCTGCTGAATAATATGCTCTTTGGTAATCTGGGCTTTTGACATCAAGCATTAAACAAATAGCTAAAAAGACCGATCGGTCTCTCCAGAGAGTATCAAATTCAGAGCAGTGCTACAAGCATATCTATCCATCTCGCCGAACGGTATACAATTCTAGGGGCAACCCTAGCCCTTCAGATTCAATGACATTACAAGTTGGCGATCCGGCCCCGGATTTTAGTTTGGCAGATGCTGATGGGAATACTGTGAGCCTGGCAGAACTCAAAGGTAAACGTGTAGTGCTGTATTTTTATCCGCGCGATAATACGCCTGGGTGCACAAAAGAAGCCTGCGCTTTCCGCGATAACTACGATGCCTATCAGGCAAAGGATGTAGTTATCTTAGGAGTGAGTGCAGATGATGCCAAATCCCATCAAAAGTTTATTACCAAACACGAGCTGCCATTCCCATTGCTAGTGGATGAAGACGCAAAAGTAGCCACCGCCTATGGTAGCTACGGTCTCAAAAAGTTTATGGGCAAAGAATACATGGGCATTAGCCGCAGTACCTTTGTGATTGGCCCCGATGGGACACTAGAAAAAATCTACCGCAAAGTAAAAGCCGAAAAGCATCCGGCTGAGCTGCTTGCTGACCTTGATACCCTCTAAACCATGCCGCAATTCTGGCGACCGGTACGAACTCTGTTAGGACTGCTATTGCGACGACCGCTGGTGGGCACCTGTGTAATTCCAATTCTTCCAGACGGTCGCATTGTTCTGATTCAGCGTCGCGATAGCGGCTGCTGGGGTCTGCCTGGTGGCTTAGTAGACTGGGGCGAAGACATTATCACCGCAGCCAAACGAGAGCTTTTTGAAGAAACTGGTTTAGATTTGCTGAATGTGGGTCGCCTGGTGGGCGTGTATTCTGCCCCCGAGCGCGACCCCCGTTTTCATTCAGCCTGTGTCGCGCTAGAAATGTATGTAGACGGCAGATTCTTCATACGTGATAAAGCTGAGGTCATAAAAATCGAGGCATTTACAGTAGACGCTATTCCCCGTGGTAACCTAGCCCACGATCACGATCAGCAGCTACAGGACTACTTTAATGGAGCCACTGTTTTGGCCTAACACGAGCGTTCCCGTTCGCAATCTGCGTCGTCAGCTCAAGCACGGGCAGCTGTTTTGGCGAGAGGTAGGTCGTGGCCAGACTGTGGTTTTTCTCCACGGCTCCTGGCACGATGGCGACCAGTGGAGCGACGTGCTTGCGCTACTTGGGCAAAAGTATCACTGCCTGGCTCTGGATCTCATTGGATTTGGTGAATCGTGGCAAGAGGACAAATCCACCCAATCTGTTACGCTGCAGGTCAATGCCTTGTCGGAACTGCTGGAGTCTTTACGATTAGATTCTGTTGTTTTGGTTGGGCATTCTCTGGGAGCCTGGGTAGCAGCGCGCTACGCTTTGCAATATCCACAGCAGGTAAAAGGACTGTGTTTGCTAGAACCCGAAGGATTTTTATATGAGCCCAAACGCTGGCAGCGAGAGCGTTGGCTCGCGAGTCCATTGGCCGGTCTATGGCTTGCAATTACCAAACCATTTGCTCGAAAGCCTGTGCCTGGGGCAAGTTCCTCCTGGCTACAAAGCCAGCGTTTGCGGACACAGCTAAAGCGCTATCCAACGGCCTGTCGGCTGCTGTTTCAACGACGACGTAAGGATTTAGAGGCCGAAGCTATCGGCAGTCAGCTATCTACTGCAGATATACCGATGGTCGTTCTGCAAGGTAAAGAAGCAGACGTCACTAGTCAACGTTTGGGACAAACGGCTGTGACAGCGTCTCCTAAGATGACATTGAAGGTATTGCCGGGCAGTGATGAGTTGCCCAGCTATGAAGCAGCTGCGGTAGCTGACTTTTTGGAGCAGTGGCTGACAGCTAACTGAGCTACAGAACAACAAAAAGAGAATATGCTACTGGTAGATAAAGACTCTTTTAGCAGCGCGGGTAAAAGCAACGTAGCAGAGCTGATTGCGTTCAACAACTTTAGAATTTCTCATGAGATCTGGCAGGTCTATAAACACGTCTTGAAAGGTAGAGCCCTGACTTTTATGAACCGTTAGACTGTAGGCGTAGTTGACATCGTGAAACTGTTGGCGAAACTCCCAAAAGATCTCCCACTGCTTACTGGTGGCATGGTCTCGTGAGCGGCGCTCATAGTCTGGCACGCTGACCTCCTGTAGCACGTTGAGGTCTTGAAACTTACCTTCTTCGGTGTAGACTACCAGCTGCCAAACAGGGAGGCCTTCAATCTTTCCGGGTTTGACTTCTATGACCTCACTTTCTTCTGACGTTTGTAAAATAATGCCGCCTTCTTCAAGACAGGGATTATTAGCAATCAATCGCTCTCCTGGAACAAACTGTTGCAAATCGTCGCCATAGATCGCTCGGCGGATGACTCGATTGAGCGTTTTATCCCGCTGGTTAGTATAGGCCAGCACTCGCACGTAGTTAGGGTCGGCCTTGTATTTTTCGCAGGTAAAGGCGCGGATAAGCACGTCACGCCAGGGCTCCTTGGGTAAAACAAAGAAGCCTTCGGTGCGATCGCAACTAACATCGCTTTCATACCTGGGCAGCTGACCCCGCTCAATATTGCGCCGAATATCATCAGCAATTACCCCAATTGCACCGCCGTAGCGAATCACCTGAGAGAGCGATGACTGATGCATAATCTGACTAAAGCAGCAGGACTCCGTCTCATTCACCGGGGGCAGCTGCGCCGGGTCGCCCACAAACAGCATCTGTGTGGGAATATCTAACCGCGAGATAGCTTCCACTAGCAGCTTCCACATCTCTTGATTGATCATCGAGCATTCGTCTACGATTACCAGCCGATAGTCAGGCACCTGATTGTGCTGATCGCTAACCGACTTAAAGATTTGCTCACCGCTGCCCGTATCGATCACCGGCTTTAGCCCCAGCAGCCGACAGCATGTCACCGACTCCACATCTTTAATGTTCCACTGGGCCGACATGGTCTTAAGGACTTTGGTAGCCTTGTTACTAAAGGCAGTGAGCACAATCGGCCAGTCGCAGCCCTGGTCGCGCAATGAGGTAATCAGCGCCTGGAGCAGCGTCGTTTTGCCTGTCCCCGCGTAGCCCGTCAGCAGATATAGCTTAGACTGACCCTGCAGAAATTCTTCAATGGCCTGCAGCGCGATCCACTGCTCTTCGCTTAGCTCAATCCCTGGCAGTATTTCGGGAATCGTGTCTGGAATCGTGGCAGCGCTATCCATCCGAACAAGGCATCAGGGTACATGCTTATAATAGCGAAGGGATGAATTTGATACAAATGAACTAAAGCATGCTCCCAATCGCCTTTGACCTCGATGGTACCCTAAGCGATCCAGCATCAGGAATTACCACATCCATTAACTACGCCCTGGAACAGGTCGGCGAACCGCCAAGAGATCCAGCCACGCTACTCCAGTACATTGGCCCACCGCTGACCAAAATCTTTGCCGACCTCCTGCTAACCCGTGACCGTTTAGCGATCAATGAAGCTATCGAACACTACCGCACCCGATACCGCACCGTCGGATATAAAGAGAATCTTTTGTATGATGGCATACCCGATCTGCTAGCAGATTTACAGGTCGCCGGTTATAGACTCTACGTCGCCACATCAAAGCGCTCGGATATTGCAGCATTGGTCATAGAGCATTTCAATTTGACAACGTATTTCGAACAAGTCTTTGGCTGTGGGCCTAACCAACAAAAAAGAAATCTCCTAACAGAAATCCTTGAGATCGAATCTGCCAATACCCTATTAATGATTGGGGATCGATCCTACGATATGAGCGCAGCGAAGCAGATATCGGCCCAGAGCGTAGGTGTTCTCTGGGGCTATGGTTCTAGACTCGAACTTGAAGAAAATGGAGCAGATACGGTTGTAGAAAATACAACCGAACTAAAAAAGTACATCTATGAGAGTTACCCACAGGTAAACCCAACCGGCATTGTACCGGTTGGGCCTGAGCTTGATTTTGATGCAGACGTTTAGTGCCGCTGTTGTCTCATATTGGATTCAAAGTCCCTGAGACTACACAGCTTGCTGCAGACCCAGCGCTGCTTCATTGAGCCGCTCTGTTCCTTGCTTGGTCTGGTCCAAACCAGTCGCGGTCTCTTTAGCGCCTTGATTGATCACTTCCATGGCATTTACAACCTGTTGAATGGCATCTACCTGCTGCTTGAGGTTTAGAGACACTTGCTGGTTGTTCAGCACAACCTGACTGACTGAATCTTGAATATCGCTAAAGGTGGCTTCTGTACGCTTGGCAATTTGCACGCCTGTTTTTACAGTTTTTGTGCCTTCTTCCGTTACCATGACGGTCTCGGTAATCGATTTTTGGATGTTAGAGACCAGCTTATTGATTTTGTCTGCCGACTGCTGGCTTTGATCCGCTAGTTTACGAATTTCATTGGAGACGAAGGCAAAGCCTTTACCGTGCTCTCCAGCGCGAACGGCTTCAACCGCAGAGTTAAGTGCCAGCATGTTGGTCTGGTTGGCAAAGTCTATAACCAGCTGCGATACACTGCTGATTTGGCTGGCTTGAGCGCTGAGGTCAACGATTTTTTCTGCGATCGCATCCACTTTCTCTTCTAGAAACAACATCCCCTCTAGCGACTCACCAACGGCTGTCGATCCTTCCTCTGAAGCTGCAAAGGCATGTTTGGCCGCATCTACAGCAGCCGTTGCCTGACCTGCCGCATGGCGAGATGAGGCTTCAAGTTCATCCATTGTCGTCGTCGTCTCATTCACCGAAGCCGCCTGCTGGTTGACAATACGCTCCTGGTCGTTCACCGTACACGTCATCTGTTGGCTTGATACCGAAATGTCGGCAGCCAAACCTTCCAATAGGCTAATCAACTGTCGTCCCCGGAAAATTGCTAGCGGCAACACAACAGCAACAGAGGCCAATACGGCTAACGCTGCCGACATTTTGAACCTATCAACGGATGCAAAAATTCCCTCTACAGGAACTTTTGTAAACGCAACAAGATTCCCCGACGGGTCAGAACCAGGTTCTAGCGTTTGATAAGATATAACATGAGTGTCAAGCTCAATAATACCGCGACCACCACCAAGAACTTGGTCAGCTACCTCTTCAGAAAAATCTGAGGCTATGGTTGTATCTTTTCCAAGCTCAAATCCCCAGCGCTTATCGGGATCTGGGTTAGCCAGATAGTAACCATCAGCATTGATCAGAGTCGCTTTCTCACCGTCAAACTGCCCCTCTTCTTCATTCAATTCATCTAAAAAATCATCGGCAAAGACAGTAGCGAGAATAATGCCTCGCTGTTGCCCATCTTCGTTGACAACAGGCACAGCATATTGAATTACCGGCTCATAAGGTTCTTTAATTTCACCATTTTCTCGGTTTAGCATTACCGGCGAAACATACAGCTCTCCTGGAGATAGCCCGATCGTCTCAGTAAAGTAGGAGCTATTGGCCTGATTTTCTATTTCATCTATCGACAAGACCTCAATAACTTTTTCAGCAGCCTCTTCCTCTTCTGCCTCATCATCATCAATCTCATCTTGCTCCTCTTCGTCGTAGTCATCGTCATCATCGTCATCACCGAGTCCATGGGAATCAGTTTCAACCGCTGATAACACGTTGCCAGACTCATCTATATACTCCAGCCTGTGATATTCTTTCTCCCTAAGTATTGACGAAAAAACTAGCTCCAGCTGGCTGATCCAATCGTCATAATCGGACCCGACGGTCGGATCTGCTCCATTACCATCTCGAGCCCGGACAACCCCTTGAAGAGATGGTGTCTGGCTGAGCACCCCCATATCGTCGTCAACACTCTTTAGAAAAGCGCCGACTTCTTCAACAGTCTCCATAGATTCTCTTTTGACCAAATCCGTAGCCTTTTCTGACAGAGCATTACCAGCAGAAAACGCACCTAGCAGTCCAACGATTGAAGCCGGAACCGTCGCACTCAACAAGATTAGCAACAAGAACTGCTGACGAACTTTTAGCGTTTTAACCTGACTCAAAACGTTGACAAACATAGAAACTAACCTTTTAAAATCAGCAAAAAGTAGAAAGGGTGGCGCGCCCAAACGAAAGGTGGCAAGAAAAGCCAAACGATTTATTTGGCTACTTATTCAAGATTTGTATTGAGAACCCTGCAATATCTTTATCGTTAAGTGAAGCAAGCATATTGACTTAACTTTTAAGAAACTAAGTCTATGCGATTAAAACTGCTAACTAGACAGAAAAATCTAGTCGAGATTGAAACCGCATGGCCCGAGACCGCATAAGAGTAATTACGTAATTCAACGACTTTTGTTCTGGAAATTAACGTAAGTTAACGATGCAGATGCCTGTATAGATCAGAACAAGAATGCTTTTGACGGTTCTTACTGTAGAGATGCTTAACCTTGAGTCTTTGTGTCAATCCCAATAAAATCACATAGCAACTACAGGTATTTTCCGCAGTTACTCTTTAGAGAGTGATTGAGTAGTCTCTATACTGTCAGTGAATGCGCTCAAATTTCAAGATGAGATCGTTTTCATTTTATATTGTCTTCACATAGCAGATCAATTGAATCAAGTTTGATGCAAATTACGCGATTTTCCGGTGATATCCGCCAAAATTTGAATCAAGTGTTGATCGACTGGCTCTCATACTGAGTCTTTTTAGATACAGAATACATGAGTTAATACGGCATCGATCGATTGGCATCTACCATATTCAAAAAGTACCGTTGCTGATTTAAGAGATGCACCGATCTGTTAGAAATGCCACATGTCAGCACTTTTCAAATAAAGCCATCCCGAGGATCAGTAACGCCCAAAAAGTTATACAAACCTCTCTTTAGGTTTATAGGGCCAGTATCCCGTATGAGTTAATTTCACCTGTGAAGGTGAAATATGTTCGAAAATGCTGCTTAGCTACGTAATTAAGATCAAGCTATTGAGAACAGCTTGTATTAGTTTACTAGTATAGAAAACAATTTACAGTTGCCGATTTAGGGAATAAACCGCTCTGCAGACACTTCTGTTGGACGGTCTCTTAATAAGAATGCCATTCCCAAAGTCAGCAAGGTTAACAATGTATCCCTCCTAAAAACTATTTAACTATTACAGCAGATGAACCTTAAAGAGCTAAGCCAACAACTAGAGCTACCCAACAAGCACTTTGAAGGTCATTTGGTTCTTAGTAACCGCGACATTACTTGGACGCTCCACTTTGTGCAGGGGCGGTTAATGTTTGCGGTTAATGGGCTACATTCGGTTCGACGCTGGAATAGGACCATAAATCAGTATTTTCCGGAATTTAAGCTAAACATCAAGGCTAGTCAGCTTTCACAACACAAACATTGGCAGCTATATTTGCTGGAACAAGGCTTTCAAGAACAGCAGATGAGTTTAGTACGAGCTAAGCTTATGCTGCGAGAAACTGTTCAAGAATGCTTATTTGAGCTAAGTCAAAGTACCTTTTTAGAGTCAGAATGGCAGTCGGTTGAATTGCCCATATCTCGCTTTTGTCGAACCATTGCACTTTCCAAATGGGAAGTGCAAATGATCGTAAATAAGATTAAAGATATGCAGCGAAACTGGCAGAAGATAGCACTGACCGGAGTGAGTCCTGTTCTGTCGCCCGCTTTAACCAAACCTGTCGATCCTCAACGTTTGAAAATCCCCCATCACTACATGACGGGAACATATACGCTATGGGATATTTCTACAACCTTAAACACTTCCCTCATAGAACTAACCGATTCTCTGTTGCCTCTTGTTCGAGATAACGTACTAGAGTTTAAATCGATACCTGATCTGCCACTGACAGAGATTCAGCTATCACCACTTGCTATTACACCTGAACAATCTACGCCTGCAGCAGTTCAGCAGACTCTCGACACACCAGCAGCAATCGCTTCTGCAAAGCCTTCAAAGTTGTCATCGTCACCGGTTACCTCGATCAAGGGGCCTTCAGAAACACCTAAACCTGAGCCAGCTTTATCAAGCAGTGATAATCATCAGCCTCTGATTGCCTGTATTGATGATAGTCCTGTGTTAGCCTATAGCTTGAAAAAAATGTTAGCGACCGGTGGCTATCGTACCTTAATTATTCCAGAACCCATGCAGGGCTTTTCTGAATTAATTGAGCATGTGCCTAGCCTAATCTTGTTAGATGTCATGCTGCCTAATGCTGATGGCTATAGCATCTGTCGATTTTTAAGGGATACACCAGTCTTTAAGAAGACCCCGATTATTATTCTGACGGGACGAAGTAAGCCTGTGGATCGGGCTCGAGCAAGTATGGCAGGCGCGACTGAGTTTATAGTCAAACCACCCGAAGCCAAAGAGTTGCTGCAGATGATTCACAAGCACTTGAGAGTAAACGACAAGCTATCGAGTTAAGCCTTTTAACGAATGGTATTCCTGGCTGCGGCAAGCTGAGCAACCATCTCAGCACGAGATGAAACCTGAAGCTTACGAAACATCTGCTTTAGAGCTTGTTTTATTGAATTCTCAGTAATCCAAAGCTCACTGCCGATGGCCGCATTCGTTCGACCCAAAGCAACCAGTTCAGCAATTTGCAATTCACGGGGCGTGAGGCGCTTAGCTTAACTGTTGCAAAGAGAACTTTTTTCTGATTGACGTTGCGAACGTACCGTTGAAGTCCAAACGGACAGATGCAAACAGATGGCACTCAAATCAGCTAAATTTTGAGTATCAAAGCTAGGCATCAATTGTTCACGAGTGCAGCCGATGATGCCGACTCGTTGCCTATGGCAGTTATCCCGGCACAGGAGCCTGGATCTTTTGGCTTTTGAAATTGTTTGGCCACGACCATGTGTATGTCCTCAATGGTGGATATCAGAAATGGCTGGCAGAGGATCGCCCCCTTAGCTCTGATCTTTCTAGCTTTTTGCCTACTCGATATCGAGTCAAATCTCCGAACGCAGGTTTGCGCGTTTTGCAGCCAGAGGTACAGGCAGCTGTGGGACAGCCGGATTGTGTGTTGCTAGATGTTCGTACCGTTCAAGAGTACCGTGGCGAGATGTTTATGATGAAACCGCCCGAAGGCAAGGAACGTGGCGGACATATTCCTGGTGCCGTGCATCTTGAGCACATACTCACGCTAAATGAAGATGGCACGTTTAAGTCAGCAGAGGAGCTACAAACGCTTTATAACCGCTGCGGTGTCACAGCCGAGAAAACCGTATTTCCGTACTGTGCGATCGGTGGCCGCTCTGCTTATACCTGGTTTGTGTTGACCTACTTACTTGGCTATCCCAACGTACGAAATTACGATGGTTCATGGAACGAATGGAGTCGCCTGCCCCATGTGCCGATTGAGCAGTAGGTCAAGCTTGTACAGAGACTGGGAAGGCTCTATACAAGCTGGAAATATTCCATCAATCAGCCATACCGCGTGTAAATAGAGAACGCTTAAAGTTCTAATGGATCTAGATTGGAAGTGGCTATATAGGGCTTGGCATCTCTAAAATCGGGATCGCGATATAGTTCTGGAATAAAAGAGTTGAGCACCTCCTCGATAGGAATAGGATTGGCATCTCCCGGATTCCAGGTACAAATACCGTTTCGACGAATCTCATATTGATAGCATTGGTAATTACGGATATCAAACGGTAAGGAATGATTATCGTCTCTTTGCCGAAACAAGATAAACTTTTTACCCAAAATCATCATCATGCCCAGTTCTAACATGACATTAGAATTACA